>VOFD01002101.1_pt1 | contig 15876 bp, 26 predicted proteins | sample 5384101 | NCBI WGS metagenome assembly VOFD01 (sample SAMN12384723, study PRJNA508395) | human gut metagenome | isolation source: healthy gut C | host: Homo sapiens
TTCATAATAACCTCCTCAATGTGTCGTAGATGGTTTGCTCGTCGCTTAGAGTGGGGGAATGATTTCCCCGCTTCCGGGGTATCATGATCCACAGGCGACAAAGCAAAGTGAGGATCTGGGCGCGTTCCAGACTGTTCTTGGGCCAGCTCAGCGTCAGGCGAATATAGTTCGCCGAGCCAGCCGGGTGAAAACCATGACAGGCGCAATGTATGGTTTTTTCCGGTTTTCCAACGAATCCCCCTGTACTCTTAAAGTAGAACAATATAGAAAGAAGTCCTGAAATTCTTGCTTTGGGAACTTGCACTGCCGTCTGACCACAACTTTGACCCAGAATGGAAATATTTTCCAGACGATTCATCTGCTCCTGCTTTAAGGTGATGGACGGCAGGATACCGCTGCAAAGTGGTATTGACATTGGCGTGACCCAGAATTTCGCTGAGGGCGGACATCAAAGCCGTTTTCCACGCAGCGGGTGGCAAAGGTGTGACGCAGGGTGTGTGAAAGGTAAAGGAATCCAACCCGGCCCGGATCAGAAGACGCTTGTATTTTTCCAGGCAAATGCGGGGCTCCATGTATGCCCGCTTACCTGTGAGAAGGTACACATCCTTTGCCATGCGGTGTGGCTTTAAAAACGCCATCAGAAAGGAGGGCATGGGGATGACCCGGTTGGAACTCTGTTTTGGGGGGCAGTCAATGAGGACCTTGGTCTTCCGCCTGGCATCCGGCGTGAGGTCCTGAATGCGGAGCATCGTCTTATGAATGCGGATGGTGCCGCTTTCCAAGGAGATATCCCCCCATTGCAGGGGCGCACACCTCCCCAATTGTAGTCCCCCATACAAAAGGCTGTTAGAATGCCCAGGTGCAGGGGGTCCGGGCATTGGAATAACACCGTTTCCAGCTTTGCCTGCTCCTCCCGGGTCATGATTCTGGTAGCTGACTGCCGGTTTTTGGATAAAACATGTGGCTCTGTGCGGCGCAGGGATATTGACGGCGCTGCGCATAGAGCAAAATCTGTAGAAGGACGGAGCGAATGTCCGCCACGGTCTTTGGGGAAAGGCCGCCTTTGCCATCGGCCCTGCCGGTGCGCAGCTTTTCCCGCAGAAATTCATCCAGCACCTCCGGCGTGAGGGCGTACAAGCGGCGTGGCCCCAGGCACGGCAGTAGATGGCGCCGGACCAGATTGGTGTAGTGGGCATAGGTGGATTCTTTGATGCTGTCCCTTCGGGCAGCCAGCCATTCCCAAGCTACCTCTTCCAGGGTGATTTTCCTTTGCTGCTGCCTGTTTTCTCGCACCGGGGGGAGATTGCAGCGGTGCTCCGCAGCAGGTCATTTCGCTTTTTCCTTTTGGCTTCCAAATAAGTTTTTCCGTACACAGATCGGTAGATTGCCTTGCCGTCAGGTTTGTGGAGTGAGATCACCCGGGCCTCCCAACGCCCCTTTGCGCTTTCGGATGTTTTCACCCGTGTCGTCCCATGGTCAGTTTGTTCCTTTCATGAATTTTTTCACCCGTGAATCGCATCCTGCCCCTTAAAATGGTCTGGCGCCGGCCACCAGGTTGTAGCCCAGGCCGTATTTCTCCGCGGCCTCCACAGAGACCTTGTGGATGTTCTTCATGATGCCCTTGAGCTTCTCGTCCACTTCCTCGAACGTCCACCTCAGGCGCTGGCTGTTCTGGGCCATCTCCAGAGCGGAGGTAGCCACGCCGCCGGCGTTGACGGCCTTGGAGGGAGCAACGATCATGCCGGGCTGATCCATCATGAAGTAGAGCGCGTCATTGGTGGTGGGCATGTTGGCCACCTCGATGTAGTACTTCACGCCGTTGGCCACGATCTGCTGGGCCTGCTCCATATGGACGTCGTTCTGCATGGCGGAAGGCATGATGACATCGGCCTTGACGCCCCAGGGCTTCTCGCCGGGATGGAACTCCACGCCGAACTTGTCGGCGTAATCCTGGACACGGTTGCGGCCGCTGGCGCGCATCTCCACCAGGTAGTTGACCTTCTCCTCGCTGGAGGAGACGCCGTCGGGGTCGTAGATGTAGCCATCGGGGCCGGAGAGGGTAACAACCTTGGCGCCCAGCTCCGTGGCCTTCTTGCAGATGCCCCAGGTCACGTTGCCGAAGCCCGCGCAGGCGATGGTCTTGCCCTTGATGTCTTCACCCTCGTGCTCCAGGACTTCCTGGAGGTAGTACATAGCGCCGTAGCCCGGTGGCCTGGGTACGGGCCAGGCTGCCGCCGTAGCTGAGGCCCTTACCGGTGAGCACACCGTTTTCCCACACGCCCTTCAGGCGGCGGTACTGGCCGTACAGATAGCCGATCTCGCGGCCGCCCACGCCGATGTCGCCGGCGGGCACGTCCACGTCCGGTCCGATGTAACGGTACAGAGCGGTCATAAAGCTCTGGCAGAACCGCATGATCTCTTGCTGCTCATGCCGGGGACTTGCCGGCGGGATCGTTAAAGTCGCTGCCGCCCTTGCCGCCGCCGATGGGCAGGCCGGTGAGGTTCAGCAGGTCAAATGTTTTGAAGTCGTCCTGTTCTTGAAGATCTGCTCAAAGCCCAGGAACTTGATACGCGTTCATAGTAATTTCTCCTTTTATGTTTGTAAAAATTACGGGTCGCCGTATGTTGGAATAAATTACAGCCAGCCTTGGCTGTGGATCACAGGGGAAAATCAGGCGAAGAAGCTCTCAATGACGCTGACAATTTCAGTGCCGATGCGGGCCTGGGCCTCCTGGGTGGCAGCGCCGATGGGGCGTGCAGGAAACCCGGGGATGGCTGTACAGGGCCACATTCTTGGCGGGCTCTTCTGCCCACACGTCCAGACCGGCGGCCCGGACTTTGCCGGATTCCAACGCTGCCAGCAGGGCGGCTTCATCCACATTGGTGCCCCGGGAGGTGTTGATGATGACAACGCCGTCTTTCATCTTGGCAATGTTTTCCGCGTTAATCCTGCTCCTCGATGCCAGGGATGTGGTAGACGTCAAAGGCAATGACATGCATCCCGATGGCCTTGGCAAGCTTGCCCAGAGCCTGGCCAATGCGGCCGAAGCCCACGATGCCCAGGGTCTTGCCCTGAAGCTCAATTCCCTTGCCATAGGCTTTCTTCTCCCACTTGCCGGCCCGCATGGTAGCGCCAGCCACGGAGAGGAACCGGGCGCAGGAGAGCATATGGCCGATAGCCAGCTCTGCCACAGAGTTCGAGGAGGCTCTCGGCGTATTTTTCACCGTGATACCTGCTGCCTCAGCGTATTTCACATCGATGTTGTCCACGCCTACGCCGCCACGGATGATTAACTTTAACTTCCCGGTTTTGGCCTCATCAATGTGATTGGCGCGGATCTTCGTGGCGCTACGCACCACCACGGCGTCGTATTCCTTCAGGGCCGCGCCCAGCTCTTCGGGGGGTAAAACTGTTCGGTCACCTCGTGGCCGTTTTGTTTCAACTGCTCCAGGGCGGTTTTGTCCATACCGTCGGTGACAAGGATTTTCATGATGTATCGTCTCCTAATTATGTTCTTTGGCGCCGTCCCGGCGGCAGGAGGGACCCGCCAGGGGACGGGGCGTACGTTTCCCGCAGGGGAAACCTGTCAAAAAGCTTGCTCTGGGGGGCGTCGTGGGCCGGTGGCAAGACATGCTTGGGCCGGACGTTTTGCCGGGGTGGGGTTTCTGCCGGCTCTTCGCTTACTGGTTTTCCGCCTCGAATTTCTTCAGGCACTCCACCAAGGCCTCCACACCCTCCTTAGGCATGGCGTTGTAAATGCTGGCCCGCAGGCCGCCCACGCTCTCTTGTGACCCTTCAGATTGTCATAGCCAGCTGCTTTGGTGGCGGCGACTACCTTGGCGTCCAGCTCCTTGTCACCGGTTACGAAGGGGACATTCATGAGGGAGCGGAACTCTTTGTCCACGGTGCCGGTGAACATCTTGGAGGAATCAGGAAGTCATACATCACCTTGGCCTTGTCGATGTTCCGCCGTTCCATCTCCTCCAGGCCGCCGATGCTCTTAAGGTACTTGAACACCTTGCCGCAGCAGTAGATGGCCCAGCAGTTGGGGGTGTTGTACAGGGAGTCGTTGTCAGCGTGGGTCTTGTACATCATATAGATGGGGGTCTTGGGGTCCAGCTCCGCATCTGTCCCGAATCAGATCTTCCCGGATGATGGCGATGACCATGCCGGCGGGGCCCACGTTCTTCTGGACGCCGGCGTAGATGAGGCCGTAGTCGGAGACGTTGCAGGGGCGGGAGAGGAACATGGAGCTCTGGTCGCTGACCAGGACATGGCCCTTGGTGTTGGGCAGCTTGGGCCAGGTGACGCCGTGGATGGTCTCATTCTCGCAGATGTACACATAGTCTGTGTTTTCGGGAATGTCCAGATTATCGCAGTTGGGGATGTAGCAGAAGTTGCGGTCTTTGCTGGAGGCCACCACGTGTACGTCACCGTACTTTTTCGCTTCGGCAATCGCTTTCTTGGACCACGCGCCGGTCTCCACATAGCAGGCCACGCCGTTTTTCATCAGGTTCATGGGGATCATGGCGAACTGAAGTGTTGCGCCGCCCTGGATGAACAACACTTTGTAGTTGTCAGGGATGTGCATCAAGTCCCGCAGATCCTGCTCGGCCTCGTCGATGATCTGCTGAAAGACCTTGCTGCGGTGGCTCATCTCCATGACGCACATACCGGAGCCCCGGTAGTTCATCATTTCGTCCCGGATCTCCTCCAAGACAGGTTCAGGCATGGTGGCGGGACCGGCAGAGAAATTGAAAACGCGATCGTACATAAAAAGAAACCTCCTGCATGTTGGTTCTTGGGCTGTCCCCGTCGGTGAACAGCTTTGTGTCTGGATTGAGTATAATCCACTTTTTCAAAACCGTCAATGGGATTTTCCAGATTCTTTTTTGTGGCGGACAGAAATTTTTTCGCCCATGTGATTCTGCACAAAAAACTGACCGTCTCAAATGTGGAAAATGACGAAATGCGGGGACTGCTTTCGGTACCTTTCGTGCGCTATGCCGGAAAATGGGCAAAAAGTGGGAGACAGCCCGCCGTGGCTGCCCCCGCTTCTCCTTCCCCGGACAGCTCCGGTTTTACTCTCCCTTGTACTTTTTTCTGGTGGCAAGGCCCCCACGGATGTGCCGTTGGGCCTTATTGGTGTCCAGAATGACCTTGACCTGTTCGTACAGGGCCTGATTGTACTGGGGCAGGCGTTGGGACAGGTCCTTGTGAACCGTGGACTTGGAAATCCCAAATTTCTTCGCCGCTGCCCGGACGGTGGCCCGGTTTTCGATCATGTACACAGCCAGTTGGCAGGCTCTCTCTCCGATGTGATCCGTCATACGCGTCCCTCCCTGCTGTGTCGTGACAAGACACTCTATGCTGGGAAAAGTACGGGTATGTCTGGCCGGCCCGGAACGCCTAATTGCACTGGCGCGGCAGCGCCCAGCCTTCCCCCGGGGGAAGGCGCCCAGCGAAGCGAGGCGGATGAGGAAGGGCGATATCTGGCAGGCCGGTAGGCAGAATCGATTCAGACGCAACATGGTCCATTTTAACGAAACTGCATATCTGCTAGGTAGATTTTTCCGTCCCGCATCAGTCCGCCTACAGCTGCCGGTTGGAAAGGAGACGGCCGCCCTGAAAAAACCAGGGAATATGTAGCCCTGGACGTTTTTTCATTTTTTGTAGGTTTGTCAATGATGAGTTACAGACTTAGGGAAAGAAAAGAGGACAGCTTTGGGGGCCTTCCAGTTGAGAGGCCGCATGGGGAAGTTGTTATACTGCCGCTGTCTGACAGCCAACTGTTTCTGAAAATCCTCAAAGGAATAGAAGGTGTGGCAGGCATAGAATTCTTCATTGTCCTTTCTATGACTGCGCTCCACTTTCCCGTTGTGCCTGGGGGTGTAGGGCTGAATGAGCTTATGCCGGATGCCGAGCTCCTCCAGGGTGGTTTCAAAGAGCGTTTTCTTTTGGTAGCCTTCGAGTTCAGGCGGTTCGTGAATTCTGACCCGTTATCTGTTTGGATACATTCTATGGCATATGGGAACTGTTTCACCACATACTTCAGGAACTGTGTGGAGGAATATGTGCTGTGCTCTTTGTATGCCTTGAGAATTCGGAAGCGGCTGTACTCGTCTATGAAGGTGTACTGATAGTACTTCTCCTCCGCCACTTCCCCGACCAGGCAACTCTGTGGAACAAATTTCACATCTATCTGGCATTTTTGACCGGGATATGTCATCTGTTCATAGGGTTTTGGGGTATATTCCGGGTTCGGAAGCTTGATGGGGTTTCCATGGATCCGGCGCAGGAGACGGTAAAGTCCGGAGATGGATCTGGTATAGCCGCGCTGGCGCAGCTTCACCCAGAAGACCACCAAACCGGCGTGAGGGTTCCTGCGGCGCATATCCTGGACGAGCTTGATCTCAGCCTCTGTATGCTGGTTTGGATGGCTGTGAGGCCGGTGAGAGCGGTCAGCAAGGGATTGTAGCGTACCGTCGTATTTCTTTCTCCAGCGGTAAATGTTTTGCCTGGAGGTCTTGTAACGGATGGCTGCCTTTGTGACGCCGTGTTTCAAAGAATACTCAATTACCGCTTGCTTAAAGCGCATGTCCTGTGTTATCTTATTCATGGCGAATAGGGTGGCACCTGCCTTTCGGTTTTGATTCGACAACTCAACCTTAACACAGGCCATCCCTATTTGCCACCTTTTTTTCTCTCAATCCGGAAAAAGCGCCGCAGGCATCGTAGTAGTGCTGTGGGAATGTGCGGAAACCGCACTGCGGTTTTCCTCATTTCCACAGCCCCTCCTCCGGTGTCACACATCATTGTAAATCCTACAATGTAGCCCTGGACGTTTTTCATTTTTGAATTGACAACTCCGAAAGAATTTAGTATAATAAGAACCGCGTCAGAGTGTTTTGCTGGAATAGCTCAGCCGGTAGAGCAGCTGATTCGTAATCAGCAGGTCGTGTGTTCGAGTCACGTTTCCAGCTCCAATTCAAAGAGGGTCTGTTGCAAATGCATTTGTTGCAACAGACCCTCTTTACTAAAAGTGAAAGATAGCGGGAGAGAACACGGGAATCTGTGTCTTCTCCCGCTAAAATATTAGGGACAATTTTAAAAGCGATTTAAACTGCTCCCTGTCAAGTAGACAACGAAATCATGGACAAAGAGCTCACAACACTGCGGTGCTGTGGCAACTGCGGATTTTGCAGTTTTGTTTATGGCGCGAAATATGATGCATGCGTTTCATACGGTGTACGGACACCCAATCCTCCTTGTAACCGATTTGTGTTATTGGATGCCTGCCGTGTGCGGCCATACCATGGCATTGGTCAAGTGCATCCCGGATCCTTCCGTGTCCCTTCTCTGGCGTCCCGTGACGGTTTCCTTTTGCACGGTCTCCTTCAGGGGGAGCATATCACCTCAGAGTCAGCGCGCTGTTTTTGCCATTTTTTCCACAGCCTTGCGCAAAAAAGAGGGCTGCCTCTCATGATTTTGGAAAATCATTTTGAGACAGCCCCTATTATGTGGCCGGAATTGGCTTGGCAGAGGCTTTACGGCACACCTGTGTGAAACATCACCTTACTCTCCCTGGGGCTCTGTGGGTACGCTGCCCTCTTGAGAGCGTTTGGGGTGGGCGGGACGGCGGCGGCGGTTGCGGCGGGGCTGGTTGGGGAGTCCGGCAAGGCATTGATGACGTCCAGCTGCTCTTCCAGCCGGGGCTTGGGGGTATGGGGCTTTTGGGGCGGGGTTTGGGGTGGCTGTCTCCTCGGCAGGGGACTGCTGCGGGCGTTTGGACTTCCGGGCTTTCCGGCCAGCCTTGGGCCTGGCTTCCTCCGGGAGCTCCTCGGGAAGGGGCTTTGGGGCATCTTCAAACTTTCGCTCCCCTTTCCTGCGGCGGCGCCGATCCTCCGGGGCTGCTCCTCCTCCACAATGTCGTCGGGGCGGTAGCGGAAGCGGATGGGGTCCAGATGCATAGGCGGCTCTGCCTCTGCCAGGGCCTTTTTGGGCCGCTTGCCTTCTCCGGAGATGGGGGCCAGATCTGCGGGGATTGGGGATCGTTTTCCTGGCCTTGCCGTTGCGCACCACGCAGATCTCGCAGTTATGGAAGCAGCCGATGGTTTCGGGCTGCTCCTCCATCCGGACCTTCACGCTCTGCCGCAGCAGATTCACATCCACCACGGTTCCCCGGCCCTCCGGAGTGTCCACAAAGACTCGGGCTTGGGGCTGGTTTTCAGAAGGTCCTCATAGGCGTTTTGCTCGTATTTCAGGCAGCACATGAGCCGTCCGCAGGAGCCGGAGATCTTCGTGGGGTTGAGGGACAGGTTCTGCGTCTTTGGCCATTTTAATGGAAACCGGCTGGAAATCGTCCAGGAAGGTGGCGCAGCAGAAGGGCCGGCCGCAGATGCCCAGACCGCCTACCATCTTCGCCTTGTCCCGGACGCCGATCTGCCGGAGCTCAATCCGGGTGCGGAAAATCCCCCGCCAGATTTTTTCACCAGCTCCCGGAAGTCCACACGGCCGTCAGCGGTGAAGAAAAAAGAGAATTTTGCTGCCGTCAAAGGCATACTCCGCAGAGACCAACTGCATGTCCAGCTTGTGCTCCTGAATTTTCTGCTGGCAGATGTCAAAGGCCCGCTTCTCCTTCACCTGGTTGTTGGCCAGGACCCGGTGGTCTGCTTCCGTAGCCAGGCGGATGACCCGGCGCAGGGGCGGGACAATGTCCCGGAAGGGAACCTGGTGATTGCCACCGGTACAGGTGCCGTACTCTGGTCCCCGGGCGGTTTCGATGATGACGTGGTCACCGGCGGCAACGGTGAGATCGCCGGGGCGAAATAGTATATTTTGGAACCGGCCCGGAATTGGACGTCTACCACGTCCACCGGAGCGTCCCGGTCCGGCGCCATGGGGCCGCCAGCAAAATCCGGCGCTGGCGCCTTAGCTCTTTTCTTCGTTCATGGTATCTCCCCCGCAGGGCTTGGTAATCTCAAAATTTCACTGGAGCTGCCAGACCAGGTCCCCGCAGACGGCGCCGGGGACACGTTCCCCTGTAGAAAAATCAGGGAACGGTCCAACACAGCCACCCCTGGGGACAGCTCCCGGGAGGTGCGGCTGGAGGCCAGCGCTTTTTCCCAGGGGGTCCGGCTCCGGCAGCCCGGAACGGCAGGTCAGGGCGATGGTCAAGAGGTCCCGCCACTGGCTGAGAATGGGGCCAACTGCTCCCTGCTTCAGCTTCTCCATGGGGGCCAGGATCTGAAGCAGGCGGAGGTGGTCCCTCCGACTGTAGGCTTGTGCGAATCCCTCTGTCTGGGGTAGCCAGGCGCCTTCCTGCAGCAGCTCCCTGGCCTGCCCCAGCCAGCCTCCGCTGCGCCAGGCCGCAGAGGCCAGCGCCTCACGGCCGGCTTGAGGGAAGTCTTTCTCCAATGCCTCCACCAGAATGGACTCCGGCAGAGGCTGGAGCCGCAGCTCCACGCAGCGGGAACGAACCGTAGGCAACAGCCGATCGGATTGTCTGCCAGGAGCAGAAACACGCCATAGGCGGGGGCTCCTCCAGGACCTTTAATAGAGCGTTCTGCCCGGGAAGGCCCAGGTCCTGGGCTCTGGGCACATAGTAGATTTTTCGGTCCCCTTCATTGGGGCGAATAAACAGGTCCTCTCTGGCACGGCGGACCGTTTCCACAGAGACCGTCTTTCGGTCCGGGTCGTCTACGGTGATGAAATCGGGATGGGTACCGGCAAGTACCTTCCGGCATGGGCCGCACCGGCCGCAAGGCCGCCGGTGTGGGTCCCGGCACAGGAGCGCCGCCGCCAGCAATCGGGCCAGGGTCCGCTTTCCGGCGCCGCTGGGTCCGGAGAGCAAATAAAATGCGCCGCCCGCTGCCGGTCTACTGCGGCAGATAAGCTGGCCTTCAGCTGATCGTTACCTAAAAAACCTGGGAACTCCACAAGCGTCCTCCTTCCGGTCCAATCCTACCTGCTCATTATAACACACTTTTTTCCGGTTTTCCACGATAAAATTTAGGGTTTTCCTCGCCGGCAGGCACAGTATTTTGCGTGTCCGTGAGAAGCGGACATTTCTCTGCCTAATTCTACCGGAATTTATGGAGAACTTGGGGATTTTAAGACGTTTTAAGTTGACTTTCCGGTAAAACGCCTGTACAATAAGACCAGTTTCCTTGTGGACAAAACATAAAGGGAAACCGAAAAAATCCGTTCAAAGGAGTGAAACATGTGAAAAAACTCATTGCATTGCTGATGGCTGCCGTTCTGGTGCTCTCCCTTATGGCTGGCTGCAGCAAGAAAGAGGAGAAGGAGACCACCCCCAACGGCGATCCCACGACCACCGCAGACGTACAGCCCAGCAGCAGCTCCGACAGCTCCACGCCCGGCACCACCCCCGATGGCAACACCGCCAGCAGTGGCGACCTGGACCCGGACCTGCCCGCTACCAACAGCGACCTGGAGACCGATCCCTCGCTCCCGGCCAGCAACGGCGACCTGAATCCGGACTCCGATACGGACAGCACGGAAGAGCCGTAAGACAGCGTAGAGGAATCAAGAGGAGGAAATATGATGAGAAGATTTTTTGCGTTGCTTCTAGCAGCCGTTTTGGCGCTGAGCCTGCTGGCCGGCTGCACCAAATCCCAGGAGGACGCCCAGCAGCAGACCGGTACCTCCAGCGATGTGTCTATGGCGGTTGTAGTAGCCGGTACCTTTGGTGACCGCTCCTTCTACGACTCCTCCAAGGAGGGAGCTGACCGCCTTGCCAAGGATTTGGGCGTTCAGGTGAAGACCATTGAATGCAACAACGTGGACCATACCCAGCAAATTCGCAACGCCGCCGATGCGGCGGAGATTGTCGTCCTGGTGGGGTGGGAGTTCTACGATGTGGAGACCGTAGCTCCGGAGTACCCAGACGTCCATTTCATTTGGGTTGACAACGCCACCTCAGCGCCTGTGGCCAATGTGCTGAACATCACCTACGCCCAGAACGAAGGCTCCTTCCTCGCGGGCTACATCGCCGCCAAGATGTCCCAGACCGGTGTGGTGGGCGCCGTAGGCGGGGAGGATACAGACACCATCAACGACTTCATCGTCGGCTACACCCAGGGGCCCAATATGCCAACAGCAGCATTCAGGTGGAGACCGTTTATGCCAACACCTATGACGATCCGCTGTGGGCAAGGAATGCGCCCTGACGCTCCATGAGAAAAAGGCGGACGTGGTATTCCAGATCGCGTCCAAGGCCGGCGACGGCGTATTCCAGGCTGCCCAGGAGAAGGGATTCTACGCCATCGGCGTGGATTCCGACCAGAAGTACATTGCAGATGACGTCATCATCTGTTCTATGATGAAGCAGGTGGGCAACTCCATTTTACGAGGCAGTGTCAGACTATATCTCCGGCGACACACCTCCAAGTGGGGCACCACCTGGGTGGCTGATATGGCCACTGGCTTCATTGGCATCGGCTGGGGAGGCCGGTGCTACCCAGCAGGTTCCCGACAGCCTGAAATCTGAGGTGGAAGAGCTGGCAAAGAAAATTGTCTCCGGCGAAATTCAGGTGGAGACCACCCGGTAATTCCCAGCAAAAAGCTGCAGCAATGGCATATCACTCGCCTTGCTGCAGCCTTTTTATGTTCAAATGTGCCGCAAAGAACGGCAATAAGCGGCAATTGCCAAAACCAGGATTGCAAGGGCCCAACCGGAGACCCAAGCCAGGTGAACTGGCAGCTGCGCCAGGTCCCCGGCCAGGGCCGCCCGCCCTGCATCTACCCCATGGGAGAAGGGTAGCAGCCTGGCAAACCGGGCAAAGCCGCCGCCTACCAGGTCCAAGTCCAGCCATGCGCCGGACAGGAACGCGGAGGCATTGGTGAGGAGCGCGCCACAAATCCCACCCACAGCCCGGTCGCTGAGGCAGGAGCCGCAGAGCAGTCCCAGGCTGATGTACAATAGGGCTACAGGCAGGCTGGCCACCAACGTCAGGAGAAGCCGGGGGCTCCATTCCAGTCCAAAGGCCAAAGCGCCGGCCAGACATACGGCTCCCTTGTCCCAGGGCCAGGGGCACCAGGGGAGGGTGTAGCCTAGGATGAAGTCCCGTGGCCGCAGAGGCGTTGTATATAGCCGCAGGAAAAAGGCGCTGGTCCGGTCCCGGGCCACCAGAAGGGCGGAAAACAGGGAGAAAAAGCTGAAACCAAAAACCAAAATCCCTGGCGTCAGGCTGGGAAGGGCAAATATGGGGGACCGGTATATTGGCCTGAATGGCGCAGAAGAGCCCCAACAGCGCCAGGGGAAAGACCAGTCCGAAGGCCAGATTCAAAGGGTCCCGCAAAATTTCCTGCCCATTTCGGCGGGCAAACAGGAGCATTTTCATGGGTTTTGTCCCTCCTCTCCGCTGGTATCCGAGCCTTTTGTCAGGGCGACAAAGGCGTCCTCCAGGTTCCCCTGGCCGGACCGGCGAATCAGCGCCTCTGCTGTCCCCTGGGCAGTCAGGCGGCCCCGGGACAGAATGCCAATGGAATCGGCCAGGGCCTGAGCTTCCTCCAGATAATGGGTGGTGAGTACCACCGTGACCTGGCCCTTCAGCTCCTGGATTACCTGCCACAGCTCCCGCCGGGCTAAAACGTCCAGGCCCAAAGTGGGCTCATCCAGGAAGAGCACCTGTGGCTGAGAAATGAGGGCCATGGCGATGCTCAGCCGCCGCTGAAACCCGCCGGAGAGCGTTTTTGCCCGGCGGCGGGCCACTGGCTGCAGCTGAAGGGACTCCAACAGCGCTTCCGTCCGGGCTCTGGCCTCCCTTCCGGCGGGCTCCGGAGAGGCCAGCCAAGAGGATCAGATTTTCTTCTGCCGTCAGATTCAGGGCCACAGCCGTGTCCTGGGGACAGAGGCTGATCCGCCGCTTCACCGCCTCCCGCTGCCGGACCACGTCATAGCCCAGAATCCGAGCCTCACCTCCGGGGGGTAACAGACCGGTGAGAATTTTGATCGCCGTGGACTTTCCAGCTCCGTTGACCCCAGCAGGGCGTACAGCGTTCCCGCCGGTACCGCCAGATCCAAACCGGACAGGGCCTGAACCGGGCCAAAATGTTTGGTCAGACCTTTTGTTTCCACGGCGTTCATGTGGGTTCCTCCGTCTCGTCCCGAATGGCCTGGGCAAATCGCTTGAGATCCTCCTCCGGCGTCTGCCCGTCCACCTCCCGGCCGTGACCGGAAAAAATGGCGTCGGCAATCCGGGTCATGACGCTGGAGCGCTGCAGGGCAATGCCCCGTTTGGCGTCCGCCAGCAGCAGCAAGCTGTCCCCTGGCTCCAGGCCAAACATTTCCCGCACCTCTTTGGGAATCACAATTTGCCCTTTGGGCCCCAGCTTGACCGTACTCATAAACCGCTGTCCGTCCCCGTCCCGATTCATGGCGCTTCCCTCCCAAAAGTAAGAAAAGTAATACTAGTCATACCTATTGTACCGGCTGAAAGGGAGCTTGTCAAGTGCCTGCGCCGCTTTTGCAGCGGATTTTTTATGGAGGGCAGACCTGGCAGCGTCACCCCTTGGTTCAGGTAACGGACCAGGTGCTTGGTGAGGCGCTCCACAGTAGCGGAGTCTGTTCGGTAGTAAATTCGGTTGGAGACGACTTCCTGGGCCAGGAGGCCCACGTTTTCATGTTGTTCAGGTCCCGGAAGACAGAGCCGGGGTTGAGGCCCAGGGTTTGAGACAGCTCCTGGACGCTCATGGCCTGGCCGGTCATGGCTCGGAGCATCCGGGCCCGGTCCGGATGGGCCAGCAGGCGCAGGGCGTTAAACTCCCAGTCGTGTAAAAAGTCTGCGGCCTGGGGCGCATCCTTGCCGGGTGGTATGCCGACGCCCATGTGGAGGCTCAGATGGGCCTGCGGATGTTGGAACTCACCGGGTCCGCCGAAGGGAGAAAAAGTACCGCATGGCAAGCTCCAATCTGCGTATTTCCGGCTGCTTCAGGCCGATTTTACGCAGCATGGTCTGCATGGCAGAGGGGTCCTGCAAATAGCGCTCCCACTCCTCCATTCGTGGTATGGCCCGCGCTACCCAAGGGGCCAGAAGGGGCTCCAGCCGCTCCGCCGCCGCAGGGCGGAGATAGGCCATAAGCCGGTCCAAATGCCAGGTGAAGTCAGAAAACACCTCCACCAGCTGCAGCTGGTAGGCCTGAGGACCGGCAGTCTGGCAATTTCCCGGGCCAAAGTAGTAAATTCTCCTGTGTCAGCAGCAGTCAGGTCCAGGCCAATTCCATTGATGCCACAGACCCGAAAGGGACGTTCCTTCAGAAACCATCCATTTTTCAGGAAACGGACCGTCTCCTCCACGCTGCTGCAACCGAGATTCAGGGTGCTGTAGACCATGCAGCAAGCCAGGCAGGATAAATGTTGTTCCTTTCCATCCCACGGGTACACCTTTGAAATAAAATTGGAGCTCCTCATTCTCCAGATCAAGGGGCCCACAGACTGCCTCCCGAATGGATGGAATCTCTCTGGCGGGGATGCAGTACTCTCCCCCACTCTCGGTTAGCTGTTCAGCCGGCACTTGGTTGACATAACTGTATACCAGCTCCACAGTTTCAGGAGCATACAGGGCTTTCGATATACTTGAAATTCCACGAAATTCCCCTTTCTCGTTGAATACGCCCATTATAACAATTTTCCCTAAACCTTGCAAGGACCGCAGGATTGGCAGGCAGTGCCAAGCAAGACGCAACATGTTTCCCTTTTAACGAAACTGCATACTGACTAGCCAGGTTTTGCCGTTCCTCATCCACCCCACCTTCCCCGGGGGACATAGGCACACAGCTAAGGCCAACTCCGCTAATGTGCCAGAATGACGCAGAGATGCTGTAGGGGTGGGCCGTACTCTTTTTTAGCTGTACGCATATGCCCCGAAGGAAGGCAGGGTGCTCCCGTGCCAGTACGTTTGGCAAATTGGGGCGCAACGCGCCCCCAATTTGTGTGTGGTTCAGATGCGTTGCCGTGTAAGCGGGGACTTGCCTATCCAAGCTTCAGGCGGCCTGAGAGGCTTCCCAGGTGAAGTAGCGCACCAGGATGACAGCTGCCTGGGCCCGGGTGGCGGAGGCTTTGGGGCAGAGGGCGGTTTCGGATACGCCCCGGATGAGGCCCTCGGCTACAGCCCATGCCATGGGGGACTGGGCATAATGGCTGAGCTTCCCGGCATCAAATAGGCCGACAGGTCCGCCTGATTGGAGACGTCCTGGCCTTGGAGCTGGGCGTAGCGGTAGAGGATTGCCGCAGAACTGCTCCCGGGTCTACAGGGCTGTTGGGGTAGAACCGCTCTGGGGTAACGCCCTTCACCAGGCCGGTTTCCTTGGCCCATGCCACGGCCTCGGTGTAGTACCGGCCCCTCTACCACATCCTGGAAGCTGCTGCCGGTGGCCTCCGGAGTGCCTGCCAGGCGGTGGAGCACGGTGACCAGCTGGCCCTGGGTGAGGGGCGGTCTCCGGGGAGAAGGTGTTGGCGCCGGTTCCGCGGAAGAGGCCCTCCTGGATGGCGGTGATGATCTCCTCCCTGGCCCAGTGATTTGCAATGTCCGGATACTGCCCGGCAATGCGCTCCCGCCCGGGTCCCGGACGGTGATATCCAGGGACTTGGCGTATGGTCCGAAGCCACCGGAAACGCTGGCGGCGCCAGGGGCCAAAGCCCGGATGGTACAGCTGTAGCCGTCAGATTCCAGGATTTCCAAAATCTCCGGATTGTTGTTGGTCCATTCAATCTGCATGTCGTATTGGTTTTCTGCGGTATTCCGAATGGTCAGGGTCTCGCCAGGGTCCAGAATGGTTTTTCTGCAGCCAGATTTACATAATTTCCCATCGCCTCGCCCTGCTCAAAGGCAGCGACAGAGGTATTTCCAGCG
>VOFD01001687.1_pt1 | contig 15872 bp, 24 predicted proteins | sample 5384101 | NCBI WGS metagenome assembly VOFD01 (sample SAMN12384723, study PRJNA508395) | human gut metagenome | isolation source: healthy gut C | host: Homo sapiens
ATGTTGTACTTCGTTCAGTTACATGTTAGCAATAAAATTATTCCTTTGCCAGGTGGCGGTCGTAAACAGTTCCCAATGGCTTCCTTGTTCAACCTGTCTTCCACTTTTCGGTCTTGACGGCGAACAGATCCTGTATGCCAATTGTTCGTGATGCGGCGGTCTTTTCTCCTTTTCCGGTAATCAGGGCAACCAAATTCTCCCTTTTCCATGTGTTGATCAATTCGTGAATGCCTTCATGTTTCGGTTCAGGCGTTCCTCATGCATCTTTTCATAAACCGGGTAAAATCGCAGAAGGGGCTTCCTGCCATTTTCCCCGGCGACCATTTTGATCATTCCTACTTCATTCAGGTGAAGGTTGCGTAATTCCTTTCGCTCAACCTTGTAGGTGGGAAACTGCTTTTCAAACGCCCGGATGCACATAGGACCGTCTCTATCTGTCCATGCCAGGTCCGCTTGATCCAAATTTTAATCATTGTTCGCGATTCCGTTGATTTTACAGATGTCCTCAAACAGCGCCTCGAACTGGAGGCCCAGCAATCGGCTTCCTTGGCCAGCATCCCGCCGTGGCGCTTGATGCAGGATCGGAAATCCTGTTGAAGAGCGGGGTTGGAGATGACCGCCGCCCGCCGAACAGGGCCCCCACCTTGGTGCCGCCGATGTAAAAATACGTCCGTCAGACGGGCCAGGTCGGTGAGCTTCACATCGTTCCCCGGCGCGGCCAGCCCATAGCCGCACCGGGCCCCGTCGATGTACAGGTACATCCCATACTGGTTGCAGACGGCCCGGAAGCCTCCAGCTCCGCCCGGGTGTACAGCAGCCCGGTCTCGGTGGGCTGGGAGAGATAGACCATGCCGGGCTGGACGATGTGCTCCCCGGGTGGGATCGGCCCAGTGGGCGGCGCAGAACTGCTCCACCTGCCCGGGGTGATCCGGCCGTCCTGGGAGGGGAGGGGGAGCACCTTGTGGCCGGTGGCCTCGATGGCCCCGGTCTCATGGACGTTGATGTGTCCGCTCTGGGCGCACAGCACCCCTGGTAGGGGCGCAGGGCGGCGGAGATCACCGTCTGATTGGCCTGGGTACCGCCCACCAGAAATTCCACCGCGGCCTGGGGCGCATCGCAGGCGTTCCGGATCAGCTCCCGGGCCCGCTGGCAGTGGTCATCTACGGCATAGCCGGGGGTCTGCTCCAGGTTGGTCCGAGTCAGCCGCTCCAGAAGCTGGGGCGCGGCCCCCTCGGCGTAGTCACACTCAAACCGGATCATTGGGCCGCCCCCTCTCCGGCCCGGAGCAGGGCCAGCACGTCTGCCGGGTTCTGATCCGGCTTGACCTTGGGCATGACGGCACGGATGATCCCCGTCCCGTCGATGAGATAGGTGGTGCGGACGATGCCCATGCTCACCTTTCCATACAGCTTTTTCTCCTGCCAGACGCCGTAGGCCTCCAGGGCAGTTCGCTCCGGGTCGGAGAGCAGGAGGAAGGGCAGGTCATTTTTCTGGGACGAACCGCAGGTGGGAGGCGAGGAATCCCGGCTCACCCCCAGCACCACCGCGCCCAGCGCCTGCAGTTCCTCGTGGACGCCGGCAAAGGCGCGGGCCTGGCGCGTACAGCCCGGCGTGCTGTCCCTGGGATAAAAATAAAGCACCACTGTCTGTCCCCGAAAATCCGACAGGGAGATGGGCTCCCGTTCTGGTCCGGAAGGGTAAAGTCCGGCGCCTGGCTTCCAATCTCTAACATCATGTGTCATCCTCCTTCAAAAATACATACCGCCCGGGGTGGGAGCGCTCCGGCAAGAAGCGGTAGCCCAGATCCCGGAACTCCTGTAACTCCTCCGCCCGGGTGACCGCCCGCTCTGCCATCCAGCGGACCATCTGCCCCCGGGCCATCTTACACAGAGTGCCCTTCTCCACAACCCGGCCGTCCGGCCGGAGCCTGCCAAAGACGCAGGCGACCAACGGGACGCCCCGGGGCAGATGGGGGACACCGCCCGGCTGTACTCCCGGGAGGCCAGGTCTACCACCGGCCCGTCCCCGGGCTCCAGGGCCCGGGCCAGCTTGTCCCCCAGAAGCCGTACAGGTCCCGCGCGCCCTCTGTCTTCAGCCTGGCCCCCATCTCCAGCCGGTAGGGGGTCACCCCGTCGAAGGGGCGAAGCACACCATAAAAGCCGGACAGGATGCGCAGATGGGTCTGGAGGTAGTCGTACTGGCGCTGCTCCAGGACGCCGGGGGCCATGTACTGGTACTGGAGCCCCACATAGGACAGCAGAGCCGGGGTCAGCTGCCGCCGCAGGTCCATGTCCCGCAGCCGCTCCAGATTCTGGGCGGCGATGGCGTCGCTGCACCGCCACAGGGCCTGGAGTGCTCCGGGTGTCATGGCGCGCAGGGCGGCCAGGAGGCGCTCCGTCTCCGGAAGGAGGGCGGGGAGGGCCTCCGGGGCCAGGGTGTCCGGGTCGGACCGCATCTTTTTGCCGGGGAGATGGTCATTGTCGAAGCCCACTACGCTGATGATCAGGCCCAGGGAGGCCATCACGGTGCCGCCGGGGACGCCGGGCGCGCCCACCGCAAAGACACCCAGCAGGAAGCAGAAGAGGATCATTGTGGGCAGGGGGAGGGCAGCTCACCGTAGAGCACCTTGGACACGGTCATGACGAAGAATACCTCGGTCAGGACGGAGCCGCACAGGTGGATGTTGGCGAACAGCGGGATGCCGAAGTCCACCATGTCACGGCGCAGGACGGAGGACTTGTTGGCCCCGCGCAGAGCCACTGCCAGGGTGGCGGCGGAGGACATGGTGCCCACAGCGGTGAGGTAGGCGGGGCCGTAGTGGCGCAGGACCTCCCAGGGCTTCTCCCCGGAGTAGAGCCCCGCCAGCAGATACAGAACTGCCAGCCAGAGGTAGTGTCCCACCATCACGATCAGGATCACGATGAGGAAGACGGGCAGCTGGCGGGTGATGCTGCCCTCATAGGCCAGGCCGCAGAAGGTGCCCGCGATGAAGAAGGGCAGGATGGGGATGACCACCCGCAACACCATCTCCAGCACCACCCGCTGGAACTCCTCCAGCACCTTGGTGATGACCTCCGCCCTGGCCCAGGTGGCCGCCAGACCCACCAGCACAGAGAACACCAGGGCGGACATCACCGACATTATAATATATACTGATTTTTTGTTGCCCGAGGTGCGTGTCCGGTCCTTTTTTCAGGGAGGACGCTGCCTTCCGGGGGATCAAAACCAAACCATCACCATGGACATTGGGCGGGCCGGCTGCCGGCTGCGCCGCAGGTTCGGAGGGATTTCTGTGTCTGAACAAAACTATTCTTCTCATGCATCCGGGGAGGAGGCGCCGACCCCGGTCCCGAACAGCGGCTCCGGCCAGCGGTCCGGAGATGGGCCCCGCCGCCCGAAAAAGGGGCGCGGCCGGGGCGGACTTGCGATGCGGGTGATCGGCACCCTGCTGCTCATTGCCATGACCACCGGGGCCATCCTGTGCTGCTTCGGGGCTGTCTATGTCCGGACGGTCATCATCCCCCAACGCCTCGCTGGACCTGGGGGACTTCACGCTGCGAGAAAACAGTGTGATGTACTATGCGGATGACAGCGGCCAGTACCAGGAGCTGGGACAGGTGCTCACCTCCATCAGCTCCCAGTGGGTGGAGTATGAGGAGATCCCGGAGGATCTGAAGAACGCAGCCATCGCCATCGAGGACCGGCGCTTCCTCGACACACAACGGCGTGGACTGGTGGCGCACCGCCCAGGCGGTGTTCAGTATGTTCACCGGCGGAGACATCCAGGGCGGCTCCACCATCACCCAGCAGCTCATCAAGAACCTGACGGAAGACAATGAGACCACCGTTAAACGGAAGGTGACGGAGATTTTCCGGGCGCTGGAGTTTGACCGGAATTATGACAAGGACACCACGCTGCTGTGGTATCTGAACATCATCCCCTGGGGGCGGCTGCGAAGGCGTGGGGGCTGCCGCCAAAAATATTTTCGGCAAGCCGGTGTCCGAGCTGACCCTGGCGGAGTGCGCCAGCCTCATCGCCATTACCAACAACCCCTCGAAGTACAGCCCCTACTCCCCTGGCCCGGGTGGCCAACAGCGAGGGGGAGATGTGGGACAGCAAGCAGTGGAACAAGTACCGCCAGGAGGTCATTCTGGGCCAGATGCTCAAGGAGGGGTACATCACCCAGGAGGAGTACGACGAGGCGGCGGCCCAGGAACTGGTCTTTGTGGGCGGGAGGCCGGCTCCAATACCGACCCGGAGAGCGCGGAGGACATCTACTCCTGGTATGAGGAGCAGGTCATCACCGACGTGATGGCCGATCTTCAGGAGAAGTACGGCTACTCCGACAAGGTGACCAGACAGATGCTGTCCAGCGGCGGCCTGAGGATCTACACCTGCATTGACCCAGATGTCCAGGCAGAAGGCGGAGGCCATCTACTACCAACCGAGGAGCTTTTGAATTATGTCTCCAAGCGCACGGGCCAGCGGCTCCAGTCCGCCATCACCATCATTGACAACGACCGGGGACATCGCTGCCCTGGTGGGCCGGATCGGCGAGAAGGAGATTAACCGGGGCCTGAACCTGGCCACCCAGTGCCAAGCGGCAGCCCGGCTCCTCCATCAAGCCCCTGTCCGCCTATGCCCCGGCCATCGAGATTGGCCTGATCAGTCCCATCACCGTCCTGCCTGACTACCCCTATCAGGTGCTGGGCGGCAAGGCGTGGCCAGTGAATGTGGACGGCGTCTACCGGGGACAGGTGACGGTGAATCAGGCGGTGGAGAACTCCTATAACACCGTGGCGGTGCGCACGGTGGCCAGGTGACTCCGGCCAAGGCCTTTGAATTCGCCACCCAGCGCTTCCACCTGCCGCTGGAGAGCGGCCGCATGGTGAACGGCGAGGTGAAGGGGGACATCGGCATCGCCCCCCTGGCCATGGGCGGTCTGACCGACGGTGTCAGTACCCGGGATATGGCCAACGCATTCTCCGTGTTCCCCAATGGGGCGTCTATCGCCAGGCCCGCACCTATACCAAGGTGGAGAACAGCACAGGGAGAGGTCATCCTGGACAACACCCGGGAGGACTCGGTGGCAGTGAAGGACACCACCGCCTATTATATCAACTCCATGCTCACCAATGTGGTGACAAGCAGCGGCGGCGGCACCGAGGCCCGCATCAGCGGCATGACCACCGCCGGCAAGACGGGTACAACGGACACCAAGGACAACCGCTGGTTCGTGGGCTATACCCCTACTATACCGCGGCGGTCTGGGTGGGCTATGAGACGCCGGAGCGGGTGCCCGCCCCGGGCAACCCCGCGGCCCAGGTGTTCAAAAAGGTGATGACTCCCATCCATGAGGGGCTGGCGGACCGGAAGTTCCCCCAGGTCAGCGGACTGGTCAGGCGTCTCCTACTGCATGGACTGCGGCGGCGAGGCCATCGAGGCCTGTCAATATGACCCAGGGGAGCTCGCGCATCGCCACTGGCTATGTGTTCCCGGAGGACCGTCCCTCCTTCGTGTGCACCTGCCACTCCCTGGAGGAGGGCTCCAACTCCATGGTCCGGGTGTGCGTGGACGATCCCATCCTGGACGCCAACGGAGAGTTTACCGGCTTTTACCGGGCGGCGGGCCCCTTCTGCCCGGAGGTGAGCGTGCGCACTCTGTGTTATCTGAATTTGGAGCGGGAGAGCGTGGGCGGTGCCGTGGCCGGAAGGACAGCAGCGCCTTCTACTCCGCCTATCTGGCGGCGTCAGGAGGGCAGGGCTGCACCGTGCACAGCAATGAGCCCAGTACGGAGATCCCAATGGGGGAGCCCGGCGGGTCCCGGGGACCGGAGGAGCCCGGCGGCATAAGCCGGGTGAACCCGGTACAGACGACCGGCGCTGCCGCCGGACCCGGGAAGCTCCGGAGGACATGGGGGAGCTGATCAACCCGGAGACCGGGGTGCCCTACGGCTACTGATCTCACAGCGGGAGGAGCGCAGGCTCCTCCTCGCTGTTGGTTTCGTCCGGCGTGTTGTGAAAAACGACAAATATACCCCTGGGTTTTCCGGGGAAAATCTATGCGGCGGATGTGTTTCGTCGTTGCATCCCCGGAAAGATATGTTAAAATAGACCCCAGCACAAAAACAAATGGCCGCGGATACAGACGGCAGGATACTTTATTGTGGAGGCCTCTGCCATGCCGGAGATCTTCCGCAAGGTGGCGGAGGCTAAGCGTCTTTTGGAGACGGGGGAGGAGACCACAGTCAACGGCGCGGCCCGGGCCGTGGGCATCAGCCGCAGCGCGCTTTTATAAGTATAAAGATGCAGTGCGTCCCTTCAACGACATGCTCCACGGGCGGATCGTCACCTTTCAGACCATGCTGCGGGATGAGCCAGGGATTCTCTCCGGCCTGCTCAACGTCTTTGCCGGACCGGGGGTCAACATTCTGACCATCAACCAGAATATCCCCGACCAACGGATGTGCGGTGGTCACCATTACGGCGGAGACCTCCGCCCTGCCCTCCAGCGGTCCTGGAGGATATGCTGAGCGCGGCGGCGGGCAGTCCGGGCGTGCTGAAATGTGAGATCCTGGCCGGTTAAGCTGGCTGGCAGATGCAGAGGTGAGACGGAATGGTAAATATAGCGATTTTGGGCTTTGGGACCGTGGGCTCCGGTGTGGCGGAGGTGCTGACCAGAGAACGGCGGACTGATCGACCGGACGGGTGAACAACCAGGTCCGGCTGAAATACATCATGGGGCCCGGGATATTTTTGAGGGCCCCTACAAGGACCTGTTTGTCAAGGACTTTGCTCCGTCATCGAGAACGACCCCGAGGTCAGCATCGTGGTGGAGACCATCGGCGGCAAGGCGCAGCCCTGGACTATACCCGTCGGGCCCTGAAGGCCGGCAAGAGCGTGGTCACGGCCAACAAGGAGCTGGTGGCCACCCATGGATATGACCTGCTTCAGCTGGCCAAGGAGCACGGGTGCAGCTATCTCTTCGAGGCCAGCGTGGGCGGCGGTATCCCCATCCTGCGCCCCCTCACCACCTGTCTGGCGGCCAATGAGCTGGACCAGGTCACCGGCATTCTGAACGGAACCACCAACTACATCCTTACCCGGATGATCCGGGCGGGCCTGTCCTTTGACGCGGCGCTGAAGGAGGCCCAGGCCAACGGCTACGCCGAGGCCGACCCCACCGCCGACATCGACGGCCACGACGCCTGCCGGAAGATCTGCATTCTGGCTTCGCTGGCCTTTGGCCACCATATGTATCCCCGGCAGGTGCCCACCCAGGGCATCCCCGGGGTAACCCTGGCTGATGTGGCCTACGCCGATTCATGCGGCTATAAGATCAAGCTGCTGGGGCGCGCCATCCGCCAGCCAGAGGGCAAGGTGTGCGCCTTTGTGGCCCCCCACCTGGTCTCCTGTGAAAATCCCGCTGGCTGGCGTGGAGGACGTGTTTAACGCCATCACCGTCACGGAAACGCCGTGGGCGATGTGATGTTCTACGGCCGGGGTGCGGGCAAGCTGCCCACCGCTTCCGCCGTGGTGGCCGACGTCATCGACGCCGCCCGGGACCCTGGACCGGGACCACACGGAACCAGTGGGGGCCAGGCGCCCCCGACCTGGTGGTGTCCTCTGATCTCCTCACCTCCCGGTGGTACGTTCGGGCGCGGATCTCCATGGATCAGGCCCGTCTGGCCTGCGGGAGCTTCAGCCCCTGGCCCGCAAAGCGGGGCGCCGCCGGAGAGGCCGCCTTCCTCACCGCCCCAATGACGGAGCCCCAGCTGGATGGACCGCTGGCGGGGAATGGAGTTTTGGCGGTCTGTTCCGGGTGCTGGATTGACCTTGGCCTGCCCCGGTCGCGGCTATGCATCTTGGATGGATGGACCGGCGGGTCCGTTCCCCACAGAACCAGCCTGCGTCTTGATCAACCGTTGGAGGAAACGATATATGGCACTCATTGTACAGAAATTCGGCGGCAGCTCCGTCGCGGATGCCGACCGCATCCGCAACGTGGCCCGCATCATTACTGAGACCTATCGCCGGGGCCACAGCGTGGTGGCGGTGCTGTCCGCCCAGGGCGATACCACCGATGATCTGATCGAAAAGGCGGCGGAGATCAATCCGCATGCGTCCAAGCGGGAGATGGATATGCTCCTCGCCACCGGCGAGCAGATCTCCTGTTCCCTGTGCGCCATGGCCATCGAGGGGATGGGCTACCGGTGGTCTCCCTCACCGGCTGGCAGGCCGGTGATGAATACGGACTCGGCCTACAGCGGGGCGCGCATTAAGCGGATTCAGACCGAGCGCATCCAGACCGAGCTGGATAAGCGAAACATCGTGCTCGTGGCCGGCTTCCAGGGCATCAACAAGTATGACGACGTGACCACGCTGGGCCGGGGCGGCTCCGATACCTCCGCCGTGGCGCTGGCGGCCGTGCTCCACGCGGATCTGTGCCAGATTTACACCGACGTGGACGGCGTGTACACCGCCGATCCCCGCACCGTGCCGGGCGCGCGCAAGCTGGACGAGATCACCTATGACGAGATGCTGGAGCTGGCCAGCCAGGGGGCGCAGGTCCTCCACAACCGCTCCGTGGAAATGGCAAAGCGGTACAACGTCAATATGGAGGTGCTCTCCAGCTTTGCGGGAAGCCCGGTACGAAAGTCAAGGAGGTTGTAAAGACCATGGAAAAAACACACGTTAGCGGCGTAGCCAAGGATAAGAACGTAGCCCGGCTGGCCCTGATGGGCCTGGCCGATCGGCCCGGTATCGCCTTTAAGATCTTCTCTCTGCTGGCCAAGCAGAACATCAACGTGGACATCATTCTCCAGTCCATCGGCCGCGACGGAGCAAGGACATCAGCTTCACCGTGGCCCGCGGCGACGCCGAGGAGGCCCAGAAGCATCCTGGAGGAGAACAAGGATTACATCGGTTTGAGGTCCATCGAGGTCAACGACCAGGTGGCCAAGGTCTCCATCGTGGGCGCCGGCATGATCAACAACCCCGGCGTGGCCTGGAGAGGCGCAGCGGCGCCAGGAGGACCGAGACCTGAACCGAGCTTTGATTTGGGTCGGCGCGGCCATCGTCCTGGAGTTCCTGCTGGTCCTTGTCAATAAGTATTATATCAACTACCGGACCACAGCGGAGTCGATCAATCTGGCGCTGGCCATCAGCGCGGCCCTCAACGGCCTTCGGTGGGTCAGCCTGGCGGCGCTGGCCGCCTGTGTGGTGTGGACGGCCCTGCGGCTGAAGCAGGGCGGCCAGGCCGGGTTGCCGCTGAGCCTGACCGCGGTGTCCGCCGCACTGCTCATCTGCGCGCAGATCACGTTGGCGTTCCAGGACTCTGGGGTCCGGATGCTGTTTTGGCTGGTGCCGGCTTGGGCGGCTCTGGCTCTGGTATACTATCTGTATCAGCGGGAGTTCTTTCTGTCTGCCCTGGTGAGCGGCGTAGGTGTACTGGGTCTGTGGTTTGTCCGCCATGCCGGTGCCTCCAGCCTCTATACCATTGGGGCGGTGGTGGTCATTTTGCTGCTAGCTGGCATTATGCTCTGGCTGAAGGGCCATAATGGCCGCCTGTTCCCTGGCGAGGCTGGACAGCTGCTCCCGGCGGAGGCGGGGTATCCCCTGATGCTGCTCAGCTGTGTGGTCGGTCTGGCAGCCATTGCCATTGCGGCCTTTGTGGGGGAGCTCTGTCCTTCTATCTGCTGTACGCTATGGTGGCTTGGCTGTTTGCACTGCTGGTGTACTATACTGTGAAAATGATGTGATTCGGTCAATTAGGAATTAGGAGTTAGGAATTGCTGTCTACTGGCGGTTCTGGATCTTCAGGAAATGAGAAAAAGCGGCGCGGAGTATTCCGTGCCGCTTTTTTGTATATATGTGGTGTTGATATGCATTGGTTCGGCGGGGGCAAAAATGTATCCATCCCACAACAATTTCTCATTTACTGGTAGGTGCGGGTGCATACCTCACGGATCCTGGCCTGGAGGCTCTTGAGATCCAGAAAGGCGTCCGGCGGCGGCCGGGGTCCCGCAGGATGGCGGCGGGTGGAACATGGCCATCATGGAGACGCCGGACTTTTCAAACCACAGGCCATGCTCCCGAGTGATCTTGAAATCGGGTTTTATGAGACGCATGGCGGCGATCCGCCCCAGACAGACGATGATCTTAGGCCGGATGAGCGCCACCTGGTTACGGAGGTAGTCGATGCAGGCGTCCTGCTCTGTGTTCAGGGGTCGCGGTTATGGGGAGGACGGCACTTGACGATGTTGGCAATGTACACGTTTTTTGCCGGCTCAGGTCGATGAGCTCCAGCATCTCGTCCAGCACGCTGGCCGGCCCAGGGCCCTCTACAAAGGGCTGACCCTGACAGGGAGGTCCTCAGTTTTCCCCAGGGCCCCTTCCCCGATGAGCATGACCTCCGCATCCCGGCACCCACATGCCGAATACCACATGGTGCCGGGTGTCTGCCAGCGCGCACCGCTGATTGAAAAAAAAAGGGGTTGAGAACAGCTTTTATACTAAAATACAGTGGCCTCCAGTTCCCCATAAAAAGAGCACAGCATCCTCTGTATTGACACAGATCACATACAGCATCGATGCCACAAGCTCCGTGAGGAGCTGGGGGTGACCTTCTATCTGGCTATGGGCGTAGACGCCTGCCTGGCCATCTACCCCCAGTCGACCTGGGATCGGTTCACGGAAAAGTTTGCCTCCCTGCCTATGAGTCAATCCAAGGCCATGCGTCCCCTGTTCGCCAACGCCGCCAAATGTGAGCTGGACAGCCAGGGGCGCATCGTCATTCCCCAGAAGCTGCGCCGGTACGCGGGCCTGGACAAGGACGTCGTCATCATCGGCGTCCACGACCGGGCCGAGATCTGGTCCGCCGACGACGTTGGAACGCCCGGGAAGAGGAAGAGATGACCCCGGAGAAGATGTCGGCCTGTATGAGTGAGTTGGGGTTCTGAGATGAGTGAAACATTTACCCACCGTCCGGTGCTGCTGGACGAGTGTATCCAGGCCCTGGCCATCCGGCCGGAGGGGATCTATCTGGACGGCACGCTGGGCCGGGCGGGCCACAGCCGGGAGATCGCCCGGCGGCTGACCACCGGACGGCTCATCTGTGTGGACCGGGACCAGGCGGCCCTGGACGCGGCGCAGGAGCGGCTGGCTGCGTGGATGGACCGTGTGACCCTGGTCCACAGCAATTTCGACCAGCTGAGCGGCATCCTGGACGAGTTGGCCCTGGCCGGCGCGGACGGGATGCTCTTTGACCTGGGGGTGTCCTCCGCCCGCAGCTGGATGACGGCTCCCGGGGCTTCTCCTATATGGCGGACGCGCCGCTGGACATGCGGATGGACCGCGATCAGGGGCTCAGCGCCGCCGACGTGGTCAACACCTGGCCCCAGGAGGAACTGCGGCGCATCCTGTGCCAGTACGGAGAGGAGCGCTACGCTGCCTCCATTGCCGCTGCCATCGTCCGCCGCCGGCGGACAAGCCCATTGAGACTACCCTGGAGTTGGTGGACGTCATCCGCAGTGGGATGCCAGCCAGAGCCTTGAAAGAAAAGCAGCACCCGGCCAAGCGGTCTTCCAGGCCATCCGCATCGCGGTGAACGACGAGCTCGCCACCGTGGACCGGATGCTTCAGCGGGCGGTCCCCCGGCTGAATCCGGGCGGGCGGCTGGCCGTCATCACCTTCCACTCGCTGGAGGACCGGATCGTGAAGACCGATCTGGCCGCATTTGCCAAGGGATGTACCTGTCCGCCGGATTTCCCGGTGTGTGTGTGCGGGAAGACGCCGGATGTGCGTCTGATTCCCCGAAAGCCCATCCTGCCCCTCGGAGCGGGAGGTGGAGGAGAACCCCCGGGCCCGCAGCGCCAAGCTCCGGGTGGGGAGTCCACCCTCCAGCCAAGGCCCAAGGCGCGCCCCCGCGACCCGGGAGCGGGCCCTCACCCGTACTAAGGTGCAGGCCCGAGAGGCGGGGCAGGCCTCGGTGTTCGCGGTGATCGGCTTTTTGGCGGTGGGGGTGTTCGCCGCCCTGCTGCTTCAGCTATGCCCAGTTCGTGGTGGCCAATGACGCGGTGGTCACCCCTGCGGAACGACCTTAAGACCCTTCAGGCGGAAAATGTCACGCTGTCCGCCCAGTATGAGAAGGTATTTGACATGGAGCGGATCCAGGCGGCTGTGGGAGATACCATGATCCGGCCCACCGGGAGCAGGTGGAGTATATCGATCTGTCCGAGCCTGACAGCGTGGTGGTGTACGGGCAGGAGGAGTCCGCCTCCGGCGTGCGGGGCCTGCGCTCCAGGGGCTGAAAAAACATTGTGCGTGAGCTGACTGAATATTTCCGCTGATGCGGCCATATAGTAGAGCCAGAGAAGGAGCGGGACAGAGATAAAGGGCGCGGGAAGGCGACTTCCCTGCGCCCTTCTGATGTCAGAAGAGAGATTTTTTGCGCCTCAGATTATCAAGCAGGAGGAACCTGCGTGGGTCGTCAAAGGGAAGACCCCCAGGCGGGACCGCCGGAACGGCAGCCAGCCGCAGTGAACGCCGGATTCTAAGCGGATGGTGTTCCGTCGTACTGTGATTCTGATGCTGGTGTGCGGCGTGGGCTGTTTATCCCGCTGGCGGCCAGCTGTGGAATATATCCATCGGGACCACGACTTCTATCAGCAGAAGGCGGTGGAGCAGCAGACACGGGATGTGGAGGTGGCTGCTTTCCGGGGGAGCATCTACGACAGCAGCGGAGACGTGCTGGCCATGTCAGCCACCGTCTACAACCTGATCCTGTCTCCCAGGGACCTGGAGGCCAGCGTGGACGAGTCCAAATACAAGGATGAGGAGGGCAATGCGGACCTGACGGCCTATCAGGCGGCCCTCCAGGCCAAGAAGGACCTGGTGCTGGACGGCGTGCTGGCCGTGCTGGACCTGGACCGGGAGGCTCTGGCGGACCGATTGGAGCGGACCTACTCCCAGTATGAGGTCCTGAAGACCAACATCGAGAAGGAGCAGGCGGAACAGCTGCGCGCCTTTATCACGGAAAACAAGCTGTCTCATTTCCTGTACCTCACCCCCACCACCAAGCGGTATTACCCCTACGGCGACTTGGCGGCCCATGTGCTGGGCTTTGCAACAGCGAGGGAGGCGCCTACGGTGTAGAGGCCATCTACAACGATGTGCTGGAGGGCACGGTGGGCCGGGTGGTCACCACCCGCACCGGCACCGGCGTGGAGATGTACGACAGTTACTCCGAGTATGTGGACGCAGAGGACGGCTGTGATCTGACCCTGACCATCGACACCACCATCCAGTCCTATGCCGAGCGCATCCTGGAGGAGGGGATCAAGGCCTATGACGTCCAGCGGGGCGGCTGGTGCGTTGTGCTGGACCCCCAGACCGGGGCTGTGCTGGCCATGGCCAGCTCCCCGGACTACGACCCCAACCAGTACGGGACCATCCGGGACGAGAGTCTGCGGGCCCAGGTGGAGGCTGATGTGCAGGCCGAGCTGGAGAAGCGGCAGGGCGAAAAGGCGGAGGGCAAGACCGACGAGGAGATCTACCAGGAGGCGGTGAACGCCGCCACAGGCACGGCCCAGAACAAGCAGTGGAGGAGCCAGGCGGTGAACGACACCTACGAGCCCGGCTCCACCTTCAAGGCCCTGGTGCTGGCCGCAGCACTGGAGGAAGGCGTGGTGTCAGAGAGCGATACCTTCTACTGCCCCGGCTATTACATGGTGGAGGGCTGGCCAAAGCCTATCAGCTGCTCCAAAAAGGCGCCGGGCCACGGCACCCAGACCCTGGCGGAGGCCGTGCAGAACTCCTGTAACCCGGCTTTTATCGCCATCGGCCAGCGGCTGGGCATCGAGAAGTTCTATGAGTACTTCCAAGCCTTTGGCATGACGGAGAAGACCGGCATCGATCTGCCCGGCGAGGAGCGTGGGCGGTCTGGCCCCGTGAACCCGATGACCGGCGTGGACCTGGCGGTAGCCTCCTTCGGCCAGCGCTTCACCGTCACCCCCCTGCAGCTGGTCACAGGTTTCGCCGCTACCATCAACGGCGGCAAGCTGTACCAGCCCTATGTGGTCCAAACGGTGACCGGCCGCCGACGGCACGGTGGTGGAGAACACGGAGCCCACCCGTGGTGCGGCAGGTGGTCAGCCAGGAGACCAGCGACAAGTGCCGGGAGATCCTCACCAGCGTGGTGATGTCCGAGGGCACCGGCAAGAATGCCTATCAGGCGGGCTACACCATCGGCGGTAAAACGGGCACCTCCGAGACCGGTGAGGAGGGGCGCACCATCGTCTCCTTCATGGGCTTCGCCCCCGCCGACGACCCGCAGGTCATCGTTCTGCTGGCCTATGACAAGCCCCGAGGCCCGGATCTCCCGGCAGCAAATTGGCACCACCGGCACCTATATCAGCGGCGGCAATATGGCTGGCTCCCCCATGGCCGGCAAGCTGATCGGCGAGATTCTGGACTACCTGGGCGTGGAGAAGGAGTACAGCCGAGGCGGAATCCGGCGGCGGTGGATGTGTGCACCCCCAGGCAGTAGGGTACCCGTAGCTGACGCGGCGGCCCACTGGAGAAAAAGGGACTGACCTACCGCACGGTGGGCACGGGGGATGTGGTGACCGCCCAGGTCCCTGCCTCCGGCGCGGCGGTCGTGCCCGGCGGCTCCGCGGTGATCCTCTATCTGGGGGGCGCGGAGCCGGAGGAGACGGGGGCACAGTGCCCAACATCGTGGGTCTGAGCTATGAGACTGCGAAAAACGGCTGGAGGAGGCCGGCTTCTTCATGCGGGCAGCAGGGCGGCCAGCACCTTTACAGCAATCCTCCCAAGGCGGAGAGCCAGAGCGTGGCCGGCCGGGGAGACCGCGGCCATCGGCACCGTTGTGGACGTCCAGTTTGCCACCGTGGTGGAGGACGGATACGCCGGGATCAAGGCGGAGCCGCCGGCACAGCAAGGCTTAGATAGAATGAAACTCACCCTTGAGGGGTGACGTTGTGAAGCTGTGGGAACTTTTGCACAGCGTCCCCCTCATGGGGGCAACGCCTGATCTTGAAGTGGAAATAAATTCCATATCGTATGACAGCACGGACTCTGGAGCCCGGGGCCCTGTTTGTGACGCTCTCAGGGTCCAAGACAGACGGACACCGGTATGTGGCCCAGGCGCTGGAAAAGGGCGCCGCCGCCATCCTGTGCCGGGAGCCGCCCCGGACAGGGAGCTGGCTCTCCTCCAGTACCCCAGGGCGCCCTGGCCCGGGTGTCCGCCGCTTGGTTGCGGATACCGGGGGAGGAGATGACCCTGGTCGGGGTGACCGGGACCAACGGCAAGACCACCACCACCTATCTCATCAAGGCCATGCTGGAAGGGGCGCTGAAGACCCGTGTGGGCCTGATTGGCACCAACCGGAATCTGATCGGTGCCCTGGAGCTGCCCGCCCACCGCACTACACCGGAGCCCTATGAGCTCCAGGCGCTGCTGCGGCGCATGGCAGACGCGGGATGCACCCATGTGGTGATGGAGGTCTCCTCCCACGCCCTGGCCCAGAGCCGGGTGGAGGGACTGACCTTCCAGGCGGGGGTGTTCACCAACCTGACCCAGGACCATCTGGACTACCACGGGACCATGGAGGCCTACCGGCGGGCTAAGGGGAGGCTGTTCCGCCAGTCGGAGCGTGCGGTGCTCAACCTGGACGACGAGGCGGGCCGGTGGTACCGGGAGCGGATCGCCTGCCCCTCCCTGACCTACTCTGAGAACAAGGATACGGCGGACCTGACCGCTAAGAACATCCGCCTCTTTCCCGGCCACGTGGAGTTCGAGGCGGTGGCCCGGGGCAGATCACCCGGGTCCATCTGCCGATCCCCCGCCCTGG
>VOFD01002199.1_pt1 | contig 15866 bp, 25 predicted proteins | sample 5384101 | NCBI WGS metagenome assembly VOFD01 (sample SAMN12384723, study PRJNA508395) | human gut metagenome | isolation source: healthy gut C | host: Homo sapiens
GCACGCCCTGACCGGATGCTACCATGTGGAGAAGAAGCACAATGAAAAAAGTGATGGGCAATGCACCCGAGACTTTCTTCTGTTCTCTGGTGGGTTCCTGTGGCGTTGCCAGCCTGTCTTCTGCAGTAAAGTGGGCGGGAAAGAAGAGAAGAAAGGGAATGAAAAGAACGAACACAACCAGATGGGCCAGCCAAACGACAGACATTCCCATGTTCCCCAACCATCCGCCGATGATGGAGAAAATGGAGAAGGACAGCACTGAGGTGGCAGTCACAACACCGTACATTCCAGCCTGCTTTTCCGAGGGAATGAGCAAGCCGACGGCGTTGACAGGAATCACGAACAGTAGACCATAGCCGATACCAGCCACGATTCTACAGCCCAGGAGCACAGTAAAAATTGTGAAGGAAAAAGGGCGCAAAACCGCCCAAACCCAGCACAAGCGCGCCAAAAGATGGACGTGGGCTTATATCCGAACCTCTTGCAGAGAACAGGGGCCAGAAGACAAGCCGGTATCGCCGCTAACAGGGGCAGCGTGGATACCATAATGACGATGTTTTCGGAGATAGCAGAATAATCCTGGGCGATTAGGTTCAGATTCGGGGTATCCAAATATAAGCTGCCAGGAAGGATGGACAACATAATGATCGCAAAGGTGATCATTGTTCTATTTGCTGATTTCATTGATCTCACCAACTAATCTTTTGATTTGCATGGAAACGAGTATTTCCGCAGTGAAAGCAGTTCGATATTGTAAAATAACAACAACAATACTTGGACTTAGTATAATTAAAAGTATAGCAGAAGAACACACGAAATGCAAGCAATTTTAAAAAAAGTATGAAAAGTTTGGTTTTCTGTGAAAAAAATAGTACAAATTGTTTGTACAATCATCCTATTGTATTTCTCAAGCTAAAAACCTATAATTATACTCGGACTTAGTAAGGAATAAGATTTGAGAAATGTATCACGTAGAATTTGAGAGGAGGAAATATCCCCATGAATCAATCTTCATTAAACGGAAAAGTTGCTATTATTACCGGCGGCGGCAAGGGGATCGGCTTAGGCGTTGCGAAAGCTTATGCAAAGGAAAGGTGTGGCTGTGGTCCTTACTGGCCGCACCGCATCCACTCTGGAACACGGAAAGAAAGAAATTGAAGAGCAGATCCCCGGCGCAAAGGTCCTTCTCTGTCCCGGTGATGGGAAAAGATCATGAGATGGCCCAAAGGGTAGTCGACAAAGCGATTGAAACCTTTGGTCGCCTTGATATCGTCGTGAACAATGCCCAGCAGTTTCTGCCAGACACCCGCGTAGAGAATTTTACCCACGAGGACCTGATTGCCACCTATGAATCTGGCCTCTTTGCCGCTTGGCGATATATGATTGCCGCATTCCCCCACCTGAAGGCGGTCAAAGGAACCGTCATCAACATGGGTTCTGCTTCCGGCACGAAATCTCGTGTCAATGAGTGTGCCTATGGCGGCAACAAGGAAGCCATGCGCCACCTGAGCCGTGTAGCCGCTAAGGAATGGGGCGAGTACGGCATTACCGTTAACGTAGTCTGCCCCGCAGTCGCTTCTGAGACTGCGCTGGAGTACGCGGCTCAGAATCCTGACTGGGAGGAAGCCTTTCTGAGCGAGTTTCCCCTGAGAAAATGGGGCGATGCAGAACTGCACGTAGGCGGCACCTGCGTATTTCTGGCAAAGCCTGAGGGCAAATACATCACCGGCTCCACCATCGACGTGGACGGCGGCTTTATTTATCAGACCTTAACCCACAAAACGACAAAGGCGCCAGAGTGTGACACACTGGCGCCTTTGTTCTGTATTTTAGGTTAAGTTTGTACTTCGACGGGCAGTGGCATGTTATCCAAAGAGTCAAACAAGGCCAAGACTTCCGGGATCTTTTCTGAGGACTGATCCAGGAGGATGATCAAATCACCAATATAATTTCGGTAGGAGAAGGGACGGTCCGGATGCGTTCTGGCCTCGATCAGGGAAAAACCCATACTCCATTGACAAGGCAATGCGGGCTAAATCCTTGGCGTCTGCTGTGCTTCTGATCTCACCGGCCTTTTGAGCACCGAAAATGAGGTGGGACATGGTTTCCTTGAAAAAGTCCATATCCTCTTTTCCCATCCGGCCTTTACCGGAGGATTGAAATATCAGAAAGTCTGTGATGGCCTCGGTCGTTGATCTGGCAGATCTTTCGATTAATGAGATAGTAATACCGAACAAGCTTTTCCAAATAGGTTTTACCGCTATACATCCAGGCGGTGAATTCATCGGCGTTGCCGGAACCAAGGTAAAATAGTTCGTCCAGCACATGCACCGCCGCCTCAGGATTTGGACGACTTTATTTTTCGCTGGGAATCCGATGTTCCGCCGGTCAGTGACCGGTAAGGGAACACTCCGTCGGGTCTCCCGGCGTTTTCCCTATGGGGGCGCTCAGAACCGGAAATCTCTTCGGTTGGAGCTCTTGATATCCTGGATGTTCTGCCGTGCGATCCCGCGGACCTTTTCCTTGGGAATCCGGCCCAGCTCGGTGTCGATGAGTCCATAGCCCACGGCCTTGGTCTCCGGGGGAGGCGTAATCTACCAGGTATTCGGTGAGGGTCAGCAGGGCATTGGGATGACAGCAGTTGAGGATCTGGCGGCTCTTGCACAGGGACATGAACCGGTCGCCGGTGCGGCCTTCGCGATAACAGGCCGTGCAGAAGCTGGGGATGTGGCCGTTTTTCATCAGCCACTGGACCACCTCGTCCGGCCTCCAGATGCTCGGCATGCATGAGCAGGCCGGCAAACTCGTAACGTACTTTTCCAGACCGAAGAGCACGCCCAAGCCCACGTCGTCGATGCCGCCCTGCATGGCGCGGTCCATGGCTTCGGTATGCCAGGCATAATCACGCTTGGGGCCCGCGGGGTGGAGCTTCTCGTAGCTCTGCTTGTGGTAGGTCTCCTGGAACAGGATGTAGGTGCCGATGCCCGCCTCCTTCAGCATCCGGTATTCTTCCACGGTCGTGGCCGCGATGTTCACGTTGACGCGGCGGATGGCCCCGTTCTTGTGCCGGATGGCGTAGATGGTGCGGATGCACTCCAGGATGTACTCGATGGGGTTGTGGACCGGGTCCTCGCCGGCCTCGATGGCCAGACGCTTGTGGCCCATGTCCTGCAGGGCGATGACCTCCTGCCGTATCTCCTCCTGAGTGAGCTTTTTCCGGGCGATGTGCTTGTTTTTCTGGTGGTATGGGCAGTAGACGCAGCTGTTGACGCAGTAATTGGACAGGTACAGCGGCGCGAACATGACGATGCGGTTGCCGTAGCGAGCTTGATCTCCTCGGCGATCTGGTACATTTTCTCGATCTTCTCCGGAATTTCACAGGCCAGGAGACTCCTCCCGGTGCAGATCTTGTTGTCGTACAAAGCGTACTTTTCCCGCACTGCCACCGGGGACAGATTGGGCATCACCACGTTGGCTCCCGCCAGAATCCCCTGCTCCCGTCCGGTGGGGTGGATGGTTCCCAGGGCTGTGTGGTGGCAGGCAGGAGGAGCGGCGGATGGATCAGCCGAAGGATGGACAGCAGATAGCAGGTCAGCTCCAGGCTCCCCGCCGGCTCCCCCGGAACTGAGTGTCCTGATGGGGGATGAAGGGGCCAATGCCGCACATGTCGGGGTGAAATTCCTCGATGAATTTCAGGTCCCTGGCCAAATGGGCGGCAGTCTGCCCCGGAGAGCCCACCATGAACCCGCAGCCCACCTGATAGCCGATTTCTTTCAAGTTCCTCAGACATTCCATCCGCCGTTGGAAGGACATGGCGGATGGATGAAGACATCGGTAGTGGTCCGGGTCCGCCGTCTCGTGGCGCAGGAGATACCGGTCGGCGCCGGCGTCGAAGAGGCGCTGGTAACTCGCCCGGCCCGCTCCCCCAGGGAGAGGGTGACGGCGCAGTCGGGCCAGCGGGCCTTGATCTCCTGGATGAGGGGCAGAGGACTTGGTCGGTGAAATAACCATCCTCTCCGCCCTGGAGCACAAAGGTGCGAAAGCCCAAGTCGTAGCCCTCCCGGCAGCAGGCCAAAATCTCCTGGGGGGGACAGGCGGTAGCGGTCACAGTGGGGGGTTGCTCCTGCGGATACCGCAGTAGAGGCAGTCGTTTTTACAGATGTTGCTGATCTCAATGAGGCCCCGGACATAGGCAGCGTCGCCGTAGATCTCCCGGCGGAGGGCAACCGCCTCCCGGGCCAGCCGGGCAGCGGCGGCGGGGTCCGCCGGCGGAGGAGGGTTTCGTATCCCTCCAGGGACAGGCTGTGTTCCCGGACCAGGCGGTCGATGAGGTTCTGAACGCTCTTATCCATGGAAATCACATGGGAAAACGCCGTCTTCACGCTGACCCCGGACAGCTTCCCCACCTTGCCCGACAGGGCGGAGATGGTGTCCTGGGGGCGTCCACCGCGATGCTGATGATGTTGATCCCCCGCTGCCGGTAGGGGGATGCCCATTCTGCCGATGATATACCCGCCATAGTCGTGGAGGATGCGGTTGAGGGCCTCCACCGTCTCCTCTTTCTCTACGATAATGCTCATCACGGCCACTCTGGTTTCCATCGTGATACCTCCTTTCTCTCCTGCAAACAGAAAAGCCGCACCTGGAGTAGGTGCGGCAAAAACCAGCTGCCAGCGGGCAACGGAAAACACAGGCTATGCCGACACCTTTCACGCAGGAACTTCCCTTTATGTCAGGAATCTGTTAAAATGATTATAACACACAACCGAAAAAATGCAATGGGGTTTTCTTTTGAATTGTGCCTCTTCTTATTGCAATCAGACGGGAAATCGGATATAATAAATTAGTTAAATATTACAGAAATGTGAGTGATCGTAAGATGCTGCAATTTGACGAATATAAGGTCAAACTGAACAATCTCGGGCCCAACGCCATCCTGGCCGGATGTACACCCGGCTGGGCGGACCGCGCCAGGACTGGGCGCAGATGCTTTACCGTATGTATACCCGCTGGGCAGAGCGGCACGATTTCACCTACCAGGTGGTGGATTACCTGGACGGCGACGAGGCCGGGCATCAAATCCGCCACCATTATGATCGAGGGTGAAAACGCCTATGGCTCTCCGGGGCGAGCACGGCGTCCACCGGCTGGTCCGGGTCTCTCCCTTTGACGCCAACGCCCGCCGGCAGACTTCCTTCGCCGCCGAGGTCATGCCCGACCTGAGGAGGACGTGGAGGTGGAGATCCGCCCCGAGGACATCGAGATGCAGGTCTACCGGGCCCGGCGCCGGCGGCCAGCACCTCAACAAGACCTCCTCCGCCGTCCGGCTGATCCATAAGCCCACCGGCGTTGTCGTCTCCTGCCAGACCGAGCGCAGCCAGTTCCAGAACAAGGATAACTGTATGAAGATGCTGCGGGCCAAGCTGGTGGAGCTGCAGATGCAGGAAAAGGCGGAGAAGATCTCCGACCTGAAGGGACCCATCATGTCCCAGCACCTGGACAGCGCCACCATGCCCGAATTTTTCGGCAAGCGGTTCGGCCAGCCAGCCCTCCAAGGGTTAAAGGTCGCCGCCTCGGTGATCATCTTCATGTTCCTTATCCCCTACACCGCCTCGCTCTACAACGGCCTTTCCCGGCTGTTCGGCATGGCCTTTGACATCGACTACTCCATGTGCGTCATCGTCATGGCGGTACTCACCGGAGTCTACGTCATCGCCGGGGGCTATATGGCCACCGCCATCAACGACTTCATTCAGGGCATCATCATGATCTTCGGCATCTGCGCCGTCATCGCCGCCGTCCTCCACAGCCAGGGAGGCTTCATGGCCGCCCTGGAGGGACTGGCCCAGGTCACCGACGCCGAGGCCTGAACGGTCAGGCCCCCGGGATGTTCGCCTCCTTCTTCGGCCCCGACCCGCTCAACCTGCTGGGGGTGGTGCTGCTCACCTCCCTGGGCACCTGGGGCCTGCCTCAGATGGTGCAGAAGTTCTACGCCATCAAGAGCGAGTCCGCCATCACCCAGGGCACCGTCATCTCCACCGTCTTTGCCCTCATGGTGGCCGGGGGCTGCTACTTCCTGGGCGGCTTCGGGCGGCTCTTCTCCGACCAGATCGACGTGGCGGCCAACGGATATGACTCCATGATTCCCCACCATGCTCTCCGGACTGTCCGATGCTGCTCATCGCCGTGGTGGTCATCCTGGTGCTCTCCGCCTCCATGTCCACCCTGTCCTCCCTGGTCATGGCCTCGGCCTCCACGCTGACCATCGACCTGCTGAAGGACAACGTGATTAAAAACATGAGCGAGAAGAAATCCGTCTTCATCATGCGGTGCTTTATCGTGGTCTTCATGCCATCTCCATGGTCATCGCCATCATCCAGTACAAGCAGTCCAGCGTCACCTTCATCGCCCTATGGCCTGTATTGGAAAAAAGACCACCAAGGCAGCCTGCTGGGCTTCCTTCCTCTTCGGCGCAGGCATTATGATCCTGAACCTGGCCTGCAAGTCCGCCTTCCCCACCCTGCTCCAGTCCCCCATCAACTGCGGCGCCTTCGCCATGCTGGCCGGCTTGGTCATCGTGCCGGTGGTGAGCCTCTTTACCAAGAAGCCCGACGCTGCCTTGGTAGACGACGCCTTTGCCTGCTATGAAAAAGAAAACGCTTGTTTCTCAGAAAACATCTCTGAGTGACTAATCTCCCATCTTTCTTCGAGATCACCCCCGCCTCACAAAGAGACGGGGGTGATTTTTTTCCCCGAAGCAAAAACAGAATGGAAAGTATGCTTGACATTCCCTTCTGTTTGTGATACCTTATAGATGGAAAGCAAACTTTCCATTTCTCCCACGGCACTGGCTTGCCGAAAAATTTTTTCTGAAAAATGGAAAGCTTCCTTTCCATTTTTAGAGAGGAGGCGTCTTTGAGAAACCGATTGGAAGCACTGAGAAAGGCCCAGGGGATCAGCCAGGAGGAGTTAGCCACCGCTTTGGAGGTCTCCCGGCAGACCATTGGCTCCCTGGAAAAGGGCAGATACAACCCGTCGATCCTCTTGGGTTTTAAGATCGCCCGGTATTTTGACCGGGCCATTGAAGACATCTTTATCTACGAGGAGGAATCCCAATGAAAGAACGCAATTCCAACCGATTGCTCACCTTGCTGGGCATCGCCCTGGTGGCCGTGGGCTTTTTTTTCCTGCTGCGGGGCTATGGCGCCGCCCAGGGCCTGATGTCCGTCCTCCCCTTTCTTGCCATCGGCCTGGGCTGCGGAACCTTCGGCCATGGCATGGGCGCTCTTCTCAGCCGCAAGGCCCTGGCCGCCGACCCGATCCTTCAAAAACAGCTGGAAATCGACCAGCGGGACGAGCGAAACCAAGCCATCGCCAACTTGGCCAAAAAGGCAAGGCTTTTGACAAAATGATTTTTTTGTCTTCGGTGCCCTGATGATCTCCTTCGCCCTGATGGGCGTTGATCTGGCACCCCTTCTGCTGCTGGTCTTCGCCTATCTGCTGGTGGTGGGCTACAGCGTGTATTACCGGATAAAGCTTGAGAAAGAAATGTGAGCTATAAGAGCGATTGCAAAAATCAGGAACGGGTTGCTGGAATGAACTCCAGTCACCCGTTCCTCTTTCTGTAAAAGATTCAAAATTCAATACTGTATTCAAGCTCTGTTCTGCTTTCGCTCTGCACTTTTTCATGGACAGACACTTTTTTCCTTTTCCATTCAGCTTTAACTGCTTTAATACTGTATCAAGCTGAATGGCTTCTTTTCTCATTAATGCCCAGCGATTTACTATATTGGAAACGATATGTCTGGCTCTGTACCTGGTTTTCTGTTGTTTGCATGCGTCCCTGGATAAGATCTGCTATGTCGCGTTCCTTTTTGAAATAAAGAACCCTCGGCTCTGCCGGTACGTTGTTCCCGCTAAAGCTTGTAGCCTTCGCAATTTCAACTTTGGTGTGTTCCTCACTATTCACATCGTGCGACATTGTCAGTTTTTTTCCCCAAATTTTCCTACCCTACAAGTCCCTTCCCCATGAATCTCTTTCTTTCCAGACTTTTTTTGGCTTTCTTTCAATGTGACTTGTATCCTTTTTGCCCCAGATCCTGGGCTATCCGAGTGAGCTCATCAACACGGGCCTTCTTAAAATAGGAAAAATACTCATCAATGGAGATGTAAAAGTTTTTTTTGATAAGGGTCGGAGTAGTACAGGGTCTTTGATCGATAGGGATAAAATGTTATCCCTACCTGCCCTGCACAATCCTCATACAGGTTGATGAGTTCCATCCCTTTGACCGTTGTACGATAGCCCACTGCCCCCTGCACACCTCATTTTCACTTCTTTTCTTGTCCCTTTCGACAATACAAATTGCTCTCTTTTTTCGTTTCCGCAAAGTAGTTCTTCCTCAAAAACAGGCCTGAGGTTCTTTCGATCTAATTCCAGCTTGGCATCGGCAATCATCTTGCCAACCGCTTCACTGCCTAACCTAAGATTTTCTCCCGCCTTCCCAGCAGGGAGCCCTGTCCCCCCACGCCCACGATCATGATATTCTTTGTTTCCATTGCCTTCAGCCCTCCTTGCCGGTGCTCTCAAAGGCACCCACCGGGACACAGCTGCTCGCACACGCCGCAGCCCACGCACTGCGTGAAGTCCACCCGGGCCTTGCCCTCCTTGATGGAGATAGCGGGACAGCCGATGCGCATGCAGCTCTTGCAGCCCACGCACTTGTCCGTATTCACCCCCAAGGGCGGCCGGGGGCTTACATACTTCAGCAGAGCGCAGGGCCGGCGGCTGATGATGACCGAGGGCTCCCATCCGCGGCCAGCTCCTCCTTCACCGCCTGGTCGCAGGCCTTCAGGTCGTAGGGATCCACCACCCGCACCCGTTCAAAGCCCATGGCACGGCACAGCTGCTCCAAATCGATCTTGCCCGCGGGGTCCGCCCTTGATGTTGTAGCCGGTGGTGGGGTTCTGCTGGTGGCCGGTCATGCCGGTGATGGAGTTGTCCAGGATGATGACCGTGGAGTTGGACTGGTTATAGGCGATGTTGGCCAGACCGGTCATGCCGGAGTGCATGAAGGTGGAGTCGCCGATGACGGCCACCGTCTTGTGCGCGCTCTCCGCCCAGGGCCTTGTTGAAGCCGTGGATGCCTGACGGAGCCGCCCATGCACAGGGTCATATCCATGGCGGCCAGAGGGGCCACCGCGCCCAGGGTGTAACAGCCGATGTCGCCCAGGACGGTACACTTATTTTTTGCCAGGGTGTAGAACAGTCCGCGGTGAGGACAGCCGGCGCACATCACCGGCGGGCGGGGCGGGATGGCGTCCTCCAGGGTCGGTGCCGGTATGTACCGCGCCGCCCAGCTTGGCGGCCACCAGGTTCTGGGAGAACTCCCCCTCCAGGGGAGCACCTCCTTGCCGGACACCTTTAGGCCCAGTGACGGCAGTACTTTTCAATGATGGGGTCCAGCTCCTCCACCACCACCAGTCGGTCCACCTTGGCGGCGAAGTCCCGGATGAGCTGCACGGGCAGGGGTTGGCCATGCCCAGCTTGAGGACGGGACACGCGGTCCCCGAACACCTCCTTCACATACTGATAGAGGTGCTCGAGGTGATGATGCCGAGCTTGGTGTCGCCCTCCTCAACCCGGTTGACGGGGCGGTCTCCGCCCACTGGGCCAGCTTCCGGGTGCGCTCCTCCACCACGGGGTGGCGGCGCTTGGCGTTGCCCGGCATCATTACATACTTGGCGATGTTCTCGCCCACCTTGTCGATGTGGTCCATCCCCAGGTGGACGCAGCCCGGGCCGGTGGACTCGGACAGGCCATAGTTGGTGTCGTACTTGTGGTGGGGGAAGTAGCTCATCCAGTGCTTGATGAGGGAGGGGGGGACGGGCTGGGCGCCGATGTGCATGAGCCGCCACTGGGAGAGGTGGTAGTCCTCCAGGCGCAGCTCACCCCGGTCCAGGGCGGCCAGGATGTCCTGGCACCAGGGCACCAGGAGCCACACGATGGTGCAACCCTCTTTGGAGACGGCATCGAAGATGGCCTGGGGGAGTTGCCCTTGAGCAGGACGGCCCGGCTGCCGGTGAACAGGGAGCCGAACCAGTGCATCTTCGCCCCCGTGTGGTAGAGGGGCGGGATGCACAGGAACACGTCCTCATGGGTGGTGGCGTGGTGGATGGCCTCCATCCGGGCCGACTGGAGCAGGCTGCTGGTGCTTGAGGAGAATGGCCTTGGGGAAGCCCGTGGTGCCGGAGGAGTAGTAGATGGCGGCCTCGTCCTCGTCATCAATGAGTACCTTGGGGCACAGAGGAGCAGTTGGCGGTGGCCCGGTGGTAGTCCTCGGCGAAGGAGGGGCAGGTGTCTCCCACGAAGAAGAGCAGGCGGCCTTGCTGAGCTTGTCGGCGATGTCCTCCACCGGCCGATGAACTCCGGGCCAAAGACGAGGATGTCGACGTCGGCCTTGTCGAGGCAGTACGCGATCTCCTGGGAGGTGTAGCGGAAGTTCAGAGGGACGGCGATGGCTCCGGCCTTCAGAATGCCGAAATAGATGGGCAGCCACTCCAGGCAGTTCATCATGCAGGATAGCCACCTTGTCCCCATTGCGTTTTTTCACGCCCCAAAAGGGGAGATGAGCATGTTGGCAACCGCTCTGCGGGCAGCCCCTGAAGCCCCACGCCGGTGTAGGTGATCTGGAGGAAGGGTGTCTGGAAGGTCACGCTCTTTCCCGACCGGGCACAGGTCACCGCTGTTTCGGGGCTCGCCCAGTGGGCGATATTCAGCCAGCCCCGTTTGCCGAAGGCCGCCACGGGGTGTTGTACTCCAGATAGAAGGTCTCCTGCCCCTCCCCTGTCCTGCGAATTTCCGCGTTCAGCCGGAGCACAGGGGCGAAGGGAGGAATAGCCCGCAGGCAGCAAGGCCCGCAGGCGGTCCTGCTCCACCTGGTAAGCCATAACAAATTGTTCAATCTTCATCGTTCTGCGTTCCTTTCTGTTTCATACTATCATTCGATAAAAATAGACTTTGCAAAAGGCTGCTTTTTATCGCGCCGCAGGTGCGTCGAATGATGCATGAGACGTCTTTTTCAGCGGCATAGCCGCTGAATGGAAGAATAGTATCAGGCTATCCTGAGTGTAGCACAAAAGCGCGCAAGAGGCCACGGTCTCTTGCGCGCTTTTTCACGTTCGGGTCTTAGCGGTCCATGGCTGCTTCCAGCTGGCGCAGCAGGGCCTCGCTCTCCTGGGCCACGGTCTTGAGGGCCCCCTCCTGGAAGGGGATTTCAAGCCGGCCTCCTGGAGCAGGTCGGTGAAGACCTTCTCGCCTCCCTGGGAGAGGAAGTGGACGTAGCGCCGGAAGGCGTCGTCATAGTCAGCTCGGGAGGCCAGCAGGAACTGGAGGGCCGCCGTCTGGGCCAGGCAGTAGTCGATATAATAGAAGGGGGTCTCGTAAATGTGCATCTGGTACTGCCAGCGGGTGCCCTCCTCCAGATAGGGGATACCGTCGAAGGTGATGTGGGGCGGAACTCCGCCTCCAGACGCCGCCAGGCGGCCTTTGCGCTCCTCGGGGGTCCAGTCCGGGTTCTCATAGACCTGGCGCTGGAAGTCGTCCACGATGGTGCCATAGGGCAGGAAGGACAGGGCGTCCAGCAGGTGCATAAACTCATAGCGCTTGGCGTCCTCCCCAAAGAACTTATCCATATAGGGCCAGGCGAAGAACTCCATGGACATGGAGTGGGTCTCGGCGGTCTCCATGCCGCCCACGCCCAGCTCCACCACGTATTTGTTACTGGCAGTTTTGTAGGCGGCGAAGGCGTGGCCGGCCTCGTGGGTGATAACCTCCACGTCGCCCTGGGTGCCGTTGAAGTTGGCGAGGATGAAGGGCTGGTGGTAGGCCATGAAGTGGGTGCAGTAGCCGCCGCCCCACTTGTTCTTCCGGGACTCCACGTCAAAGGCCTCGGTCTCCAGCATGAAGTCGATGAACTTTTCCCGTCTCCCGGGCTCATGTCGTGATACATGGCCTTGGCGGCGGCAAAGATCTCCTCCTTGCCGCCCTTGGGGGCGGGTCGCCCTGGGGGAAGATGAGGTCATAGTCATAGAGCATGAGGGTGTCCACCCCCAGCTTCTTCCCCACCTCGGTGCGCAGGCGGAGACCACAGGGACCACGTCCCGGCGGACGTTCTCCCGGAACTCCTTCACCTCTTTCGGGCCGTAGCACAGGCGGCCCATGCGATAATAGCCCAGCTCCACAAAGTTTTGGTAGCCCATCTTTTTGGCCATCCGGTCCCGGATGTGGACCAGCTGGTCGAAGATACCGTCCAGCTGCTGGCTGTGGGCCTTCAGGGTCTTGCCCAAAACCTCATAGGCCTCCTTCCGGGTGGCCCGGTCGGGGATTTGGCGTGCTTCATCAGCATGGGCCGGGGAGCTTTTTCCCCGGAATTCAAATTCCATCCCCGCCATCAGCTTGGAATACTGGCTGACCACCCGGTTTTCCTCCACCATGTCCTCGATGATCTCAGGGGACATGGATTTCAGCTCCACCTCGAAGGAGCGGAAGACCAGGGGATGATCTCGCCGCTCTCCTCCAGCTCCTTGCGGAAGGGGAGGCCAACATGGCTTTGGTGTATTCCAGCATCAGGTTTTGGGCCTGGGGGCCGGTCTCGTCGTAGTAGTCCTTCTCGGCCAGGTAGAACTCGTCGGCGGTGTTGATGCTGTACCGCATGTAGGACAGGGCCTGGGCGGTCTCCAGGCGGACCATCAGGTCGTTGCAGCGGTCCCGGGCAGCCAGGACCGCCTGGGCGGAGGCGGCCTCCTTCACCTGCTGGATGATGGCTTTGGCCTCTTTGGAAAATTCCTCAATGGTGAGGCGCTCGTACTTTAGTTCCGATACTTTCTGCATGATTTCTTCCTTTCTAATACTAATTTCAAATGAAATTTTTTCATTTGAAACACGCACGCTACGCGTGCTGGCGGCGTTCGCGCCATAAAAACGAAAGTTTTTTAACGAGTTTTCGTATGAAACAAAGGATATTTCTTATTTTTTCTCCCCAAAGGGCAGGTCCCCGAGGGCGGGGCGGCCGTGGAGGGTTTCCGCCGCCTTCACCCCCCCGGCAGATGGCCTCCTCCACCGCCCGGGCGGCGAGAATCCCACGGCGTCGGGGTCGGCTTGGACGGTGCCGTGACACATGGCGAAGAGGCAGTCGCCGTCAAAGGTGGCGTTGGCGGGGCGGACGGCCCGGGCGATGCCGTTTTGGGCCACGGCGGCCAGCTTGGTGGCCTGCGCCTTGGTGAGGCGCGCGTTGGTGACCACACAGCCGATGACGGTGTTCTCCCCGCCGGCTTGCCGCTGAAAATGTCCCGCTGGCTCTGGCTGTGGGCCAGAGCCAGGCTTCGGTATCGGCAAAGCCGGTGTCATCGTCGTTGCGGGCGCCGGCCAGGATGCGGCCGTGCTCCACAATGTCGCCCATGGCGTTGCAGGCCACCACGGCCCCCACCATCAGCTCCCTTGCCGAACGGCACAGGCCCCGGGGATGCCCCCCCTTCATGGCGAACTGGGGGCCTCGGATCTTCCCGATGGTGCAGCCGGCGCCGGCGCCGAAGTTTCCCTCCTGAAAGGGGCCCCCTTTCAGGGCGGCCTCGCAGGCGGCGTAGCCCATGGCCACGTCGGGGCGGATCTCCATGGACCCGAATTTCAGGTCAAAAAGAACGGCGGCGCAGACGTTGGGAACCACGGTGACCATCACATCTCGGCCAATCCCTGCCTCCTCCAGCTTCCCCATGACGCCGCCGGCGGCGTCCAGCCCAAAGGCGCTGCCCCCGGTGAGGACCACGGCGTGGACCACCTCCCGGTGGCACACGGGGTCCAGGGCGTCGGTGTCCCGGGTGCCCGGGGAGCCGCCCCGACATCTACCCCGTCACCGCCCCTGGGGGACATAGGATCACCGTGCAGTTGTGCCGGCGGCCAGGTCCTGACCTGCCCGAAGGAAAAGCCGGGGATCTCGTGTAATTGCATTGTCTCCATATTTTATCCTCTTCAAACCTCCCCAGGCAGTTTGCGGGGAGCTTGATGGCAGCACCGGGGGGCGTCAAGGCGCCCTCCCCGGCGGGTTTTCTTCTCCAGTTGGCCTCTTTCTGGCCCCGGCGGACCCCACGGTGTAGATGTCGCCCGCGCCCACGGTGAGGATGAGATCCCCCGGGCCGGGCCTGGTCATACAGCCAGTCGGTAAGCTGGGCGAAATTCTCCGCGGCCTTGGCGGGAATGGCGGCAGCCAAGTCTTTGGAGTAAATCCCGATCTCATTTTTCTCCCGGGCGGCATATATTTCCGCCAGGTAGGTCACGTCAGCGTGCTGGAGCACCTCGGCAAACTCCGAGAAGAGGGCCTTGGTGCGGGAGTAGGTGTGGGGCTGGAAGGCGCAGATGACCCGTTTGTAGTCCAACTTGGCGGCGGTCTCCAGCAGGGCCTGGAGCTCGCCGGGGTGGTGGGCGTAGTCGTCGTAGACGGCGGCTCCCTTCACGTTTCCCTTGAACTCAAAGCGGCGGCCGGCCCCGGAAGTCCTTCAGGCCCTGGGCGATGGCCTCGCCGGGGATACCCAGGATCAGGGCAGCGGCGGCGGCAGCGATGGCGTTTTTCACGTTGTGCTCCCCAGGCACCTGGAGGGTAATATGGGCGGCGATCTCGCCGTTCCGGACTACATCGAAGGTGGGGAAGCCGTGGTCCCAGACCAGGTTTTCGCGTGGAAGTCCCCGTGAGACAGGCCGAAGGTGAGGACCCCCCTTCTTGCCCGTTCAGGGCCTCCATGGTGTTCTCGTCCTCGCCGTTGGCCAAAACGGTGCCGTCGGGAGGGACCAGGTCGGCAAAGGTGCGGAAGGAGTGCTCAATGTCCTCCAGATCCTTGAAGAAGTCCAGATGGTCAGCCTCGATATTCAAAATTACCGCCACGGTGGGGGCGAAGGAGAGGAAGGAGTTGCAGTATTCGCAGCTCTCCAGGATGATGGTGTCGCCGCGGCCCACCCGGTATCCCGCCCCCAGCAGGGGCAGCGTGCCGCCGATCATCACGGTGGGGTCCAGGCTGCGCGGCCATGATGATGTGGGTGCACATGGAGGTGGTGGTGGTCTTGCCGTGGGTGCCCGAGATGCACAGGAATTCAGCCTCAGCCACAGCGGCAGGCTGACCCTGTGCGCCCTGTCCGCCCGGCCGGTGGGGGTGGACATTGAGCAAATCCGGCCCCGGGGGGCCTCCCTGCCCCGGTATGCCCTGACGGCGGCGGAATACGCCCGGTTCCAGGCGGGGGGGACTGGCCCGCCTTTTATACCCTCTGGACCCGGAAGGAGGCCTGGTGTAAGTACACAGGGCAGGGGCTGCGCCGCCAGTGGGGCCAGACACCGCCGGAGGAGGGGGGATTCGTCCGGACCTATGCCGGCCCGGACTGGCGAGCCAGCGTCTGGGGAGGAGGAACCCCGGAGAACATCCATTGGAAGGAGGGCGGCCATGAAGCTGCCACGAGACTTTATAACCGGGATACCTGCCAGGTGGCCCGGGAGCTTTTGGGAAAATATCTGGTGCGTGTGCAGGACGGCTCCCCCTGGTGGTGCGGATCAACGAGACCGAGGCCTATATCGGACGGGTAGACAAAGCCTGCCACGCCTATAACTACCGGCGAACTGCCCGGACGGAAACCTCTTCGCCCGCCGGGCACGGCTTATATCTACCTCATCTATGGTATGTATCACTGCCTGAATTTCGTGACGGAACCGGAAAATGAGCCCTGTGCCGTCCTGATTCGGGGCGGGCAAGCACGGGGAAATCCTGATTTTCTGGCCCGAAACCGGTATGGAAAACCCTTGGGCCAGCTCTCGGCCTATCAGCGAAAGAAC
>VOFD01001568.1_pt1 | contig 15847 bp, 23 predicted proteins | sample 5384101 | NCBI WGS metagenome assembly VOFD01 (sample SAMN12384723, study PRJNA508395) | human gut metagenome | isolation source: healthy gut C | host: Homo sapiens
ATTTCACTTGTTTGCGGATAATGGCGGAATTGGCAGACGCGCTAGATTTAGGTTCTAGTGGGGAATCCCGGTTCAAGTCCTGTTATCCGCACGATAGCTAAGAGAAGTGCATAGCAGATAGGGAATTGTTTCAAGTTTACTTGAAAACGAATGAGTCACGGCCGTGGGACATATACGGGGACGCTTTTTGTATGCACTTCGATTTCAAGACCGAAAAAACATTCAATTTGTGATTGTTTTTCGGTCTTTTTCTTTCTGAAAACTGCAAAAATTCCGTTTGTTCTAAACCAAAATTCTAACAAATTTTCATTTTTTTACGATTCTCGTATAAATCTATCTGATTTCTGCTTTCTGGAAAGGTGGAACAACGTGATAGATGAGATTCTCAATACAGGAATCGTTGACAAAGAGGAATTAAGCGTATATAAGTATCGCCGTATAAACGAAACATTGGAGACAACAGTAAAGGAATCCGGCTGGAAGAGGGAACTGTATGGAAATGTTTTTACAAGATGCTATTCACAATCTTCAAGAACTGACAGCATCGGTGAAGGAATACCAACGGGAATGTGGCATCCAATCATTTGATATGCCGGATGAATCGGCGGAAATAAAAAAAGAAAAAAAGCGGCACTCTTTAAGAAATTGGAATGGCATCAAGCAACCTGCAGAAAACCTAAGTATGTACCTTATGAAAAAATGACGGTGTACCAAAAAGCGGAATATCGGAAAACGAAGGAGATAGAGAGATTGTTGGGGAAAGATAAAGTGCAATGACAGATGCAGAACAAAGGAACGCACCTTATTCTCCTGAACAAAACCCGCAATAGTACCATGATCAGGTGTTATGCAGTTTTAATAAATCAGATCGGCGATAAGGTGATTGTCCTCGATTCCTACCACGATACTCTATAAAACCTAGATTTTCTAAATTTAAGGATTCTATATAAGAATCTATTACTCGGACAGAATTATCCTTGCTTATTAAGTCATCTAATGAAGTGGTTACCATTCTTGTTTGATATCTATCTGTGTCAACAATATATGCCATAACGAATCCCCTACGATACTGTATTTGGTAGTTTTATTATAACATTTTTCTTAATTGTTAGACAGTCTGACGTACGGTTTTTGTACACGGCGGTTCTTATTGTTAAATGTAGTTTGAAAGACAAAATATCCACTGCAACACCAGTTTCCATTTCGCATATTGACAAAAATCTGTGTCCTCTGCGTGTCAGTTCCTTGTCTAGTTCATTCAGCATTATGTTACTGAGCAACGGGCTGAGCGGTCCGCCTTGTGGCATTCCAATTTCCGTCCTCTCAAACACCCCTCTGCTGACTTCTTGCCATCCGACTTCCTTCAGATTCCACCTCACAATGGACACCCTTGTCTTTGGCTGTATCCTTCCCACTACTAGGGCGGATTAGGGACTTTCACCCATTAGAAACGTGCGCCGCAAGGCGCACAATAAAAACTGCCGGCAAGACAATCTTGCCGGCAGAAATGGTATCATTTTATTTTACTTTGTAATAATCAAAATCAACATATCCACCCTTCTTCTTTTGTTGCATAATTTACAAGCCCGACTTCTTGTTCCCATAAATGTTGTCGCAGTATCAAATCAAGTGAGAATGTTTTGCCTATGCTCTTCCAATTCTCTCCATCTAAACTATAGAAGAAGTTTGCTCTATCCGCTCTTGTCTTGCCTGTATTAAAGGCATACTCAATCTTAAGATATACTGGTGCGTTTCCTTCGATCTTTTCTTCAGAAACAGCATTTTCTTTTATCTTATCCTCTTTCTTTGCCTTTGCACCACTATTCGTATTACTATTGCAGCCCTGGAATACGTAACGGTTACCATTTTCATCGCATTTTACACCAACCATTCCATAGTGTGCACTGATTGCAGCAAGACCTGCATAATCACCCGGTTTCATATTTTCTGTCAAAACGCATGTCTCTGATGTAAAGTTAGGCCCTACCGTTCTTTGTGTCAGAGAGTTTCTTGCAAACCAGATATTCCCTGCTACCTTACCGTTTTTAATTCGATAATAACCAGGATTTTCTGTTACTGACCAGTTGGCGTCATCCGGATTATGGTTCCACTGCCATACTTTCTTTAGGCTGTCACCTTCCTTAAAATCCGGATAGGAGAAGTCATCATCACCAACAATGTAACTTTCCTTATCACTCTTATTCAACTGGATAGTAAGTGGATTCTTAACCTTCTGGCTTGTTCCAAGACAATGTACAAAGTTTCCTTTATCATCATAATAACCCATCATCGGCCAGTCTGGATAATACTTGTTATTCTTTGTATCAACATAATCCCAGTTTACAGCAAGTATAGACGGAACACGACCAAGACCATCATGATCCTGGAAAAGGAATCCATACCAGTCACCATAGATCGTGTCCACAATACCACCCTGTGCGATACCGGTTCCATACTCATATGTAGAGCCTTCAAAGATCAATTGAGCTTCCCAGTCTGACGGCTCACTATCATACAATTTTTTTACTTCTATAGCATACTTCTCTGCGGAACAAGTTTCCATAAGAACCAATGATCATAAGGTAATAGTAATCACCAATCTTATAAGCATGAGCACCTTCCCATAAAGACCAGTTGAATCCGCCCAATGTCTTATTAAACAGCGCTCTTGAACCGCCTTCTTTTACAACTTCTCCAATTCCACCTTCTGCCGATGATTCTTTTTAAAGAAATCTTCTGAATATTATTTCCATTGTAGATAACATACATTCCGTCACCGTCAAAGATCAATGCCGGGTCATGAAAACTTGTCTGTATGTAATATGCTTTCCACGTACCATCTTCGATATCCGGTGTCGTGTAACAATAAAACCATCATTGTTAACATTGTAGATTACATAGAAAAGTTTTGTTTTTTTCATTGTATTTTTATTGATGCTGCCCAGGAACCATTCTTATATGTCTGCTGTCCGTTCTCAAGATTAAATAAATCCTTGTCCGGGAAACGGTTACATGCATAGTTTACAATTTCCCAATGAACAAGATCTGTCGACTTCATAACAGGGACACCAGGAACAAGGTTCATCGTTGTACTTACCATGTAGTAGTTCTGACCAACACGAATTATATCCAGATCCGGCACATCGGATGCAATACCCGGATAGTCCGCTACAGTAAGATTGTTCTTATCTAATTCCGGCATACCGGGCGCCAATGTTGGACGTGGTGTTACGATCGGTGTTGGTGCTGCAGTCTCCGTTGCGGCTGGCGTTGCTGATGCTGTCGGCTCAACCGGTGCTGTTGCAGACAGTGTCGCTGTAGGTGTTGTTTTTACCTCTGCTGTTGGCGCTGCCTTGTTTACCGTTTCCGGTGTTGGCGTTGCTACATTCTTTTTTCATGCCAGTTACCGTAACTTTAACTTTTCCCAATTTTCTTTTCTTTTTTACCTTTTTTTCAAAACTTCTTTTACTGTTATAGTCGCTTTTCCAGCTTTTATTCCGGTAACCTTCCCTTTTGATGTTACTTTTGCCACTTGTTTGTTACTGCTGGTAAAAGAATAAGAATGTTTCTTAGTTTTATTCTTGATCAATATACTCTTTTTTCTTTCCAACCTTAACAGAAATCTTCTTGGTCTTAAGAGAAGCCTTAGCCTTTGCTTCTACATGTATCTCCCTGAATTCACTAACCTTGTACATACATAGCTCAATCTGGCATCATTAAGATACTGATTGAAATTACGATGAAATGTTTGAAAATACTCGTGACAAGACATACTTACTTACTCCAAGATCATGTGCCATCTCCTCTAGAAAATTTTTTCCTAAAATTTCCCGACACATAAGATACTGTTCTGTATATCAAATCATCACTCCCCACGCAACTTTTTTTTTCCACCAATTCCATTTTCCCTATACATCTTGCCAGCACAATTTGAACATAAGCTTGAACAATCATAGGTTCGTTTTCTTCCATTTGGATAATCGCCTGAATTGCATTATAAACATCTGGTTCAATCTGCCCTGCACGAATAACCGGATATTTAGGAGCATACCCTTGTATTTTATCTTTAAATATTTACCTACCAAAAAGAAGACGGAACCAAGATATAATCCGCTCGGCTCGTTTTTTTCTGAAAACGCTTGATAATGATGAATAATATCAGAAAAGACAAATCCGATATCACCTTTTCCATATGATATAATTCCTGCCCTAATTTCATTCATGTTCCTTCCGTTACGCACACAATCTCCACGCATTATGTAAATGTGGAGATACATGTTTTGACACTCTTTGCGCCGCATATACCTCTTCCTTTGTTTCCTTAAACGTCAAATGCTGATATTCCGATGATGATACACACCTTAACGGAAACTCTTCTGTGGTAATATTATTTCGTAACACTAGGTCTAATTCAAACAGATCTCCTCTCTTTTTGCAATTGGTGTGATCGTGTTATGTGGTACTCCATTGCTTCGCTGAAATAAATGCTTTCTCATCTGTATATCTGCGCCAAAGCATTAAAATATGATCTGCGCCTTTTACTATTGATCGGTAATTTCTCCTGCAAAAGTGACCAGACATAGGCCATTTTACAATTCCTCGCATGAACGTCCGGAAATTATTTTTAATGAAAATTTGTCTCATATGGCGAATACTGTAAATTGTACTGTTCTCCACACAATGTAATCGGAATAATTCTGTGATTTTGTCTTGCCGGATGAGAAATATGTCCGGCGTAACCTTCATTTTTTTTGCATAGCAAACAACTCGGATACCCCCCTGATTTTTTTGCTTTTCCTGCCTTTGCAATATCACGAGGATCTTTTTCCGGTTTTGATAAATTGATGGTTATATCCATTGCACCAAATTCTGTATTTGCTGTCCATTTCTCATCCTTGCAATTCGATCTTTTCTAATATAATTTGTTGCCTGGCTAAATAATAAAAAAATCGGTTGCAGCTTTGGAGATATATTGTATTTATCCCAAAACTGCCTGCGAACCACAGAGGGATGGGGTGTCAATATTCCCATAATCTTTGTATCAAACAAGTCCTTTTCCGTAATTGTTTCTTCCTCCAGCATCCCCTGCCGACATGCATATTCCAACATATCATTTAAAATCTGTGACAATTCTCTTTCTGATCTAACCTCTTTCGCTGTTCCTTCATGCTCTGTCAATTGAAATAATTCCAGAAGGCGATTCGTCACATATACTTCATCTTCCGGATCAACCAATCCCTGGTTCAATCCATACGCCACAAGTTCATTGATATACTCATTAATCATGACACTCCCCTTTACACATTCTGATATCCATTTGGATGACTTTTATGCCATTTCCATGCCGTACCGATAATTGTTTCCAAATCTGCATATTGCGGATTCCATCCTAACACTTCCCTTGCTTTTTGCACTGGAAGCGATCAACATAGATGGATCTCCTGCTCGACGTGGTTCTTCCTTCGCCGGAATTGGATGTCCTGTCACTTTTCTCGCAGTTTCCACAACCTCTTTTACCGTAAAACCAACTCCATTTCCAAGATTGAATATATTGCTGTCATTTCCATCACAAAGATACTTCATTGCAAGAATATGTGCTTGTGCAAGATCTGTTACATGAATATAGTCCCTGACACAAGTACCATCCTTTGTGTCGTAGTCCGTTCCATAAATAGAAATATACTCTCTCTTTTCATTTGGCACCTGCAAAAATTAAAGGAATAAGATGTGTTTCCGGATTGTGAGCCTCTCCAATCTTTCCATTAGGATGAGCCCCACAAGCATTAAAATAACGCAAGGACACAAATCTTAAGTTATGTGCATTTGCCGTCCATTTAAACATTTTTTCCATAGACAATTTTGTTTCACCATAACAATTTGTCGGAAGTGTACGATCCGATTCCATAATAGGAATTCGCTCCGGTTCTCCATATGTTGCCGCCGTAGAAGAAAACACTATCTTATCTACGCTATGTGCAACCATACTCTCCAACAGCACTTCTGTACCACAAAGATTATTACTATAATATTTCAATGGTTTTATCATACTTTCGCCCACTTGCGAATTAGCTGCAAAATGAATAACTCCATCTATATTTTCTTTATCAAATACAGAGTCAATAAAAGCTCGGTTACGAATATCTCCTTCATAAAACTTCGCTTTCGGATGAACCGCTGCCCGAAAACCTGTTTCAAGATTATCTACAACCACCACATCCTTTCCTGCCTCGATCAACTCATAAACAGTATGTGAGCCAATATATCCAGCTCCACCTAATACTAAAATGCTACCCATAACCATTCCTCCTTGTCTTTTTTGAGTATCTTACATCACTTGAATTCCACCATATTTGCGAATTTTAAGTACATCACAAGCACCATCTCCAAACACCTTTTCCATCTCTGTTTTATATAATGTAACAATATCATTTGGTACAAATGCCTGTATTGTTCCGGCAAAGCCACCACCATGCACCCTGTTTGCTCCCTGCACGCCTAAAATCATATCACTGACAGCCAATGCAATAGAAACATTCTGATGTTCCACATCATGGCACACATACACATTCTGCAAATACTTATAAGAAGAATCACCTGACTCTTTAACTAATCTTAAAAATTCTCCAAATCTATTCTCTCTCAATGCTGCCACTTCTTTTTTGCACTCGCTCATTTTCACACACATAGTGAATTGCTCTAAGTGCTGCCCGATCTCCTGTCTGTTCTCTGATGCGCGGAAGATTAGTAAGTACTTTTTTCTCGTAACCTGTCCAAGCACTTCTTTTTCCCAAACAAGCTGCTGCTCTTTTTCATTTCTTCCGGAATTGCTGCATAATCCGATGTCAAATCTTTTGATCTTTACATTTGTCTCCTCCACATTCATTCTGGATAGGATAAACATAATAAGTACATCAAAGATCAGTGGCAGCCAAAGATACATAAACTGCATCATATTCAACGCAGACTGTGGCTGAACAGCATGTGTTCCCACATAGCCACTAAGTTCTAAGAGCCATCCTACGACCGCCGTTCCAATACCTCCGCCAATCTTAACGCCAAGTGAAGTACAGGAATACATCGTACCCTCCACATGCTTTCCCTGTGTCAGGTAGGTATACTCGGAACAAGATGCGATCACTGCATTCATGTCTCCCTGCCAAGGTCCCTGTCCTAATGCTGCTAATGCTGTAAATGCCATCATCAAAGGAATACTTCCCATATATCCGGCAACAACAACAAGAGCTCTGCCAATCACGGCAAGGATGTAACCTCTCAAGTTCAGCTTATACATACCATTCCACTTTCCAACCAGTGTTGGTGTAAAGATTAATGCAATGATAAGAGGAATGTTTACCGCCCAGGCAAATTGTCCAAACAGATTTTTGTTTTTCAAAACCCAGGTCATATAATAAATACCGGCACCGATCATTGCACTGTATAACTGCTGCAAAATATAAGTACCACAGATCATCAGATAAAATTTATTCTTTACCAGCAGCTTGAATGCTTGAACCAGCCCATATTTTTTCCTCTTCACTTGTTGTGTCTCCTTCATTTAATTCCTCTTCCGGAAGTTCTTTAACAGATAATGTGGAAATAGTATTCACAACTAATCCGATCACTGCATAAATAATTGCAACCATACGCCATGCGGCTGCATCTCCACCACATTTTGCAACAAATCCAACAGTAACTGCTTGAATCAGAAGACTGGTTGAAAAAAGCAAAAAAAATGAAACGGTAAGAACCCATCTGCACACGCTCTTTACTGTTCTTGGTAACAAGTGATGTCAGAGCAGAATAAGCAATGTTATTTGCCGTATAAAACACGCCATTCAACAGCGTATACGCAATAAAGAACCACGCATACTGTGCCGTCCTGCCAAGACTTGTTGGAACTGCAAAACAGGCTACCAATGTAATTGCACAACCAATGTAACCATACAGCATCCATGGTCTTGCCTTTCCCATCTTACTATGCGTCTTATCAATCATTGATCCAAAAAAGATGTCTGTAAATCCATCGAGTAATTTGGAAACGGCAATCAGTGTTCCCACTATACCGGATGCCAATCCAATCGTATCTGTCAGATATATCATCACAAATGATGTCAGGAATGCATACACTACATTTCCCGCAATATCACCAGATCCTATCTTGTTATCTTGTTGTACCATTTTTAAGTATTTCTTTTCCTCCATAAGAATCGCTCCTTCACTATTTATTATTTAGAAACAATTTTATCCTTTTTACAAACGGAATTAATTCAAACTGAAACTGAAATGCTTCCTCATCAAACCGATATTTATCCATGACATCCGGTCCGCAGCTATTTGAACCAATTCCATTCATTGCATAATCCATACAGAATACGGTGCTGTCCGATTCTTTCAATTCATAATTGTGCGATACCCGTTCCAACTCCTCCTGTGTATAAACAGAAGCGTTAAACGAAAATGGATTCTTTGAAACTGCTGCAATTCCACATTGACCATTTGTAAGCTCTACATAATCACAGTCATAATGGCTTCCATTCTCCTGTGGACGAATATAATCTTCATGCATCTGAGCCACCTTCGAACGGAACAATCCATGACAGGAAGCCTGGTGTTTATCCCGGTAGCTTTCCTGTGGTCCCATTCCAAAATAAGTAATCTGATCCATTTTCTTATTCAAAAACATCCGAATCCCAAACCTTGGCAGATCCGGGAATTCTTTATCTTTTACTGCCTCTATAACCGCCTCTATTTTCCCGTCTTCATTGATCTTCCATGTCATTTCCACATCCAAAATCTTTTGTACGGTATCAGCTACTACTGCCAGATGCTCCATGATCAGCACACCGTGCTTGTTCTGAAGCACCTCTATACGGTATGCTCTGGTATAGGCAGCATCATAATGTGCCTTTTCCCATTCCAGTTTTTTATATACATATCGTTATCTGTCGGAGCCCGCCAAATATTCAATTCCATTGGATGGTTAATATAACTTCTTCCGGCAAACTGCATGTCCTCAAACAATCCGGTACGCTTATCTAAAACATAAGTAAAATCTTTTGCCTGTAACACGATCTGCTTATCGTTTTCCTTAACAGCAATGGTTCCGATTACTTTTTTCCTGCTCCAGCCACTTTACAGCCTGTCTGTTTCTATCATCCTCATTTACAAGCTTCATTTCATCAAAACCTAATTCATACCCCTGTTCAAGCAACGGCATTTCCTTTTTCAACCGGTAAATAAGCTTCAGATAAATCTTACCGGTATTTGGGACCTGCAGCTTCAACTCCACTTCCGCATCGCTATGGGGTGATGCAACAACATTTGCCAGTTTTCCTTTTTCCACAGTCAAGCCATCCTGTGTCATTTCATAGAAAATATCCACATAATCCTTCAAATCATCAAAATCCATATAATTGTGAAGAACCATCTGTCCGTTTTCCTGGTCATAAGATACGATTCTCACCGGACGATAGACATTTTTATATTCCAGCAGTCCCGTATGCGGCGTACGATCCGGATAGACCAGCCCGTCCATACAGAAATTGCCATCATGAATGGTTTCTCCATGATCCCCTCCATAATAATATCTGACATCCGGTCATCCTTTTATGAATCATCTGAAAATAATCTTCAAAATCTCCCGGTCCGTTTCCCATACTATGGCAGTATTCTACCAGCAGAAACGGTTTGCTTCCCGTCTTTTTTCAGATAATCCTCTATCTCCTGCAGTGACGGATACATCCGGCTGTAAAGATCCAAATTGTCATAATCATAGGTAATATCATAATTACGGTATCTTGCACTTTCGTACTGCGTGATCCTGTCCGATCAAACTTCTTTGTCCATGCAAGCGCCTTTTCAAAATTACATCCATACGCACTTTCATTTCCCATAGACCACATTACAATGCTTGGACGGTTTTTGTCTCTCTGTACCATAAGCTGGACACGGTCCACAATTGCCTTTTCCCATGCCGGATCATCTGCAATCTTTTCATTCCAATGGTGAAAACGGTTCATTCATCGCATCTGATAAAATCTCGGATAAAAAATATGGTGCATTTGGATTACAAACCCCGTCTCCGGATCCAGATCTGGCGGTTGAACGAATAATCTTTTTCTCCGTTAAAACCAACAACTTTGTCCTTAATTTCAATCGTCCGGAAACCAATCCGATCAACGATCACTTCATCCGGCATTGTCAAAATAACCTGATACAAATACTTGCATTCCATAAAACCGGATTTAACACGGTCGGTTCTAACACACCATTCTCTGCTGTTTCCCTCTTGCTACGACTGCTCCATATTTATCTTCTTAGTTTTTGCTTCCACCGGTTCCTACAAAATGCATATCCAATTTCACAACAACGCAATGTCTTTTTCCCCATCTGTTGTAATAAAATAATCTCTGATTGTCGTTTCCGGTCTTTCAGCAAATAAACATCTCTGAAAATGCCACTCATCCGAAACTTATCTGATCCTCCAACACGATCCATCACACCATTTGAGCATAAAACCGCTAATGTATTTCCCCTTCATTCAACAAGTCTGTTACATCAAATTCACTGGTAGCGTGAGGCACCTGACTGTATCCGGCATAAGCACCATTTACCCATACATAAAAACAGCTATCGACACCTTCAAAATGGATCGAATGGAAATGGGTAACGAATATTCGTGTACTGATGCGTGTCATAACCATCCATCTGCCATACACCCGGAACAGTTACCTGATCAAACCCGGAAACATCATAGCCTTTCTCATAAAATGATTCCGTTACGTCATAAATGCTGTTATAATACTGAAACTTCCACTCTCCGTTTAACAGCTGAAAACGATCCGATCTTTCCCGATGCTCCACTAGATCATTCATACGAACTGATGCCGGAATGTAATATGTCCTTGCCGGCATTGTCTTGTCATGCATAACATTCAAATCTTCATAAAAGCGTGGTACGAGCATTGTGTAATCCTCCTTTAATATATATTTTTTATTCACCGCATTAGGTGATCAATAAAATACCTTCTGTGTCTCATTATCTTCCGTCCTTGTATTACATTGAAACCATCATACATTTTTGCAAAGAAAATGTCTATAAACAGAAATGGACAAAATATGCACAAAATGATACACTAAAGTAAAATCGTTTTAGTTCTTCTCAAATATTGATACAGTCAGATATTTAGGAAGGGCTAAAACTATATGTGCGTAGCTCTCACCGAAAAACCGTGGATTTTGAGGTGGCATTCACTTTATAACTCCGGTTCACCATTGACTGCTAACAGTCAGATATTTCACTTTCCAAAGGAGGACTCAAAATGTATATAAATTCCGGTTATCACAACCACTCCCTTTATCGACTTCAAAGACAAAAGCCGACCACTTATTGTAGGAAGCTGTGGCACCTATCGCCTATCCCTCACACCCAAAGCTTCCAACTTATCGTCCCAGAGGAAGACTTGACTTTCAAATCATCTATATAGCAGCCGGACGAGCTCATTTTCATTTTGACAACGCAGATGACGATACTGTCGTTACAGCAGGAAACATAGTACTTTACCGCCCCAAGGAATTCCAGAAATATGAATACTATGGCATTGATAAAACAGAAGTTTACTGGGTGCATTTTACCGGAAGTGATGTAAAGAACATTTTAAGAAATTATGGTTTTCGAATGACCAGCGTATCTTTCCATGTTGGAACATCTCTGGAATACGAACGTGTTTTTTAAACGAATTATTTTAGAATTACAAAGATGTCAGGATGATTACGAAGAAATGCTGACACTACTGCTACGCCATTTACTGATTATTTTTCACCGGGAGCTTACTCGTAAACATGTACTAAAAACGAATACCTCGATCATGAAATGGATACTGCAGCGTCCTATTTTAACGAAAACTATAACCGTGATATCAACATCGAAGAATATGCTGTTTCCAGAGGAATGAGTGTCAGTTGGTTTATTCGGAATTTCAAAAAATTTACCGGTACAACACCTATGCAGTTCATCACCTCCATCCGAATCACTAATGCTCAGATGTTATTGGAAACCACAAATTACGCCGTAAATGAAATTGCACGCATTGTCGGTTATGATAACCCACTGTATTTTAGCCGACTGTTTCATAAACAAAAAGGCTGTTCGCCATCTGAATATCGAAAACTTTTAAAATGAACCAATAAAAGAGGCTCTTTGAGTGAATGATTCTCATTAGAGTCTCTTTTAATCCTATCATGTTATTTACGTTTTTATTATGGCAAGAAGAAAAAGTGACACACCACAGAAAGCAGCAATGCGCGAAATGATGCAAGGATATCTGAGAGATAATGATATCAGCATTAAGAGCGGAACGGATGTGAATTCCATCATGAGAGACATGATGTCCGTTCTTTGGAAGGGGCTCTCGACGAGGAACTTAACGAAGAATTAGGCTATTCTAAGTATGATTATCGGAATAAGGATACCGATAACAGCTGGAATGGACATTCAAAAAAGACCATGCATACCAGTTATGGTGATATGGATGTTGCCATTCCAAGAGACCGGAAAGGTGAGTATGAGCCGCGGTTGATTCAGAAATATCAAAACACAGTTACACAGGATATGGAAGAAAAAATTATATCCATGTATGCAAAAGGAATGACAACGGGAGATATCAAAGCACACCTGAAAGAACTTTATGATTTAGACATATCTGACAGTACCATAAGTCGTATTACAGATAAAATCATACCGCTGGTGAAAGAATGGCAGGAACGACCATTACAGGAAGTATATGCCGTTGTTTACATGGATGCCATCCATTACCATGTGCGTAGTGAAGGACGCATTGTAAAACGTGCTGTATATATTGCTCTGGGAATTGACCTGGAAGGGAAAAAAGATGTAATCGGCATGTATGTTGGTGAGAACGAGGGAGCAAAATTCTGGCTGTCCATTATCAACGGATTAAAAAATCGTGGTATACAGGACATATTGATTGCATGTGTTGACGGATTGAATGGCTTTCCCCAGGCGATTGAGGCAGTATATCCAGAAACGGAAATCCAGCAATGCATCATACATCAGATTCGGAATACAACCAAATATGTATCCTACAAAGATCTGAAAAAAGCTTATGGCAGACCTGAAACTTGTTTATGCAGCACCAGATGAAACTGCCGCATTAGAGGAACTGGAGTCGTTTGGAGAAAAATGGAACGGTAAGTATCCTAAAATTTATAAATCATGGAGTGACCGCTGGCCAACGCTTTCGACATATTTCAAATATCCGGATGAAGTTCGCAAACTCATTTATACGACAAATGCTATCGAAGGCTTCAACCGCCAGCTTCGTAAAGTAACCAAAAGCAAGACCGTATTCCCAAGCGATGACAGTCTGTTAAAAATGCTTTATCTGGCTACCATGGATATCACGAAAAAATGGACCGGGCGTCGCAGGGATTGGGCTCAAATACGCGCCCAGCTAGAAATATATTTCGAAGAACGATTGGAAAAATTGGAACCTTAAAAATCTGAGAACTTATTGAGACAAGTTCACAGGTTCACGTACCGGAAAACAGCGATGAAGAGTATGAGGTTTTTGCACAGGAATGTCTTGTACAGAGTGATTATCAGGGGAAGGAGCTTCAGAGAATTCCAGCAGATCAGTTGGGGATAACGGATGGGGTAGATATTTTTTTTTACACGTATCTGAAAAGGAAGTATTAATTTGCTGGAATACCTACGCAGGTGATGAATCAAAGGCACATATATATTCGGTGCCGGTTATTTGAAGGATGGCAGCGAGGAAATTGCTGTGGAGAAAAAAGCAATTACTATTTGAAGCGGATTCAGATTTTACGCCGGAGTATGTCGCGGATACGAAGGAATGTATTTTGATTAACTTTGATAATAAGCTGGAGGAATATGATCGCAAAAAATAACAAATTAACACAGATAAAATATGAGAATAAACCGTTGAAATACAGTCATATTTTATATGAAAATAATATGGATTCTTTTTTGTTTTTTGCTGTACAGGGAGAAAAAGTGCGGCGTATCATTACAGCTGTGAGACAAAGAAAGTGCGGGAAATTATAAAAGACGAGAGAAGTATGCTGTATCAGGGCGGGGAAGATAAATTGTTTTATACGGCTGTTAAAGAGGAAAATGGCAGTTTATGTTATGATGTATATCAATATGATTGTAAAACGGGGAAAAGTCTGTTTTTGACGGAAGAGCAGATTCGCAATGCCCTTACCGAAAAACCGGAGGAGGGAATGGATCTGATCCGGGAAATGGAATTTGAAGATGGGAAATTAAAACTGGAAATCAATGTAAAAGGAAAAGGCGTTCTTTTTAAACTGTGATACGCAAACCGGAGAACCGGTGCAGGAGGGAGAAGGAAAAATACAGAAAGCGCAGGCATATCTGCTGGAAAAACCGCTGACAAATGCCGATAAAAAATATACCAATGCAAATGACCATAATGTATTTATTCAGACAATAGAAAATGATACGAATTATTCGGTGGATGAGTATACGTTGGACGGAAAATTCGTACGTCATATTTTTACCAATAATTTCCATTGCGCGAAACCGTGGATGTTGTATTATGCGAATAATCAGGAATTAATTTTTTGGTGATGGGGAACAGACATATACGGTTCCGCTGGTGTTGAAAAATGGAAATTCCTTTCCACAGCCGGAAAAGGCAGAGAAAATATGTGATGCGAATATTTCGGTGTATGAGAGCAATCTGTATGCGGATGAAAATTATCTTGTGTACAACACGGTTTCAAATTGTTACTGTGTATACGATCGCAAAAACAAAGAGTTTGTTAAGAAAAAAGGAATTCCGGAACGAAATGTGTATTTACTCAGTCGTGTGGGGAACTGCTTTGTATTTGACAGCACGATTGACGGAAAAGAAGGAGAATTCGTTTGTATGACCGGAGGGGGATGTCCGAATCTGTATCGCAAATTGGGCAGCGGATACGGCGGTTAAAATTGGAGATGAAAAGAGAAATCAGGTGATTTATACTACGGATAGAGGGATTTGGACCTATGATCTGAAAAAGAATAAAAAGGAACGTCTGGCAAAATGGAACAAACACGACAGCATTTCTGAAATGTTTATTTGGAAGGATCAGCTGTTTATGCTCACAAGTGGCAATCAGAGCCTGTATTCCTGTTCGCTCGATGAGAAAGGCAAACTTCATTATGAAGAGGAGTTTACAAAAGCAGTAAAAAAAAAATATGAGCAGGAGAGTCAGCTGGAAATAGATATTGAAACCGTCAGAGTGGTGGAAGATAAAATAGGAATTTATGCGGGCTTATGGAGTGCTGAGGGAGAGGAAATTGAGGAAGATACGTATTTTTGTTATGATCTTGTCACCAAGCAGTTGAAAAAAGAAAAAAAATGATCCGGAGATGTTTTATCGTTATATAAAAAATAGTAAGTGATCTATATGTAAAAAAAATGGAAAAGAGGAACGCCGAATGAGAAAAAAATTCATCTTAATTTTCATGACACTCTGTCTGCTTTTAACAGGCTGTCAGGGAAACATAAATAAGACAGAACAAAAAGAGGAAAAACAGGAAACAACAGATACTGCACAGGAAGAAATCGAATGCGAGTATAAGTGGGCGACCAGTCATTGTACTTATCGGACAGAGGAAATGGAATTGTCGGATGGCGCTGATGGAGAAGACGAAGAGGATATATGTCAGGAATGCCTTGTACACAGAGTGATTATAAAGGGAAAGTGATTCAGAAAATCTCAGCGGAGAGTTTGGGATTAACAGATACACAGGGGATTCATTTTATGAACGTATCTGAAAATGAAGTGTTGATTT
>VOFD01001449.1_pt1 | contig 15845 bp, 18 predicted proteins | sample 5384101 | NCBI WGS metagenome assembly VOFD01 (sample SAMN12384723, study PRJNA508395) | human gut metagenome | isolation source: healthy gut C | host: Homo sapiens
TAAGATCATCTACACGACCAATATCATCGAGAACCTAAACGGAAAGATCAGGAAATACACTAAATCAAAACTTTCGTTCCCCACCGACGATGCTGTCCGCAAGTCGGTCTGGCTGGCTTTGCAGGAGATCGAGAAGAAATGGACAGCACCCATCCAAAACTGGGGAGTGGTAATGAACCAGTTTATAGCTATATTTGAAAACAGAATCGGGATTTAGCAATCCTCTAAACCCCGACCCAAATTATCGTTTACACAAAATATTGGACAGTCCTGTTTCTTTATCGTGAGATGCTGCTTGAGCCATTTGAAGAATAGTTCAATCAACCATATTTTCTTGTAAAGATTGGCAACATCCAATGCAGAAAATTGTTTCACATTCGTCACAAAAGTGAACTCACAATCACCTTCTTCATCGTAATATCGGACGAGTCTGAATGACTCCGGATATTTCTTCTCGGAGAGATATCCGGTCAGTTTCATTTCCGCATCTGTCATTATATTCTTTGGCATCCTTCACTCCCATTTGACTGTCTTATGCTTTAAGTTCGTTTTGGCTCTGACAACAAAGAAAGAATCTGTAAGATGTATCTGATAGAGCTCTTTAAAGGAGTCATAAGCCCTGTCGAAATATATAATAAGCATTTGGTTCATAATGGCTTGAAAACATTGCTGTAGAATCGTGCTTTTGATGCAGTGGTTACTGTATAGAAGGCTGAAACTTGTGCTTCATTGCCATATAAGACATGAGACTTCACTCCTCCTTTCTTACTTCGGAACTTTTGCCCATGGGAATATTGCAAGAGATAACGGAATCATTGTTGAATCAAACGCATATTTCTTTCCGAAATGCAAGGATGTTGGTCGTTCGCTTCTCGCAGGCTTCTTTCATCATATAGAATGCAACGTCTTCGAAAAATTCTGCAATCAAGGTTTTGGTTAGCTGGGGCAAGAGTTGTATTGGCTATCGGTGCACGAGCTAACCCAAGATGATATTGCTTGGCCCTATGCGCCTCGAAAACAACGATTAAGTTTCGCAGAATCTCACGGTTACTCAGTTGCTTGAGAGATATTGAGACTACTCTTGGTTTATAAAACTTATAAGTCTGGACTTAAGATAATACACAAATCTACACTTTCATAGGAAAACGAGAAAAAGAATTGGCATATCAATCGGTCCTTTGGTTATGCCTTGATACAGAAAGCTAAGAAACTGTAGTACAAAGGAGAAAAACTCAGGATTGACCTTGATGAAATGTTTGTACATTTGACAGCAGCACTATTGAATTGTATCTGGCATTATGCCTGTGAGCAACACATTCAAGGCAAGGGCGGCTATAAGATGCACACCTTGACGGTCTAGAAAGGATTCATTCCTATATTTTCGTTCAGTTTTTCTTCAAGTGACTGGTGGATAGACAGGTATAGGATTTAAGAATCAACTAGACAATCTTGTCGGCGGCGGGAAAATAATCTTTCAATCTCATCATGTGTGCGATAGAAGAGAAAGGAAACAGCGAATGGATACGCCCCCATTCACTGCTTTCAAAACCTTTCTGATAATTTTTCAAAATATCGAACTCTGTAAAGCCAAAAAATAGGCTGAATCTTAAAATATTTTGATTTGGAAATTTTCCCTATTTTGGCGTTCATACCTTTTTTGGGGGAATATCTAAAGACACAAAAAAGCCAACTAATTCAATCTCATTATTGCGAATTAGTTGGCTAATTTTCTACTATTCAAAATTTTCCATGTTAAAAACTTCAAAAACGAACAAAGAGCCTTATATTAGCTCTTTGTTCGTTACATATATTGCAATGGCTCATATATTTAGATAGAACTCTCAATCAGGATCTAAAGCATTGGGAATACCGTCACGTAAATTGCCGCAATGATCGCTGAAGTAATCACACCAGTAATATTTGCGCCTAACGCGTCTGCCAATATAAAAGATGAAGGATTGTCATGAGAAACGATCTTCTGAGCGACTTTGCCGTAGTCGGTACGCAGCTAACAGCTGCAATACCTATCACTGGATTGAAATCACCTCGCTTAATGAAATACATGATATAACCACCTAAAATACCACCAATACCAGATATTAACAGGGCCAAAATACCCAATACTAACAGTTTTAATACAGTCGGATCAAGCAGTGTATGTGCATCACACAAGATTCCCAATAATATCCCCAAGAAAAAAAGTCGAACCATACAGCATTGGACCGCTGATAAAATCACAAACATGTTTCAAACCCGATTCTTTAATAATAACGCCAATGAAAAGTGAAAAAACAGAGGTGCAGCTACCGGGAATAACAAGCACAATATCACACACATTAACACCGCAAAAAGTGATTTTTGTTGCAGGACTATACTGCTTCAGAGTTTTTTTGGGTGCTTTCATTTTGATGGCTCGTAATCGCTGTGGGACTAGAGCACGCACCAAATAGGGATAACCTCCGTAAGTCAGTCCTAAATAAAGATACGCAACAACGGTAATCGGCACGAAGATTTCTTTCGACAGATTAAGCGAGGTAAACAGCACCATAGGGGCCATCAGCTCCACCAACCATAGCAATTGATGCGCTGTCATTGGCATTCAGCCCCATTGCATAGGCAATCGGAACGATTGCAAAAGTTCCCTAATTCAGCACAAAGTGCCAAAAACATACTTTGCAAAGGTTTTGCCAACAAAAAATTAATATCCAGCATTGTACCTATACCCATAAAAAATCAAACAGGCAATCAAGCCGTTACTGAAAGTGAATGTGTATATCGGCTGCAGAAAATCAATTTGGAGAATATTCATCAATTCATCGGTATCTGTTACCATAGGATCAAGAAAAAGGTTTCCATGAACACCTCCAGGGAAAAAGCAAGACCCCAGCGTTGACTGCAGCCATTCCCAATCCCATAGGGATCATCACTAGTGGTTCTAGTATTCCTTTGCGTCCCAGATAAACCAACAAAATCCCGAGCAACATCAGCACAATACGGGCAGACATAATAGCCGTATCGGAATCAAGTAATGTAGAAATACCTTGAAATATATTATTTAGATTTTTCCATGATATCAAATGTCTATTGTACGATTAATCCTTTTGTTGGTCCTGTTTGGGAAGCTTACGGTTACCATAGTGAAACTCAATCAAATTATCCATTGAGCGAATACATGCTTTCACGCTCTTTAGGATCTGTAGTAATTGTATTAACTAGTTTTTTATCCCAATTTGTAGAATATGCATGACTCATGGCCATACGGTATGCTCGAGCTTTGATGCGGAAATGCCAAATGGTTGCGGAAATTTCTTCTTTATTGGTATAGTTGAAAAACAGTGTCAACAATTTCAATAAATACGCAAACGCAATACCCACCCCAAAAGTAAATCCCATCATTATCAATGTTTCATGGATGATATTCCAAAGTGACATGATATAAATTCATTAAAATTAAAATAAATAATCCTTACTTTGCAAATAAATACAATTTGCTTCAATGCAAGTTATGCAAGTCAATAAACAGCACATCTAACAAGTACTCACTTTGACTAGCATTTGAAGGAAGGGACTGTCAATGAAAAAATGCTCGGAAAATATCAGTTAAATCAATAGTGATTTAAAACGCAGATAGTCTCCGTCATGATTGAAGTACATTAAATAGCCTGTCTGACATAATAACTTGCCCAAACATGGTTTAGACAACCCTACGTTTGCGAACAAATAGATAGTAGGATGTACAGAGTTGCCGTTAAGCAGTCGTATATTGTTTTTGTATATCTACCAAATATGCAGCCTGAAGCGTAGAAATAATTGATAAAACTTCACCTTGATAACAATTTTGGAAGTGCTCGCAGAAATTATGATTGAATTATATTGAGGGATAATATTACCCTTCAATGTGTCACTCGCTTTTACACCTAAGACTCCAGAAAACAGTATAAATACTCCTGACAGTTTCCAGACTATCTTATATAATAGACTCATTGTTAGACTATCTTAGAACGATAAATTCTCATAGCGCCCCTCCTCCTGGTGCCATGGTTACTTGTATATTGCGATTAGAAGGGATATCGATAATCTCCTTGCTGTAATCACATGCAGTTCTATCAGCATTAATGCCGTCTTTAAAAATTTCTGCTTTCCAGTTGCCTTCAGGTAAAAAAGATAAATTTAGTATCAGTGTACGAGCGCTCCAATCGGTCATTGCACCAAGATACCACTCGGAACCAGAACGTCTGGCAATCGCCACATATTCACCTACTTTCCCTTGCAATGCAACGGTTTCATTCCAAATCGTAGGTATCTTGGCTATAAAATGCAGACATTCCTGCTCTGCGTTATAAGATGTTGGACTGTCGCACAGCATGTTTAGAGGGGCCTCAAAAATTACGTATGCAGCTAATTGCCTACAACGTGTCCCTTGGCTCATAGGATCCCAATATATCGGCATATAACATTGTCTTGTCGCATTACGCATAGCTCCAGGTGTATAGTCCATCGGACCGGCGACCATACGGATAAATGGTATAGTTACATCATACACTACCTGATCGAGAGATGACCCAGGCATCCATTTAACTTGTTCTAGCCCATTGACACCTTCAAAATTCATGACATTTGGATAGGTTCGTTGAATACCGGCAGGTTTACACGTTCCATGGTAATCCAGTAACATATGATGTTCTGCACATAATGCTGCGGCCTTATATAAAAAGTTGATAGTTTGCTGATCGTCCCGATCCATAAAGTCCACTTTAAAACCGCGCACACCCATATCGGCATAGTACTGAATAGCTTTCCCCAAATTGCGTTCGAAAGGTGAGTAACCAACCCACAGAATAATATCGACTCCTTTACTTTTTCCATAATTAACCAAATCGGGAATATCAATTTCAGGAATAGATTTGAAAATATCACCTTTTTCCTGATCGTACCATCCACCGTCTATAACTACATATTCGATACCATTTTCTGCAGCAAAATCGATAAAATAACGGTACGTGTCATTATTTTTCCCCGCGCGGAAATCAACCCCTGAAAGATTAATTTGGCTCCACCATTCCCATGCCGCCTTACCTGGCTTTATCCAAGAAATATCCTGAATTCGACAAAGGAGACGCCAAACGATACACCATATCGTTATTGGTTAGGTCCTTGTCATTGTCGGTTACAATGAAGATCCGCCATGGGAAAGAGCGAGTTCGGATGTTTTAGCGATATAGTTTTCCTATCCTGTACTAGTATATGCCGGGTGTCATATTGAGTGGTTTTGGGGAAAGGAGCAAAAAAAAGATTGCATGGATGTGCTTTGAGTTCGCTTTAAAAACATACCCGGATAATTCTCTAGATCAGACTCAGTGATGCACAGTTTCTTGCCGTTATTCAATTCGACTAAACAGGGGAGGAAGATTAATCGGGTACTGTCAATATTGGAAAGTTGATCATGAGTATATTGATTTTCGAATGAGCTGAAAAATTGCTGCTCAATGCTTTTGTGTTCAGAATCCTTGACATAAGGGACCCATACAGGATAGTTTTGGGAAAATTGGTATTGTGCAATCTCGTTATGCACAATGATACTGTCCTTTATATTAGTGGTAAAACGATATGCAAACCCGTCATTATACAGACGAAAAGTCAATCCGTAACTATTACTAAACTGAAAATGGACTTCATGAAACTGATCTTTTATTTCGCTCTTTTTATAGAAAATGGCAGGAACCGTCTCATCACAATTGGAGGTGAAAATTTTTTTTGTAATTTAGGATTTTTGCTAATATCTAATATTTCATACCAACCGTCATTTGGGTGTTATCATGTTTGAGTGAAAAATTTCATACCTAATGTGATTTACAGCCAAGGCGCTTAAAGTAAATTTTGGGTGTTATCATGTAACAAGCTGATGTGCAACTATTCTAAAAAAAAACAAGCTGTTTAAAAATTTATTGAATGCGTTTGCTAAGCAAGATTTTACAGAAAGCCTGTACACCATCGCTTCTGCAGCAGAATCAGCATGATACTCAGAGTCAATAGAAAGCCTTCGGAAGTTGACAAATCATGTGAAATATCTTTCTACAATCCATGCATTGAAATTACCTTGGATTTGCACGGATGCTAATCAGGTCTGAACATAACCTTCAATTCACATCAAACTTGTCAAGAAATTAATCTGCAAGCCCCCTTTTTATAGCCCCTTGCAAAAACTTTAACGAAACGAGGATATTTGTAAACATATTTTTTAGATAAAAATCTTTCTAAACTTAACAATGGAGGGTCTATGCCAAATAGACGAGCCCCTGCACCTGTACACGAAGAAGACAATTGATGTCTTGTTATGAACACGGACGTTTCAACGCATCTAGTTTAACGATTTTGTGCAGCTTTCGACTGCACCAACAAATTTCCCGAACATACGATTAAAGAACAATATTGTAATCCCTTAGGACAGAATTTACGAGGACGCTAGAACAGTTTCAAAAAAAGTTCTGAAACCTCTTCCATAGACTATCAGCGTTTCACACTGCGCGACAACGATACGAATGGAAGGTAACCGCCGAAGAGTTCATCCGGCGACTGATCGGCCTGGTACAGTAATAAAGTGCACTGTACCGATGACGGTCTTATCCGGATACAGGCTCGATAGCCATTCAATACATGCCATTAAGGTGATAATGACTGACTGTCGATAGTAATAGAAAATATCTAAAAAATGGACACGAATATCTAATAAATTTACATGAGCATATACTTTTTATTAGTTAAAGTACTAGTAAATAATTACTTGTCATAATGGAATGAAATTTGTGTCGTTAAAGGATGATAACCTACTAAAACAAAAATATTATGAAGAAATTTTTGTTTATACTAATTGGATTTCTGACAGCTGTACAATCGCCATGTGTCACTGCCCAAGAACTACCCTCATCTATAGTGACCGCACAAGTTGTTAACGACCAAGGTGACCCAGTGGAGTATGCCACCGTTCAGATGCGGGATCAAAAGGACAGCACCCGCTTTTTCGGAACAATCACCGACGAGAACGGAAAATTCGAATTAACAGTACCCCATGGCGATTACAGCCTTCGAATCACCTTCCTCGGATATCAGGAGTACAACCAAGATCTGACGGTCAGTGCAAAGACCGATCTTGGAAAACTGGAAATGTCCACCTCGACTGTTGATTTAAAGGAAGTAGTGGTTACCGCAAATCTAATCACCCGAGAAGCCGACAGATACGTGGTTAATTTGGGTAACACACAGCTGGCTATTGGTCGAGATGCTAAAGAGGCCCTGATGTTGGCGCCGGGAGTATGGGTGTCTGAACGTGGAGAAATCTCGGTTAACGGACGTACCGGAACTCGTGTAATGAAAGCGGAAGATATCCTAAAAATCGAAGTTATACCTTATACAGGTGCGGAATATGATGCGAGTACGCAGTCTGGTATTGTGAAAATTACATTGCGCAAACAGCGCGAAGACGGTATGGAAGGATCTGTTTCATTACGGTTCCAGCATGCACTGGATACAAAGGGAGCATGGCAATTGTCGCCTGCAACAAATGTGAATTTCCGCCGTAAAAAACTTAGCCTGTATACAAACTTTTCGGTCAATCGTAACTTGTCAATTAATGACCATGAGTCGAACAACCGTTTTGAAAAACATGGACGCCAGCAATGTTACGCGTTCTGAGCAAAACATGAACTCAATGATCAGACATATCAGCACTTCCGAGCAGCTGCGCATAGGCGGCGTATATGACATCTCCGATAAGCATAGCATCGGTCTGGAGGTCAACTATTCGAATACTCCTATCATTTCAGGATATACGACAGCAAATATGACCATTGACGATAATGGTAACCATACGGATATTGTCAGCCTGTATAGTATGGAATTAGACCGAGAAAGACTCAGCGTGTCTGGAAACTATTTTCTTAAACTCGATACGGTAGGATCCATGTTCAAGCTATTGTTTGATTATAATAACTATCATAACAACAACGACAACGATTACAACAGCGAATATACCGGATTCATGAATTTCGACACCATATACCGGAATTTCATCCGAAATTTCAGTGATCTATACACGGTCAATGCCGATTTCGATATCCAAGTGGGAAAAAGTTTCCAAAATCATGACAGGGATCAAGTATTCATTCAACAATATGCACTATGATCGTCTATATGAATATTTCAAACAGGACTTGTGGAACACTATCTCAGAGCAGACAGGTAACGACCACTACCCAGAGAACATTGGTGCCATATATTTCCGCTATTCGACCCGGTTCCGCAACAACTTCGCTCTGGCATTGGGGCTCCGCGGGGAATATACATACGTCAATCCGACCTCGAGTTTCGGACTGATGAACGAACAGAATTATTTCAGCCTTTTCCCAAGCTTCAACTTGGCAATGCCGCTAAATGAAAAACAGAGCCAAATGCTGATTCTGAACTACAACCGAAAAATCTACCGCCCACCATTTTGGGCGCTAAGTCCGACCACAATACCGATGTCGGAAACCATGTACCAAATCGGAAATCCGGCACTGAAACCAACCTTCACTCACGACATCAACATCTCCTGGGTATTCGGACGAAAATATTCACTGAACGTAGGCGTACAGATGCAAGATGGGACCATAAGACAAATATACCGTCGTAGAGGTCAGTCGGATATTTTCGAGTTGATATTTGAAAATATGCAACGTCAAAATATGTGGTTTATCAACCTGGCATTGCCATTTCAGATCACACCGTGGTGGGGTATGACAGTCAATGCAACCGGATTTAATCAACGTACAGTCTTGAATGACGGGAGCAAAATGTTTTCAACCTCCGCACAGGCCAACATGAACAATACTTTTACAATAGCAAAGAAATGGTACATTGACCTGTCCGGATACTATCAGTCCCGTATGGAATCCGGAAACATGGTAGTAGATCCTTTGGGGATGGTCAACCTGAGTTTGAAGCGTTCATTCTTGGATAACAAACTGACTGCAAGCATCTTTGTTAATGATATATTCAACACGGGTATAACGACAATTACGGCATACAACAATGGAGGTGAAGCCGTGACAATTGCAAACAATATGACTCGCGTGGCAGGATTTTCAATCCGCTATAACTTCAAAGCAGGTAAGCAGCAGAAATACAAACAAGTAGAATCGGGTGCAAAAGAAGAAACTTCACGACTGTAAGAAAATATGGCAGGTGCATTGACAAGACAAGAACTTATTTTAACTTGATTCGACATAAAATCAAAAGATAGTAAGTTGCCCGTCATTGATAAAGTTTACGTCAATGGCGGGCTTTTTTTCAAAAAGCAATATGTTACTATAGTCGACAAAGAGCTGGCAATAAAGTTATTGAATGAACGATGTCTGGAGTGTTCTATCTGTGCAATGTTCTTCAGCTCTTCATTGACCGTTTCAATCAACGCTCTTTTCTGAGCAAAATCTTGTCGGCAATACTCATAAGTAAATTCTTCATATTGTTTTTAACTTTAGTGACAAGCTGTATACCATTAAGGAAAAGGATCTCAAACAGAGTCTGGCCAATATATTCTTTGTCTGCACATAGTTTTCCTTTGATGTTTCCCAGAAACTTACCCTGATTCATGGGTTCCCGGTTATCCACGTTCCCAGGCGTGAACATGAAATTGAGGATCTCACCCTTGTCATTGATTATCAGATACAGCTTGAATCCGCAGAACCATCCCATTGAACATTTTCCACAATCGAAAAGTCCCTCAAATGACTTATGAATTAGGATTTTGGGGTTGCAACAGACACGTAAAGGAGTAGTGTCAAAAAACTGATGCCGGTACAGGTTCCTAACAGAACTTTCTTTATGAAAATGGTTTGGGAAATCAACTCTTCCTTCTCCAGTTCCACAAAAACGGTTATAAGAAACTTGACGCGGAAACAGGTGTTTCAGATGTTTGCAGACATACTCTTTGTAATAAGACTTGAAGCAGCGGGGGACCTCTCGTGTGGAGCAGAATAAGAATGACCATAATCTCAGCATCACTCATACGGTTAGGTTTGTCACGATGCCTGCTCTTCTTATCATCAATCATATATTTTTTCTGTTACAATGTAAAGTCCTTGCATGAATAATCGGCCATACAATAAATCTCCGCAACTTTAAACTCTGGAAACATACTGGTAATCGTTTAAATGGTATAACTGGTCACTATAAATTTAGCACTTTTATCGCTATATTTCTAGTTATCAGAAAAAATATATTTATCCTTATATCTGAATTCACGTTACTTAATGCCAAAGTATCTCTGAGAATAGCCACAGAACAGATAGACGGTAAGAACCTCTCCTCATCCGTAAATTCAGGATGTGAATTATTACTGAATCTCTGACAGCAGAACTGCAGAGAAAATTTATATAGAGAGATCACAGGTATACATATAGATACAATTTTTAACTTTTTCCTTGGAAATCATAATTAGAAAATAACGCAATCATTCCTATAATATACTGATTTCCAGAGAAATTGTAAAATAAATTAATAGGATAATTAACTGAATTACAAACTTTTTAAAATATGAATTAGAAGCGATTTTCATCAATTGATTTGCATATAAGAAAAAACTGAGTTTTCGCCTGTTGGAATCAGATGCTGTGCATGATTTATGGGCAACTGTTTGCACGGAACAGTATGCGTGACCTTATGCTCAGCCTTGAGGCACACAAGAACAAGTACTATCACTTGGGATTCGGTGCAACAGTTAGCCGTACCAATCTGGGAAAGCAAACCGGAATAGAGATTATCGTATCATCAAAGAATTTTGCTATATCTTGATTGCAGAAGCCAGTAAAGGTTGCTACAAAAATGACTTTGACTGTTTACAGTAATGTTTATGCCTTTGATTCCTCCACCATAGACCTTTGTATAGATGTTTTCTGGTGGACAGAATTTAGGAAGTACAAAAGGGTACCAAGTTTCATATCATAATATAATATGTAAAGACTTCCATACCGACAATCGTACTGGTAACCAACGTCGTGGATACAATATTTCCGTTTGCGCGACCGAGACCTTGTTGCACGATGCTGTCATGCAGGATAGATTTTTATTCTATGTCCACAAAACATGCGAACAGACAACTAAATAACTCTGATTTCAATGAACTTTTATTCTACGGCGTTAGAAATGCAAGATAATTATATTATAAAATAAACAAATCATTGTTATATTGTATTATAAATCAACATGGATAGTATTTCAATCAGTGTGTTCGAGTTAAATCCTCAGACCTTTTAATTTTGCAAATGTATCAATTTATTGTTTACCTCATCTGACGGCATGCCGACAGATGAGATTTTTCATCGAGAACGATTTCTTGTCAAGGTCGATTCTAGGGACTTGAATATGAAGGGAACGTTCCGTCGCAAGTTCATCGTAAACAATTCATTATATGATCCGGATACAAAATGTCATCCACTTCTGCAATCTGACGAGATTTTTCCGGATTGAAAATATGCATCTGTGCACCCACACTGTCAATACAAACGTCGCGATCGATCAGATCCCGGATAATCTCCACGTAATGGTTGATATAGGGAACGCTGTCATAAAAGTCTATATCATTAATGTAAAAACTCTATCGAATTGGACAAATATTTCATTGTTCACCAGAAACACTTATATGTATAGCCATCCAGCATCAAACCACAATTCACCTGATTGATCGACTTGTCGATCTCATCCTACATCTGTAGCGAAGATGGTTGAGCAGTTTCAGCAGGTGCAACAGGTTGAAAAGCCTCGGTCGGTTCATTCGCACCGGGAGTAAACGTCGGTGTGATCACATCAGGGCGTTCGAGATAGGTATTGGAGACCAAACGACGGCCCACTTTTGAAATCAGCCACGGAGTATAGATTCCTACCGTAATCACCGTTAACAGCGCCTGACCATATACATAGAGGCAGTCGTAACCGATTCGGCCCTGATAGCCCAATGCACTCTCCTCTCCAGCCTCAGAGACCAAACGCATATTTCCGACGATATACCGATAGATCATCACACCAGCGATCGGAATGAAAAGTCCTGCTGTCAGAACAGACAAGACAATCTGAATAAACATAAACAGCATGGTCACCGGGATTGACACTTTCAGTACAATCCGAGAGTTGCCATAAGAGAAATCTATCATCCAACGATATACAAGTGCACAATAGAGGCTATATAACAATAAAATAGCGACCAGACAGAGTGGAGCAATAATTGCAAACCCAGCACTTCCGCTACTCATGGCTACATATAATGTAAAATAGAATATTCCCAACAAGAAATATATAAGGAATGAGCAGTACAAAAGTCATGATATAAAAGAGGGTTGCCCCCGCACCTTTAAAAGCAAACGGTTGATCACGATAAGTCGTTCCGGAAGCAAAGAAGCGAATAATTTTAGTCAGAAACCACGGATAATAAATACCCAGAGTTATGATGGTCAACAGGAAGCCCTTTACAACCTGACCGATATATTTTCCCAACTCATAGTGAGGCTGCAAAGACTCGCCTTTGAACGACAGGCCTTTGACGCATTCAGTGATCAGGAAAAATCCCAATAACAAAGAGACCACAAAGTAGATCAACTGCATCGTAACATACACGAGTGGAGCGTAATTGACAGGAGATTCCTCCACTGGCAGCCCTGAAGCCATCATCATACGGTTCATCTCGTACATACTACCAAACCACATCGCTACCCCCATTACTGCCCACAAGCAGATCAGATACCCGAGGCAAATTGCCAGGAGGCGTATTCCTTTCACCCGAAAATCAAAGAAACATTTCATATCGCTGTCAGATTGATTGAATATTGAAACGAATATACGACTATTTTTTCGATCTATCGCAGGATAAAAATCGAAAAATTCGTACATTTGTCGTCCGAATTTAACATTGAAATCGTTATTATGAGCACGTTGGAACTGAGTGAACAGGAACAGATCCGCCGCAATTCTCTTGCCGAATTGCGAAAATTGGGCATCAATCCCTATCCCGCAGCCAAATATGAAGTGACAGCAACCACCGCACAGATCGCTGAACAATACGATGCCGAAAAAGGGCAACTTCAGGATGTGGCAGTTGCCGGTCGTATCATGAGCCGCCGCATCATGGGCAGTGCCTCATTTTTTGAGCTGCAGGATCACACCGGTAAAATCCAGGTCTATATCAAACGCGACGATGTCTGCGGTGATGATCCTGAAGCTACCCTCTACAACAAAGTGTTCAAAAATTGCTCGATATCGGAGATATCGTCGGTGTCAAAGGTTTCGTATTCGTCACCAAGACCGGCGAGCTCTCAATCCACTGCAAAGAGTTTACGCTGTTGAGCAAGTCGCTGCGTCCGCTGCCGATCGTTAAAGAGAAAGACGGCAAGGTGTACGACGCATTCAGTGATCCCGAACTGCGTTATCGTCAACGCTACGTGGATCTGATCGTCAATCCGCAGGTGAAGGATGTCTTCATCAGCGCAGCAAAATTATCAACACCATGCGCCAGTTCTTCAATGAACGTGGCTATTTGGAGGTTGAGACTCCCATTCTGCAGCCGATTCCGGGCGGCGCCTCGGCACGCCCGTTCATCACGCACCACAACTCATTAGATATTGATCTATACCTACGTATTGCAACGGAGCTCTACCTCAAAAAATTGATCGTAGGTGGTTTTAATGGCGTATATGAATTGGGTAAGAACTTCCGCAACGAGGGCATGGACCGCACGCACAACCCCGAGTTCACCTGCATGGAGATCTACGTCGCCTACAAGGACTACCTGTGGATGATGGAGTTCACCGAGCAGATGCTCGAACGGATTTACCGAGGTAAACGGCACCACAGAACTGACCATCGACGGACATGCCATTTCGTTCAAAGCTCCGTTCCGCCGGCTGACTATGACTGACGCCATCCGCGAAAAAACCGGATACGACATCACCGGACAGAGCGAAGAGCAGTTGCGTGAAGCCTGCAAACGGCTGAATGTCGAGATCGACGACACGATGGGCAAAGGCAAGCTCATCGACGCCATCTTCGGGCAGTATTGCGAAGGTGATCTTATCCAGCCGACCTTTGTTTGCGACTACCCGATCGAGATGTCACCGCTGTGTAAACGCCATCGTGATAATCAGGATCTGACCGAACGTTTCGAACTCTTTGTCAATGGCAAGGAGCTGTGCAACGCCTACTCGGAGCTGAACGATCCGATCGACCAGCTGGAACGTTTTCAGGAGCAGCTGCGGCTGTTGGAGAAGGGCGACGACGAGGCCATGTTCATCGACATGGATTTCGTGCGCGCGCTGGAATACGGTATGCCGTCGTGTTCGGGCATGGGCATCGGCATCGACCGCCTCATGATGTTCATGACGGGCCGAACCACCATTCAAGATGTACTCTTCTTCCCGCAGATGCGTCCGGAGAAGGCTGTACAGAAGGATGATGAAGCTAAATTCGGGGCGTAGGTGTACCGGCTGAATGGGTACCTGTTTTGCACAAAATGAGTCTGATGACCGTAGAGGCCATGCGTAAGATTGCCCCCGGGAAAACTGTTCAACGATCTGTGCGGCTTCAACAAAAAGAACAAACTGGGACTGAAAAATCCGACGTTGGATGAGGTGCGCAGCTGGATGCACGAATAAGACACAAAACACAAACGAAAAAATAAAACTTCATTAGAATAAAACTATGAGAAAGAAAATTGTTGCAGGAAACTGGAAGATGAACACCACTCCGGTAGAGGGTGTTGAACTGTTCAAAGGTATTGTTGCCAAGAAGGGCGAAGTTTGCTCATGCGTGAACTTCATCGCACTCACCTGTCTGAAATCGTAAAATTGTCTCGTGGCACCGGTATTGGTGTTGGTGCACAGAACTGCGCTGCTGAAGCCAAAGGTGCATACACCGGCGAGGTATCTGCAGAGATGATCGCTTCACTGGGCGTTGAATATGTAATTTTGGGCCACAGCGAGCGTCGTCAATATTACGGCGAAACCAGTGAGACCCTGAACAAAAAAATGGCTCAGGCTTATGCCAACAACTTGACTCCGATCTACTGCGTAGGTGAAAACCTCGAAGAGCGTGAGGCTGGCAAACACTTCGATGTAGTTCGTCAGCAAGTTGAAGAGGTTGTATTCAACCTGACTCCGGAGCAGTTCAGCAAACTGATCATTGCTTACGAACCGGTATGGGCTATTGGTACCGGCAAAACCGCTACTGCAGACCAGGCACAAGAGATTCACGCATACATCCGCAAAGTATTGGCTGAGAAGTTCGGCGACGCTGCCAACGAGACCGTTATTCTGTACGGTGGTAGCTGCAAACCGGCTAACGCAGCTGAGATCTTCGCTAAAGAGGATGTTGACGGCGGTCTGATCGGCGGTGCTGCTTTGAAAGCTGATGATTTCATCGCTATCGGTAAAGGTTTTACAAAATAGTAAGCATATAGCTGGATTATAACTTTTTAGTTATAACGATATAGTTCCAACTGTATTCATTACCAAAAAGAGTTCCGGATCATTCTGGAACTCTTTTTTTGTTATTGTCTGTTATTGGCAGCTATCGATCTATATTGCCCCTTCTCTTTACCATCCGAACGTCTGCAGATTAAAAAACTGATTCGGCAACGCAAAAACACCTCGCACCTACCTTATCTCACTGCGCATCTGTCCTCAACCATTACTACCCGGTTTATTTGCTGATACTGTCGGTGTGGGTTCTGCAACTGATATGAATAGCAGTGAATCTTGTGAGATGTTTTTTGTTATTCCGTCCGTCATTTTTTATTTCCACGCACCAACCTAACCCCTACAATCGTA
>VOFD01001883.1_pt1 | contig 15830 bp, 27 predicted proteins | sample 5384101 | NCBI WGS metagenome assembly VOFD01 (sample SAMN12384723, study PRJNA508395) | human gut metagenome | isolation source: healthy gut C | host: Homo sapiens
TACCACTGGCTGCGTTTTGGTTTTTGTTTTTGTTCTTTTCTTCATTCAAAATCTCCCTTCTGTGTGTTTAGCAGGAGTTTTGTAATGAAAAAATTTCACTTTCCCTAATTCGTTTCACTCCTGCTTTGTAATTGTTTTCTGGAATTTAAAGCAAGAATGATATACCAGGTGTCTCTGTCGGCTGAATCGACGGTGATGGTGTCTCTTCTGCTTCCGTTTTTTCTCAAATACATACTTCTTTGTCCCGGAAGAGATTGGGTTAAATGTAATCGAGTATATGTAGAATTCATACTTGCGCCCATACACTTCCACATCTTCCGGGTCTCGACAGGTTCCTAACAGCATATAGCTTGTCATATCATTGGAAGCATTTTTCAATTCGACCTCTTCTGTTCCGAACTTCGTCTCTCCCTCTTCTCCATCATAATAAAACGGATACGCGCAGTCCGCTGTCAAGCCTCCAACTGCACCTTGAGATTCATCCATCCGAATATCATCTACCGAAAGTTCAAACATTAATTGACCACCGACTTTCGCTTTGATCGATACGGAAGCATAATCCTGCGCCCGGATTTTATCCGGCAATCGAAATGCTATGCGTTGATACTTCTTGGAAAAATGAATTTTAACACAAAGGGGTTCCCTCTTCATCGAGCCAGGGTTCTGCCGAAACGGTATAAGGGTCATCCTGAAATGCCCATTGTTCCATAAGATCGTATGTCTCCGTCTCCACCTGCTCGATTACCGGCGTCCATTCCTGCCAGCTTACATTGGGATAGCGTTCCTTTTGTTTCTGCCAAAAAACGCTTCCCGTAGGAATAAACATCGTTCCTGTAACTTGCTCAAAAACTCTGCCTCCCCCTCTTCCGGGGTCTGCAGGGTCACTTCATTCCCCTTCCAATAAATGTCAGTTGTCGCGAGGTTTCCAAGTCCCACATAAGAAATATTTTCCGGAAGAACAATACTTTTCAGTGAGGAACAATTTCCAAATGCTTCTTGATTTATTTTTCGAACACAAATGGGAAGTTCTACATTTTGCAATTTTTCGCATCCGTAAAATACTCTTTTCTCAATCGTAATAATCCGTGTTTCAATTACAACGTCCGTAAGACTTTTGCATCCTTCAAATGCACTCTTCCCGATCGAATCAATCCCTCTTTTATTTGTATTTTTTCCAAAGAAGTACATCCATAAAAAGCCTTTTGTCCAATACTTGTAAACTTATCTGTCTCAAAAGTTTCCAGCGCACTGCAGCCGGAAAAACATTCCTCTCCGACACTTACCACCCCAAACACTTTAACGGATTGAAGATTACTGTATTCTTTGTATTTTTCATTAAACGTTAGGTTATCTGCTTTTTAGAATCCATTGCTTTATAGATGTTTTTGGTATTTCTATTTGCGTTGGAATATAAAAACTTCGTTCGTCTTTTTAATGCCGCTTTCCAGGGTCATAGTTCCCTCTGTGCTCACCCGAAGCACATCACTGCCTCTCGAATACACATAATACTTCGTCTCATCTAACGGATTGTTAAAAAGTAAAATAAGCCGCATCAAAATTTTCCTCTTCCCACCGGATAGTTTCCTGCGAATTTTCCTCCCTGACACTCTCCCAGACAGACGAATCAAAAATAAACATCGTCCCTGTCCGCTGCTGCCAGAATCCTCTGCAATATCGGGCAAATAATTCACATTTTCCCAAACAATATTTGTTTCAAGAGGAAACGCATTCTTGCCAATTTTGTTTATCGATTGCAGCATAACAAATTCCACCTTACTGCATCCCCAAAATGCCCCTTCTCCTATCGTTGTGCAGGAAAAAGGCAACGTCATTATATCCAGATTTTCACAGCTTGCAAATGCATTCTTACCAATAATCGTAACGTCGCCCCACGTTACATCGACAAGATTATGACAGTTTTCAAACACCCCGTCTGCTATCTTTTTAACACTTGTTCCAAATTCAATTCTTCGGATTTCCTGCAGATCAATGCCCGCCAGTGCCTCCGAAGTTACAATAACAACTCCGTCTATTTTCAAAACTCCCCCGTCGAAAGTAACCTGCTTTTTCCGTTTGCGTTGTCTCTTCTGCTGCCCTTACCGGCATCACTTTTCCGCTGTCTGGAAATGCTATCATACCGACGCACAAAGCAAACATAAGAAGCCAAGCCAATTTCTTTTTGTATTTTCCCATAGCTTTCATTTCTCCTATCATTAAAAAAATCACTTGCTTCTCAAAAGTATACTATCTTTTTCCAAAACTTCAATACACCGCAGGCACTTATTCCCCTTCCGCTTCTCACATTCCTCCCTGGAACCCAAAAATTCCCAAGTATGTTTCGAAGCATGGGTAATAAGCCGCCGGCATGAGTGTTCCTGATTTATCAGGAATACCATGCCGCTGCGTGCTTATTCTAGTGCGAACGCCCATGCTGAGAACATACTTGGGAATTATACTATTACTTCAACTTATACGACTTCACCGTAGTATATGCGCCCCAAACTCTCTTGCCATTTACGGTGGTATAAGCTCTCATCTTATAATAATACGTTTTTTGCGTGTTGTCTTCTTAACATAAGATGTACTTGCTCCGGATTTTACCGTCTTAATCCTACTGAATCCGCTTGTCTTCGATGTGGAACGATAAATACGGTATCCACTGGCACCTGTTACCGCTTTCCAGGAAATGTTCACTTTTGTTCTTGTCGATTTTTTAACTTTGAAAGAAGCCGGTGCTGCCGGTTTTGCTTTTGCACTGACAACCGGTGAATAAGCACCAAAGTAGTAATTTCCATCTACGAGGCGGTAAGCACGTACTTTATAGTAGTAAGTTGTACCACAGGCGATATTGGAATTTGTATAGGTTACTTTAGAACTGGATGTAATGGATTTGATCTTCTTAAATCCTCTTGTCTTGGATGTGGAACGATATACACGGTAACCGGTAGCTCCATCCACGCCGCTCCATGTCAATGTTACTTTATTATAAGCTTTACTCTTTGTCGTCAAGGTTGCTACTTTATCCAAAGAAAGAACATTGCTTACCATCTCTGTTTTATCAACATTTACCGTTACCGTTACCATCTGTTTACTTCCTGTAATCTGATATGTATAGGTAAAGGAAGCCGGTACATCCGTTGCTTTTTATCCCAGATGATTGCGTGTTCTGCTTCTTTGTAAGTTCCTTTATCGGAAATTGTCACTGGTTTTGCAGCGCCTGTAGGAAGAACAACGCCGGCATCACTGGTGGAAACTTTCTGAAGTTTCAAAGTAATCTCGCTCTTACGGTTTTCCAAAACTTTCAGGTTTTTTAAAGAAGAAACATTCATCGCTACTACGGCATTTCCATCGGAGATCAATGTTTCCAGTCCGACAAGCCCTTCTACACCAAAACCGGAAAGAGCATTGTCGCTGCAGTCAAGTGTTGTCAACTGATACAAACCTGCAAGGTTCAATGTCGTCAATTTATTATTGCTTACATCAAGTGATTTTACTGTTGTATAACCGGCAAGATTCAAAGTTACCAAATTGTTATTTGCCAGATTTAAGGCTTCTGGTTTTCCATCTTTTGCCAATGTTATATCTGCAAGATCATTGTAATCTGCTTTTTTACATTTGTGATATTCGGCAGTTTGGAAAGATCCAGTAATGCAATATTATTATAGGAACAGTCTAGTTCGGTAATTCCCGTAAAATACTGGATTCCCCAGAAGATTACTGATTTCTTTTCCGCTGATGTTAAGTTTACCGGTATATTCACCGATCTTTTCCTGCATTACTATCGTCAGTTTTTCATCGTCTTTACTGCACCGCCAAAAATCAGATCATTTACAACTTTTCGGAAATTCGCATCCGGAATCAACGTCTTAAACGCGCCAACTACCGGTGTCGCAGTTGGTGTCGCAGAAGCTGCCGGACTGGCCGATGCTGTCGCTGCCGGACTGGCAGACGGTGAAGCAGACGGCACCGGTGTTCCTTCGATACTTCCGGTCGCTGCCATTGGCACCTGAGTGGATGATGCATTTTCAGCATTTACCGGTACCATTGCTAAAATCGGTACAAACATAAGCCCACATGCGCCTATGCACATTTTCTTAAACATCTTTCTCATAATTAAGGTTCCCCCTGTCTATTTTTTTAGTGTAACTATTTCGGTTACTTTTTTATTTACAATGCCAAGTATAATAGATCACTTTGACAGTTTTTTGTCCAAAGTTTGGCAAAATAAAGTCATGTTTTCTATCCACATACATACTCGATCGGGCGGTAACAGCACTCAATCTCCACCTTTTTGTGGCTTCCACCATTTTCGCCGTCTAAGGTATAAGCGACCTCCTGATCGGAAGTGATACGAAAATAATCGCTGTGTACGCCGATGATCTGGTCATTTGGTTTCAAAGTCACAAACGAATTGATCACAGCTTGCAATTCCTGCGGATTCTTTGGCTTGCGGATAAAGATTCCTTCAAATTCACCGTCATTAAGCGAAACCTGTCCTTTTTTAAAAAAAGTAAAGCCTCCGACACTTTTCGCATTGCTGACCATTCAAACAAAAACTCGTCCGTGATTTTCTCATTTTTTGTTTCGATTGTCATCGGATAAGCTTTGATATTTCCCACCTGACCCATACCTTCCACGATGTAGGCAGCACGTCCGAGCAGATTTTTAAATGCCTGTGGGGTCTCATACGAAACGGATGTAAATGCACCAAAAGCCGCTACATACGTAAATACTTCGCCATTCATCAGACCGATATCCATCGGTTTGATTTTGTCGGCAACCGCTGTTTTTGCAGCATTTCGCACACGTGTCGGAAGTTTCAGTCCCCGGGCAAAATCATTGACAGTTCCGGTTGGAATATAACCACACACCGGACGGCTCTCAGCCGGCATATTCATCAATCCCTGCGTCACCTCGTGAAGAGTGCCGTCTCCCCGGAACAGACAATACGGTCATATTTTTTCGCCCAACTCCATGACCAGTTCCGTCGCCTCGTGCTCCCGCTGGGTCGCATACACAGTTACCTCGTAATCGGCTCGCATAAACGTCTCCATCACATCGGAGAGTTTGGATTTCATCGCCCCTTTTCCGGCACACGGATTATATATGAACAACATTTTCTTTTTTCTCATAAAGTCCCTCCTTGTTTCAAATTTAAAATTCCCTGCATGCAGACACCAAACGGTTCCGTAGCAGCACATGAATTCCCGGATTATTAATCTGTGATAAACATAGCATCTCAAACGAAAAGAATCGATACCTTTCCTTTACCGCCTCTTCATACGCCTTCATAATAAAATCTTTTCCGGCAAGTGCAGAAACCAGCATCAAAAGGGTAGACTCCGGCAGATGGAAATTCGTGATCAACTCATCCATAATTTTAAAGGAATATCCCGGATAAATAAAGATCTCTGTATCCCCTTCACAGGCTTTGATATTTCCATTTTCATCGGCCGCCGATTCCAGTGTACGGCAGCTTGTCGTCCCAACACAGATAATACGGCCGCCATTTTCTTTGGCTTTTCGTATCTTCTCAGCCTCTTCCGGTTCGATAAAATAATGCTCCGAATGCATGTGATGCTGTGTCACATCGTCCACTTTACCGGCCGGAATGTGCCAAGACCCACATGAAGCGTAACATTGGCGACGATCACCCCTTTTTTCTCCAATTTTTCAAACAATTCATTGGTAAAATGAAGGCCGGCTGTCGGAGCTGCCGCGGATCCGTCGTATTTGGCATACACCGTCTGATAGCGGTTTTTATCCTGCAATTTATGGGTAATATATGGGGAAGCGGCATCTGACCAAGCTGGTCTAAAATCTCTTCAAAAAATTCCCTCGTAGGAAAATTGAATCAGGCGGTTGCCGTCCTCCAGCACATCGATAATCTCTCCTTTAAGAAGCCCTTCTCCAAATGAGAGTTGCGCACCGGTACGCGCTTTCTTTCCGGGTTTTACCAACGTCTCCCAGATGTCATCTTTTCTTCTTTTTTAATAAGAGCAGCTCGATCACCGCTCCGGTATCTTCCCGCGTTCCATACAGTCTCGCCGGAATTACCTTTGTATTATTGCGCACCAGACAGTCTCCCGGGTTCAGATAATCTATGATATCCGTAAAATGTTTATGTTCAATCGTTCCTGTTTTTCGATGAAGCACCATCAGCCGTGACGCACTTCGGTCCTCTAAAGGGTCCTGTGCGATCAGTTCTTTTTGGCAGATCAAAGAAAAAATCACTCGTCTTCATTTTTATTCCTCTCTTTCCAAATATTCTGTCTTCAAAATTTGTCGTAAATTACACATATATTTTAGCTGATTTTTACATAAAATACTAGTCATTTTTACAAAAAACTATTATAATAAAAGTAACTATACATTTAGATCCTAATGAAGGGAGGAACTTCCATGGTAATAACTACCTATGCGGCAATTGATGTAGGTTCCGATGGTCTTTCCATGAAAATATATGAGGTATCAAAAGAAAAGGGTATCATTGAGCTTACCCATATCCGCCACAAAGTGTCGATCGGATCGGAAATATTTGCCAAACACCAGATTACCTATAAGACATTGTCCGAAATCTGCCGGGTATTAAAAGATTTCAAAAAATTATGGAAGAATACAAAGTAACTTCCTATCAGGCATATAGCGGGGATGCGCTCCGTGAGGCTTCAACCGCCTGATCGTACTGGATCAGATCAAATTGCAGACGGACATCAAAGTAAAAATTCTGAGTAACAGCGAACAGCGCTTTTTATATTATAAAGCCATTTCCATGAAGGAATCCTATTTTGACGATCTGATTGACGAAGGTGCCCTGATCGTAGATATGAGTGCCGGAAGCGTACAGTTTTCGTTTTTCCGCCATGGCGTATTGGAATTTACACAGAATCTGAAACTCGGTTCGACCAGGATCAATGAACTGCTTCACACGATGGAATCCGAAGTATTTCATTACAATGAACTGATCTTGGATTATCTCGATAAGGATTTAACAACTTTTTACAATTTGTATCTTAGTCAGAAAAAGGTTCGTCATATTATCGCCGTCGGAAGCAATCTGCCGGAGATCAAAGCACGGCTGTCTGAGAAAGATCCGGAATTTCAGGGATTGATCTCGCGAAAAGATTTTGAAAAGATCAAAAATGCGAGCCATCTCGGCCTCGCACATGGATCAGATCTTGCCGACACTGCTTTTTATTCCGCAAGATCGGTGCTCTTACCAAATGCAATGACCTGTATCTCTCCGCGATCGATCTGTGTGACAGCATGGTGGCAGATTACGCGGAACGACGGGAAAAAATACGGCCGGCGCACGATTTTTCAAAAGATATTATCGAATCAGCAAAAAAATATCGCCATTCGTTATCAATGCGACATGGCACATATTGAAAATGTCGTCTATCTTGCCACCGAAATATTTGACAATATCCGAAAACTTCACGGACTTGGCAAACGTGAACGTCTGCTTCTGCAGATTGCCGTAATCTTACACAGCTGCGGCTCTTTTGTCAATATGGCGCAGGCACGCGAAAATTCCTATAAGATCATTATGAGTACGGAGATTATCGGAATTTCGCATATTGAGCGCGTTATGGCAGCAAATATCGTACGCTACAATAATGAATATTTCCCGGATTATCAGGACATTGACGAGGAAGAGATCACCAAAGACCAGTATATCACCATCGTCAAACTGTGTGCGATCCTGAAACTGGCAAATGTTCTTGACAAGAGTAATCATCAGAGGATTCAGAAAGTACGTATGAGTCTCAAAGAAAATTCCCTGCAGATCACGGCTTACACATTGCAGGATATCACATTGGAAAAGGGCTATTTCACCGCAAAGCGGATGTATTTGAAGAAGTATTCGGCATCCGTCCGGTATTAAAAAAAGAAAGAGGGGACGCTGAAATGACACAATTTTACAATCGAGAATTAAGCTGGCTCGGTTTTAATTACCGAGTTCTTTCGGAAGCACGTGATAAAAATATTCCGCTTATGGAACGCTTGAAATTTTTTAAGTATTACCGCATCCAACCTGGATGAATTTTTTCATGATCCGCGTGGCTTCTCTGAAAGATATGGTGCATGCAAAATACACCAAAAAAGATATCGCAGGACTGACTCCCAAAGAACAGCTCGCGATCATTTCCACGGGTACACATGAATTGGTAGAAAAACAATACAATACCTACAACCGTTCTTTTCTGCCGGCTCTAAAACACAACGGACTGACGATCGTAACGCAGTATGAGGCATTGGATGCTGAGCAGGCAGAATATGTAGACCGCTATTTTATGCGCGAGGTGTATCCGGTATTGACACCGATGGCCGTAGACTCTTCCCGTCCATTCCCATTGATCCGCAATAAGTCACTCAATATCGCGGCACTTTTAATGGACAAAAGAGGAAAGACACCATTGATTTTGCCACGGTTCAGGTGCCTTCCGTTCTTCCAAGAATTGTAACTATTCCTTCTGAAAAAAAGAGGGCGAGACCTGCATTATTCTGCTGGAACAGATCATTGAAAAAAATATACAGAAACTGTTTTTAAATTATAAAGTATTGGATGCAACCCCATACCGTGTCATGCGAAATGCCGATCTTACGATTGACGAGGACGAAGCTGCCGACCTTTTGATCGAAATCGAACGCCAGTTAAAGAAACGCCAATGGGGCGAGGCAATTCGTCTGGAAGTCGAACAGGGAATTGATAAACGCTTGTTAAAAAATATTGAAAAAAGAACTGCAGATCCAACAGGAGGATATTTTTACCATCCGCGGTCCGCTCGATCTTACCTTTTTAATGAAAGTGTATGGTATGGACGGCTTTGATCACCTGAAAGAAGAACCTTACATCCCACAGCCGCCGAAGGGGCTTGATATGGATGGCGATCTCTTTGAGCAGATCCGCCAGAAAGATATCCTGCTCCACCATCCTTACGAGACCTTTGATCCGGTCGTTAATTTTGTACGGTTTGCCGCCAAAGACCCGGATGTCCTTGCGATCAAGCAGACATTGTACCGTGTCAGCAGCAATTCGCCGATCATTGCCTCGTTGGCGCAGGCGGCTGAAAACGGAAAGCAAGTTACGGTTCTGGTCGAATTGAAAGCTCGGTTTGATGAGGAAAACAATATCGTCTGGGCGAGAAAACTGGAAAAGGCCGGCTGTCATGTTATTTATGGTCTCGTCGGATTAAAGACTCACAGCAAGATCACACTTGTCGTACGCCGCGAAGAAGAAGGAATCCGCCGGTATGTCCACCTCGGAACCGGTAACTATAACGATTCTACGGCAAAACTTTATACCGATATGGGTATGTTTACGTGCAAACGTGCCTATGGCGAGGATGCCACCGCCGTATTTAATATGCTTTCCGGCTATTCCGAGCCACTCTCCTGGAATAAACTGGCATTGGCTCCGACCTGGCTCCGCACACGCTTTGTCGAACTGATCAACCGTGAACGCGACTACGCAGCGCTGGGGAAACCGGCTCGTATCGTCGCAAAGATGAACTCTCTGTGTGATGCCGGCATCATCAATGCCCTTTATGAGGCCTCTGCTGCCGGGGTTCAGATTGAATTGATCATCCGTGGTATCTGCTGCCTGAAACAGGGGTTCCCGGCATGAGCGAAACCATTCAGGTGCGTTCCATCGTCGGTACGTTTTTGGAACATTCTCGTATTTTCTATTTTGAAAATGACGGCAGTCCGGAGATTTACATGGGAAGTGCTGACTGGATGCCGCGAAACTTAGATAAACGTGTCGAGATCCTCTTCCCTGTCGAAGATCCGGATCTGAAAAAGGAAATCGTTCACATCCTGCACACCCAGCTTGCCGACAATACAAAAGCACATCTTCTGCAGCCGGATGGTCTTATTGATCCCGAAAAGGACGGTCTTGTCAAAGTATATGGAGGATGCTATAAAAAAGCAGACCGCCGCGGTCATGCAGCCATCTGCTCACAAATGCAGTTTTGTAAAGAAGCAAAAAAGAATGCAAAATAATAGAATATATAATGCAAAACAGAGGAAGACTATTACCGGTCTTCCTCTGTTTGACATTGTTCTGCCAGCCGCTGCATCTTGCGGTCCGCACGTGCCATCAGATCGGCACACCGCTTTAACTGCTTATGCATCTCCGGCGTAAATTTTTCTTCTTTCTTATAACGAAGCTGATGCTCCGTACTTGCCCAAAAATTCATCGCGATCGTACGAAATTGAATCTCAATCGGCACTTTTTTCTTTTCATCCGAGAAGAAAACGTCCACCATAACGATCACATGCAGACTTCGATATCCATTGTCTTTTGGATGTTCTATGTAATCTTTCACGCGGATAACTTCGACATCCGTCTGATTCATCAGCATCGCCGCTACATGGTATACATCTGTTATAAATGGGCAGATCACGCGCACTCCGGCGATATCGTGAATATTTCCCATCATACAGCTGATCGTAAGGGGCAGTCCTTTTTCTTCATTTTCTCGATAATGCTATCCGCCGATTTTACACGGCTTTTAATATTTTCGATTGATTCCGGTCATTGCAATACTGAAATTCTTTATTCAATATTTCCAGTTTTGCGGTTACCTGCTGTATGCCCGCCTCATAAAAAAACATGATCTGACGGTACTGCTTTTCCATATCTAAAAGGTCACCGGTCTGTGGCAGATAAATTTCATTTCCATCCTCCGGAATGACATTGACCACTTCGCTGTCCCCTTCTTTTTCGTTGTTAAACGACTCAATACATTTTTCAAAACTATCACTTCCTATCTATTTTCTATCATATCTTAAAAAGTTGAATAGAACGTCAAAAAAGTGTGAATTAAGTGTTAAAATATTACGCTCTTCGCCAGCTCGTCCGCCATATCATTGTAATGGTCGCCGGAGTGGCCTTTTACCTTGACAAAGGTCACCTGCAATTTGCCCTGCACCGAATCATAATATTTTTTATAAGCTTTCGTTCCCTCTTTGTTTGTCTTCCATTCCCCAGGCACCACGAAGCGATTCCCTGATAATCATGATAAAATTTTTATCTTCCGAATCCCCCGTTTGACAGCAAGTTCCATCGCAAGCTGCGATCCCAGGATCTCGCCAGCCACATTCCGCATCTGCGCCAGTTCTTCGTCTTCTCCTTTTTGTGCCATTGTCTCTTCTTCCCTCATACAAAAATACGACACCACAACTGTACTCGCCGGTTGCGACATTATAGCTTCCGTCTACATAAGCAACCGCCGTATCTTCGTCAGGCTGTATCGTTTCTTCGCCATTTTCTGCCCCATTTCCACCAGCGGCGGCTGCCGTTCCCCGGACAAAATTTTCTGCCTCTTCCACAGACTGGAAACTTTTGTAAATCGCCCTGAATATCCATCGGTCTGCGCTTTACAGTCATTCCACGTCAGATAGATTCCCGGTGTTTTCCCTTCTTCACTGCATAATATTTCTTTTTTGCCATCTGCCTGCTCCTTTAATTTTTCAATTTCTTTTTTCTGTCAGCTGCCGCCACTGTCCCTTTTCCAGCGAATCTTCCAGCTTGATTCCCGCCATCGCCACACGTTTCAGATAAACGACTTCTTTTCCGAGTTTATGAAACATCCGCTTCACCTGATGAAATTTTCCTTCCGTGATCGTAAGAAAGCATTCTCGTTCGGAAAGAATTTCCATCTTGGCGGGCTTCGTCAGCTGCTTCTCTCCGATGTCCAGTCCTTCTTTCATGTGCAGCACATCTTCTCCACTCACTGCTGTATCCAATTGCACCAGATATGTCTTTTCTACATGGAACTTTGGGGACAAAAGCCGGTGTGCCAGTTCTCCATCATTGGTAAGGATAAGAAGTCCTTCCGTATCCTTATCAAGCCGCCCCATCGGAAACAGATCTTTTGCCAAAAACGGCACTTCCCCTTCACCCGCAAAACCACCGCGGCGCACGGCATCCAAAACCGTCTCTTCTCTCGTATCCTCTGTGGCAGACACGATTCCGGCAGGTTTATGAAAAAAGAAGATACTGGTACTGCTGCCCGCAGATTCTTTGTCCTTCCATCTCAATGACATCCTCTGCGGACACCTTATATCCAGCATCTTTGATCACAGCATCCTGAACTTTTACCAGTCCGGATGCCACCTTCTTTTTAATCTGACTTCTCGTCCATTCGGTATGATCGGCTAAATATTTATCCAAGCGAATCTTCTTCAATATCATCCTCCTGTAATCGTCCTTTTTCCACATTCGGACGGATAAATGTCTCATAGGCATACTTCCAAAGTACTTCAGACCCTTCCGCAGTGCGCTCATTTCTGCCAAGTACCTGGGAAAGATGTACCCCGTGTTCTTCCCATGCTTTCCCATCGGTCGCTGCATTGAGCATCAATGGCTGGATATTGTCCATCGTTCTGGCAAATTTTGCCTCTGGTGTCTCTCTGGCTTCAAATTCTTCCCAGAGAGCCCGCAGAGCCTTTCCCTGCTCCTCCGGCAAAATAGAGAAAATGCGGTCTGCTGCCTTCACTTCACGTTCCCGCTGCGTCGCCTTTCCTGCTTCATCATATGCATACGTGTCCCCGGCATCGATCTCCACAAGATCATGGATCAAAAGCATCGAAACCGTTTTTAATACGTCGATTTTTTCATTGGCATATTCACTGAGTAATAACGTCATAATCGCCATATGCCAGGCATGTTCCGCGTCATTTTCCTTGCGCTCTGCTCCTGTCAGATACGTCTGTCTTCCAATCTTCTTTTTCCTTATCGATCTCACGAAAAAAAAAGCAAATTGCTTATCGAGTCTTTCCATGTTTCAGGCTTCCTTTCTGCTTTAGAGATTTAGAATCTTTCGCGGATCTGGCTCAATCTCATCAGTTTTAAACCAATGCCATACGATGGTACCACAAATCGCTGCCATAATCGTAAGTACAACCAGTTCTATAATCTTTTTGAAATGTTCCACTTTGGATCAAATTGGTAAGCTGATTCATAAGCATCGTAATTTCATAGATGATAGCTCCCGTAATCCATGCATGATGAACTTTTCGCTCTTCGTAATACTTTGCCATGATAAGTGTAACCGCCATAATAACGATAAACATCAAGATGCATTTGTAGGTTCCTTCTAACATTGAAAAAATCGTCGTACTCTGGACAGATTTCACATAATCTGTTTCGGTTCCAACCTGTCCGCTGTTTATACGGATAGAAGCGTAAGCACTGTAAAAATATGTCATCACTAGATCGATAGCTACTTTTCCAAGAGAAAATCCGATGCCGACGACCGCACTACGATAAATCGATCGTTTCTTCTCATTGGTCAGATAGATTCCCCAGTACAGCGCAGCGATCGTAAATGCGGTACCCAGAAATGTAAGTCCAAAGGACACTCCTACCTTGGCAATCCCGGATACTCCCTTAGGCACAAGTGTCATAAGACACACTGCCAGGAAGGAAAAGATCAGGTACTGCCACAAATATCCAAGGAAGCCGTATCCAAGTGCTCCCGGCAGCCCCGTTTCCAGTTTGCTGGAACGTTTGTGAATTTTATAATATGCAATCCCCAAAACAACAAGTGCGATCAGGGGACAAACTATCATACATATAATTTTTATCGTTGGAATCATAATATTAAACCTTGCCTTTCAAATTCATTGCTAGAGACTATTATAGTTTATTTACCGGGAGAAGTCAATTATCACAAAATGAACATTATGTAAAGAAAAACCACCTTGCTGATTTTTTTATATCAGTAAGGTGGTTTTTTATCGCTTTATGATTTCTCTACGATCTCCTGCGTGCGCAGGATCACCGGAATCAACTGGTGAAGTTCCTCTTTGAGTTCCGGAAGTCCTACCGGCTCTTCATGCAGGATCACATTATAGCAGGTCGAATTGATCAATTCCACGATCATATAAATGACTAGCTCATGGTTTTTGAATTTACGCCCGGAAGTTGCGATCAATTCGCTATACCAATCAAAGAAGCTCTTTGACACATCATTTTCCCCTTCCAAAAGTACTTTATGGAAAAGTCCCCATTGGAGGTTTTTAGCAATAAATTCCAACAGTGTCTTATCTTCATTCAGCTGGTCGATGATAACATCCGCGGCGCAGATTACCGTTGCTTCCAGAGAAGAAAACTTTTTCCGGTACATCTTCTCATATGCAACTGAGAAAAGCTCGCCCGCCTTTTTTGTGATCAATGCGTTTCGTATATCATACTTATCTTTAAAATAAAGATAAAGGTTCCTTTTGCCATATTGGCTTTTTGACGATGTCCGAAATAGATGTGTCAAATACGCCTTTTGAAGTAAACAACTCATACGTCGCATTGAGTAGATCCTCACGCTTTTTCTTCTTTTTTTTCATCGAGTCTGCCCACTTCATTCACATCCTTTCCTGCCACAAGTGGTTTTTATTCTTCATCATCTTTCTTCACTTCTGCCGTCTCGATCACGAATTTAACCTTTCCGTCCATTCCTTTACTGATTCCGGAGAAGTTTGTATAATCTTTTGACATATCCGTCAATTTTTCCAGTCTGGTCTTCAATGTCTTAATGTCATCTTCGTAAACATTGTTCAGTTTCTGGATTCCCTTCTGATCGAATTTATCCATTCCTTCGTAAAGATCATCTGCACCATCAGAAAGTTTTCCGATACCATCTGCAACTTTACCGGTTGCCTTATGAAGCTTATTGCTTCCTTTTTTCAATTTATTGGCACCATTGATGAGTTTATCACTTCGGATTTAACCGATTTGCTGGCTTTCAAAATCTTCTTTGCGCCGGCAAGCAGCTTACGGTCATTACTGCTCAATGTCTTACTTCCTTCGCTCAGTTTCTTCACACTCGCTGTCAATGTTGCGATGCTGGAAGTCAATTTCTGGTCTGCAGACCGAAGGGTTGCAGAATTACCGGAAAGAGTCTGTGCACCTGTCATCACTTTTTTAATACCGACTGCCACCTGGCTTGCACCGGATTTCAATGTGCTTTCTTTATTTGTCGCACTTACCAGTGCTCCTACACTTGCTTTCTGTCCCTGATACAATTCTTCCAGTTTCTGAACATAAGCAAGAATCGTCGCTTTCTGTGTCGGATCACTGATCTGGGCAGCCTGTGCTTTCAATCCATCTGCAAGAAGTTTGTAATTATCATAAGAACTTTCCAGTTTTCCTAAGTTTTCATTCAATGTTCCGATTCCGGCAGTTACCGCATCCGCACCATCCGTCAGCTGTTTGGAAGTCTTCGCATCTGCAAGAGTGTCCACTCCTTTGGTATAAGCTTGTAATCCATCGGAAAATTCTTTATAGGAAGATGGCATATCCTTTACCGCTTCATACAATTTCTGGTTACCATCGGTAATCTGCTTAGCTCCATTGACATATTTTTGTGTTCCTTTTGCCAATGTATCCACGCCATCGGTATAGTCTTTTACACCTTTTTTCAATGTAGTTCCACCATTCACCAAATCCTTGATTCCTTTGTTCAAAGATTTTTCGCCGTCCTGGTAATCGTCGAACTTATCTTCCAATTCACCCATTTTATCAGAAAGTTTTTTGGAACCATCTACAAGATCCTCGGAAGAATCTACTAATTTTTCCAATTTGTTTTCAAGGTCATCCAGATCATCGATGTCATCCAGTTCCAGATCGCTCAGGATACTTGGACTGGCAAATGTGATCGTATTTCCGATGGAGAAATCTGTCACATCCGCAGTTACGGTGAATCCTTCCGGAAGTTTATCTGCGGCATCCTCATCGAGATCCAGACTCTCAGCCATACCCGGCATACCGAATCCGACAACGATATTATTGGAACCCTCATTGATAATCTTTCCGTCATCTA
>VOFD01002358.1_pt1 | contig 15823 bp, 26 predicted proteins | sample 5384101 | NCBI WGS metagenome assembly VOFD01 (sample SAMN12384723, study PRJNA508395) | human gut metagenome | isolation source: healthy gut C | host: Homo sapiens
ACAGGATCCGGCGGATGTTGTCTATGGTCACTTTACTCGACCTTCGCTGAACCTGATAGTTGGTTAGATAGCGGCGCAAATCATCTGTGGCGACCTGTTGCACTGCCTTTCCGACTCCGGCAATCAGAGATTCAATCGTCTTTCGGTAGTAGCTCAGGGTTTTCTCTGAGCAGCCTTCGATCCGTTTTGCCGTGATAAATGCTTCGACTGCATCTGTTTCTTCTGCTGGAATTGAGCCACTATCATAGGTGATCGTTGCCCCTTCCAATGTCTCAGCCATTGCATCCCGAAGGTGCACTAACAGGCGGTCGCGGCTTAGTTCAGTTTTTGTCCCGTAGAGCCTTATCCAACTTTCCGTTTGAACGGACTTGCGCCTTTCCGTTTGAACGGATCATGTGTCCGTCTATTGTAAAGTTGCGGACGGAACATCTTCAATTTGCGCAATTCTCCCAGCAGTTCCCGCACCTGTCGAATTGATCAGAATATCATCAGGTTTGACATATCGTTCAGAGGGACTTTCTTTGCGGACTGAACGAACATACCGCCAGAGCCGCAGCACGGGTCATAAACACGTCCATTAAACGGTTGCAACACTTCAACAAGGGTACGTACAACGCAAGAGGGAGTATAGAACTCACCAGCAAGTTTGCCTTCTTGCTCGGCAAACTTGGAGAGACAGTATTCGTATGTCCGACCAAGAATGTCCTTACTGTTTCCATGCTCGATCATCTTTATGCTCGTAACCCTTGCTGTCGATAAGCCTGATCCGCTCCTGAATATCTCCGATGAGAGAGATGCCCTTCGGCGTGGCCTGTTTCTGACTTCTTCGGGGCGTCCGTCCGGCAATCCGTTCCTTTGATCCGTTCCTCGGTGTAGTTGTCGCCGATGGTTTTAGACCGGGTAACCGCTCCTGACCTTCAGCGCGAAAGGAGATGTATTTTGCCCGGTTTGATTTCATAACCGGCTTCCTGCATGAGCCGCAGAAAGTCATCGTAGTCCTTGGCTGTGATGACAAGCCGATCGATGGTCTGCTTGAGCTTTTGCTTCCAGCTCGTGCCGCGTTTGGCCTCCGTGTATTCCTTGTAGTCCATGCCCTTGCTCTGCGAGGGCGGAATCACGGAAAGCCCATGCTCCTTACAGATTTCGTCACTGAGTTGACGTAGCTCCCGGTAGGTTCGCCGATTGCTTCGGTAGGCGTGATAGTCTACATAGTTCACGGCATTGAAGATGATGTGATTATGGCAATGCCCCTTGTCGATGTGGGTGGCGATCACATACTCATACTTGCCTTTCAGCCATTCGTCGGCAAACTGCTTTTCCGATTTCATGCGCCATCTTCCGGCGTGACTTCTCCGATGTCGAAGGATTGAATCAGGTGTCGGGCAATCACCTTCGGCATCTGCATTCCTTGTTGGACTGCAAGGTTTCTCGTCCACTCAAATTCTTTTGCCGCAGCATCGCTTGCAGCGCATCCATACGAGGAAACATAGAAAGCATCGTCGGTCTTCTGCGGGTCGAGAATGTAGGCAATAGCCTTGTTTACAGTTCCTCGGATTGGCTTGATTTTAGTAACTGCCATATCTCAGCCTGCCTTTCTTTCAGCTCTGCAACATCGTCCTCATAGAAGTGTCCGGTGGAGTTGATACGGCGGCAAATCTGATTGATATTCGAGGCAACACGGCTGACAGCGGCGGCAAGTTTCTTCTGCTGCGTGTAGTCCACCTTGATGATATAGCCGTCAATCGCCATCTTCCGGAGATATGCTCCCATGTTCCTTGTTCCGAGCTGCGCCATCTTTGCCTTGATGATTCTTTTCTCATCGTCGGAGACGAAGAAGAGTATCTGATTTGGTCGCGTTCTGTTTGCCATAGGCGTTCCGTCCTTTCGTAAAGATAGAGGGTTTGGGAGACATCCCAACAAGCATTTTGAAGATTAAGGGGAGGGTTCCCTTACTCGAAAATCGCCGTGTGTACGGACACCGGCTGTGCTTGCTATTCTCTCAAAATCGTATTCCCTCGTAGAGACTCCCCGTAAAATACCCCTTCATATAACAACGGACAGTTTATTGGGATTTGTCCGGGATTGAATAGGATTTTTCTTAATCTCATTTAGATTTGATACGTCTGCATCCACCGTTTTCACATAAAAAAGACTGCTTGGCATTGCGCCTTGCAGTCTTTTTTTATCTCTGTATTCAATTCGTTCGGTCGCATGGCAAGCGACATTATTCCAGCGATGAGAACAGCTCTCCGTCAATGCTTAGAACGTCATCCATCGGAATTTTCGTGCCGTCCTGCATGGTGATTCGCCGCTCAAAATCATCAACCTTTTTGACCGCGCTGGTTGCTGCTATGTATTTGCCGCCAGCCTTCCGCTCATCAGGCTGGAAGTAGGTAATGGGACTTCCGGTGCTTCATCAAGGGCATCCATAAGAAGCTGATACTTCATATCCAATGCAGTCAGAGCTTCCTCGTCAAGCTCAATCCTTTCGTCGGTCAGACGCCCGGTTTCCATGATGGCGGAGTCATATCCCGTGAGGGCGGCGAAGGGAGCAAACTGCGCTGCTCGATCTGACATCGGCATCTGTGGTCGCGTCTTGGAGATGTGGTGAGGAAGATTGATAATCTCGTCGTACCTATTGTTCATGTGTATTGTGCATCTCCCTTCCATGTAACCGTGGATTTATAACTGCCTTTGCAAATATATCATGTCAACAAGTTGAACACCACACTCAAATATCGGATGGTCATAATGGTCAGTAAAGAAATTAGGGATGCAATGAGAGCGTGTAAAACCGCATTTCTCATAAAACGGAACAGTCAACGCACTATCTCCTGTCCCTACTTGCATAATAGAGTATTTCCCTGTATATCGGTGAATTAAGAAGTTAATTAGGGCTTTTCCGTAACCGCAGCCCTGATATTCTGGCTTTACAGCAATATTTTTGATTTCAAGAATCGCGTTTCCCTCGTCGGTAACGATACACTCTGCTTTCACGCCATTATCATCAAGTACATACATGGTTCCCTTTTCAAGATAGCGGTGAATCATATCTTCCTGCTCATCTGCCAGCAACAATAAGTCCATATAAAGCATCTTATCATCAACAATTTCTTTGAACACCATATTTGACCTCCGCATATTCCGATTAGTTTGATCCTTTATGCCTTATGCCCGCCGATCTGCGCATTACGGTCTTTCGCGGTTGCGCCTTCTTCAAGATTCATTGCCTTGAGGATGGCGTTCTTTCCATACTTCTTTTTGATTGCAAGCGTGGCGGCTTGTATTTTCCGTTCACGCTCCAAGGCGGCATTCTCAGCTTTCTGTTTTTCCTCTTCGGCGGCATAGTCGGTAAAGAGATCGAGCTGGACAGCACCGTCATTTTTCTTCGGCGCGTCCGCTTCCGGCAGGACATGGTTTGCTACCACAACATACATACGGCGGACAAGCAGATTCTTGTCCACGATCCGGTCGAAGAGTTCTGACACAGCACACATTATTTTGCGGGTAGATGATGTGTGACCGTCGAGGTTGATAGATCCGTGCGCCTGTTTGGGAATCTCCCGCCCGTAGGGGTCTTTCTCAACCGCGCCGTGATACTTTGCCCGTCGTGCCGGATCGGTCAGGTTCTCAATATCGTAGCCAACGGTGAGAACCATCTGGTCGGTGACAAGTCCCTTGTCCACCAAGTCCAGCACAAGCAAATCCGTCATTTCCCGCACAACCAACTTCGCCTTCTGCGGCTCGTAGGGACAGTGCAATACCTGACCGGAGCTGAGGCTGTTGGAGCTGGGACGGTACGCCTTGATTGCTTCAATGGTCGTAGGCTCCCAGCCCCACGCATGGTCGATGAGCAATTCTGCATTCTTGCCGAACAGCTTGTAAAGCAAGTCCTCGTTCCGCTCTGAACAAAGGGCAACATCGCCCATTGTGAACATCCCGTTCTGCTCAAGTTTCTTGGCAATGCCTCGACCTACGCGCCAGAAATCCGTGAGCGGCTGATGAGACCAAAGCTCGCGCCGGAACTTCATCTCATCCAGCTCTGCAATGCGGACGCCGTTTTTGTCGGCGGGGATGTGCTTCGCCACAATGTCCATTGCCACTTTGCAGAGGAAGAGATTCGTGCCGATTCCGGCGGTTGCTGTGATGCCGGTTGTTTCAAGCACATCGAGGATGATCTTCATGGCGAGATCATGTGCCGAGAGCTTGTAGGTATTCAGGTAGTCCGTCACATCCATGAACACCTCGTCGATGGAGTAGACAACGATGTCCTCCGGGGCAATATACTTGAGATAAACCTGATAGATGCGGGTGCTGTACTCCATGTAGTACGCCATTCCCAGCCACGGCTCTAAAAACCACGGACCGACGATTCCATCTACATACACATCGTAGCCGCCTCTGACAAATCGTTTTGCAGTCTCCAAAAACGCTTCAATCACCACACCGTTTTGTGCGTTTGACTCCGGTAAATGTGGAGGGATTGCACCTTTTTTGAGATAGTGAAAGAAATCATCTGTTCTGATACAAACGGACTTATCCATATCCGATTCCATAGCGGCTTTATCAGCCACAGTGCTTTTTACCTGTCCCGGGTGAACCGGTTATAATCGTGATTCTTCCATGTGTCATCTACTCAGCATCCTCATGTTCTTGTTTGTTCAATATCGTTTTCATTACAAATAAAGGCTTACTTCTTGTTCGGGTTGATTTTCCCTTTGGAAAGAACGGTAACAGCAGTGCCGCCCACCATTACGACGACGCCAAGCGCCGCTTTTCCAGCTCTTTTTATTTGCTGCGCCCGCTCGCTACGGCAGTGCTCGCAATATTTATATTTGTACCCTTCCGGTAGCGGACGCTGACACTTTTTATTTTTACAAAGTTTCTGGCTCATCTTTCTGTTCCTCCAAACGCAGTGTAGGGCTGTCGCATGGCAGCGCCAAGATTCGATTCTCTATCTCAGGCAGCTTTTGCGTCCAATAGTTTTCCGGTGACGGATCGATCATGTCCAGCCTCTCGACAAAACCCTTTGTTTCAAGATAGGTTCTCTGGATGAACTTTGCGTAATACTCCAAACTTACCTTTGCCGCTTCGGTTTCGCCCATTTCCTGATAAGCAATGGCTTCGGCAAGGGACACCATGTTTACGGCACATAAGCTTTCTCGCAGTTCATTCATCCGTGCATTTATCTTTTCAGGCGTTGCGCCGGATAAAATCTTGCCCCATGTAGATTCCGGCTGATTTTTAATAAACGCAGCATTCGCGCTCTGGCTCTGCATCAATAGATTTCGGCTGTTTTCGGCATCTGACACGAGCTGCATGAGAGCCATTTCCTTCAACCTCGGATTCTGAATGGCGGCAGCTTGGATTAGCTTTTGCTGGCAGCTATACGCCGTCGCAAGCCGATCATACTCCTGACCTTGCCGGACTTCTTCAACTGCGACTTGAACAAATTGAATTTGCTCCGCAATTTGAGCCATTTGCATTTGTGTGGCGTAATTTGTCATTGCTTGTGAAAGCTCAGGAGACAGCTTGACCTTGCCGAGCGAAACGGTCGAAACAATTTTCTTCGTTTCGGGGTTGATGAGGTTTGCCATAAGCGAGCCATCTTTTTTTCGTCATGAGCTTTCAATGCACCGCTTGCTATTTTTGCTTTTTGCTCATCCGTGAGGATCACCTGATAAGCTTCCTCGGGAATAGCAGCCTTTGACAGCGCTGACAAACGCTGGAGCAGAGTAAAGCGTCTTTTCAATGCGATTGAACAACCTTCCTGCGCTTCCAATCAACGGCTTTGCGACCTCGGGAACGCTATCAAAGCACTCCACTACGCTTTCTGTATTCGGTTAAGCTTCCGGTTTGCTTTGTTACTCTGACGATACATGAATGATTTCTTCCATTTATGTTCCCCCTTGTTTCTGATTCATTAGAGGGCTTGCAAAAGCCGCGAGCCGGTTACGCTCCGAGCAAGCTTTGGTCAAAGGCAAACAGAGCCTCGTTGATCTCGAAGATGTTGTAGTTCCCGTGCTCAATGAAATACTCAATGATGATGTCAAACTTGTTCGAGTGCGAGAGGGCAAAGCCCGCTTTCATGAGCATTTCTTTTGTCTCGTCCAGCGGCAGCTCTAAGGCAATCGCAAAGGCGAGTGCTGTGGGTTTCGACGGTTTATACAGTCGGTCGCTGCGGATCTTCGAGAAGAGCTTGCGGTCTATATTTGCTTTCTTGTAGCACTGCGCGTCAGTCATGCCTTTCTCGTCGATCTTACGAAGCAGCATTTCAGAAAAGCTCTCGTCGATCTGCGAAAGTGCATCATCCAGTGTTTTTGCACTTGCCGCCATAGGAGCAGCCAGTGGGGCACCGAATGTCTCTTCTTCCGGCTCGTCCGAAAGCATCCGCATCCGGCGCAAACCGCTCCGAACGGCTGTCCGGTATGCTCGTCCACATAGTTATCGTCTATGTATGCAGCAATGTCAGAGAACAGCTTCTCGCCGATCTGATATGTCTTGCGGTCGAAGATGACAATGTAGACGGTCATGTCATTTTCCAGAAGGAAGTCGCTGATCGTGTCAATAGCGACCTTGAGCGCCTGGTCTTTCGGATAGCCGTAGATACCCGATGAGATCAGCGGAAAGGCAACCGTCTCGCAACCGTGCTCCTTCGCCAGCGCCAAGGAAGTGCGGTAACAGGAGACGAGCTTTTCCCGTTCTCCGTGTTTACCGTCCCGCCAGCGCGGTCCGACGGCATGGATCACATACTTGCAGGGCAGTCTATATCCCTTTGTGATTTTCGCGCTGCCGGTTTCGCAGCCTCCCAGCGTTTTACACTCTGCAAGCAGCTTCGGCCCCGCAGCCCGGTGGATGCAGCCGTCGACTCCGCCGCTTCCCAAAAGGGAACTGTTGGCCGCGTTGACGATCGCGTCCACCTCCATCTTTGTGATGTCGTTTCGTACAATTTGAAGGGCACAATACCACCCGCCTTTCAACTTTTCAAAATCACCCATCTTCATTGTCAACTTTACAATGGGAAGTCATCAAAATAACGCCATATCTATTTTGTATTCACCATCAATCAGTATATAGTCCAGATCATTTTCTTTCGCAAGAGACAAGGTGCGCGCATTATCTTTCAAAACATTATCTAAAGTACAATCCTCATCATCTAAACGGTTTTCAATAACATTTGCAAATTGTTTTATGTCATCGAAATGCATTCTTATATAGTTTTCACTCATCGCAAGGCAATAGCCTCGTATATCTTTGCGGTATTCGTCAGTAAAATCTTTTTCCAGTCAAATGGAATGTAGCATCCCTCAATAATCAAATTTTGCCGATTTTCAATCACGGTTTTAATTATTTCCCGGACAATCGGCCATAAAAACATCGTCAATTCGGTATCAGCGCTCACAGGTGTAAGCTGTGTGTTTCCACTGCGAATCATCCCCATTTTCAAATGGTCAATCGACAGATACGGATAGTTGTATTTTTCGAGGAGTTTTTGAGCCAACAGAGTTTTTTCCTGTGTGAGACGCACCGGTAATCAAAATAATCACTTTTGTTTCACTGCTCCTATTTAGGGCTTGCTGCTCTTTATATCAGATATTTAGAAGAGCAAGCACGCTTATTTATTCTTGTGTTTCTACAATGCCAAAGTCGATCAGAATGTTCTTATCAGCATTCGGCGGATAGACGATACCCGTCATCTCATACTGATAGCGCCGGACCTTCCGAAAATCTTTGATTGGCTCCGGTGCATAGGCCGCTGTTTCGCAGCGCTCATATTCCGGCATACCGGCAAGGTCATCCGCTGCCGCTTTAATCAGCGCATCGGTCACATCGCCAATGTCCTTCCCATACTCAACGGCAACCAATTCGTGCTTCTTTGACATCCTTCTCAAGCTTTCCAAAAAGAGCGGTAGAGAAGATATTTCATTGTTTCAGTCCTCCTCGTGCTTTTCATCGTCCAATACTTTTTCCAATAAGGCGGTGAGTGTGGCGGCAATCAGCTCATAACTGATCGCATCCGGGTCGTTCTGCATTAAGTAGCTGGCTACTGCCTTAAATGCGGTGGTCTTGTCCACATGAGTTTCATTGTCAAACCGGTCGAGGATTTCCCCAATCAGACGGACAACGGCTTCATCTTCTTCGCTGATGCCCATATTGAGCATAGCCGCCAGTTCATCGTCCTCAGCAAGCGTTTCAAATTTCAGATAGTCGCCGTATTCCTCTGACATAATTTCCTCGAAATAATTGATCATGACATGAAAATGGAATTTGCCGTCTTCCTGTCTTTTAAACATTTTATATCCTCTGAAGATATGAAGCAGCTCAACAGGATGGTAGGGTATGTCCGTGCGGAGCAGGATGCCGTCCTTACCGCCGTTGTCCATCCCGATAAAGGAGGATGCCCGGAAGTCGAAGTAGCCTTTCTCCTGATACCGATCTTTTCAGCCGGTAAGGGAAATACTGAGCGCAGAACTGCTCAAAGATTTCTTTCTGATCCTCAGTCATGAAACAGGTAAGGATGACATGATCCCCGGAGAAGCCAGCGTCCATCCTGTCGTTAAAAATCTCTATGGAATGGGCAAGATAGGAGTCATAGTTCAAATCGTTCGTCGCCTCCATCTAAAGTCTTTATTTCAGGAAGTCGCTCTTATGTTCAATGCGCCGGAGGTCATATCCGGTTTCCGCCAAGTGGGCGATTTTCAAGGCAACCAAATTGATGTCTGTTCCCATTGCCCGTGCAATCTGCTCGGATGTATAGCCGTAGTCATAGATGTACTCAAGAATCTCATCGGTGTCGAGCAGGATTTCTGCGGCAACGATGTTCGCCTCATACTCCGGCTTCGTGGTCATGTCGTACAACATGAACTCCTGTATCGCGCTTCCTTTTGCCAGATTGCGGTGCAACTGGTCATGCCCAAGCTCATGGGCGCAGACAATCCGCTGCATCCGACCGCTCAGGTTTTCGTTTATGAAAATAAATCGGCTGCGCTTGATGACCCGGTACATTCCCTTGAGCGGGCCGAAGTCCTCACAGAACAGGACTTCAATGCCAAGCTGCCGTGCTATGCTAAACGGATCTCGTGTCCCGCAGCGTTTCACAAGTCTGCTGCCGACCTTCGAGAGATTTTCAGCATTCATCGTCTCACCTCCCGCTGATGGGGCATCGCAAACAGCGAAACACCTTACTGTTTGCTCGTCCCCTTGCGGTACTTCTTCGGAGTGTATTTCTTGTTTTTCTCTTTGGCAATCCAGTAGGCATCGTTCAACGCCTTCATCGCGCCATCCAGCGCTTCGTCACTGAGCCGCCCACCAGCAAACATACCGGTCACTTCACTGACAAGCTCGTCAATATCTCTGGCTGCTTTGGAGCCGCCCTGTTCATGAGCCGCTACCACCAGCAACCCATTTTGCCCGAGAAGATATTCGGGCGTAGTATTCAACGCTTTCGCCAGCTTCTCCACAATTTCAAGCTTGGTAGGTTTGCGAGTGCCCAGCTCATAATTTTGGATGGTCCTCGGTGTTACAGATACTTTTTCGGCGAGCTGCACTTGCGTAAGGTTCGCTTCCAACCTTTTCTCTTTCAGCTTATCCTTGAAACTCATAAGGCACCTCTTTCTAAAATCAATTATGGGCACGAACAGAAATTTCGCAAAAGGCATTGACATGAAATATCTGTTCATGCTATGCTGTAATCAACGCGAACGCCCTGTTCGTGATTATGATACCACACGAACAGTGTGTATGTCAACAGGAATACGGAAGTTATGCCCGGTTTTGCGTAACTTTTAGAGCACATGGAGGTAGGCTATGACGAACACACATTGCCGAAAGGCGTATGTCTCGGTCAACTTGGATGTTGACGAAGAAGGAGTATGTCATCCTCGGTTTATCCGTTGGGAAAACGGCCTGATCTTTCAGATTGACCAAATCCTGTACAAATGCCGTGCAGCTTCTAAAAAAGTTGGAGGCGGCGGTATTCGTTATACTGTGATGATCCGTGGGAGGGAATCGTACCTCTTTCAGGAGGGAACAAAATGGTTTGTAGAAGCAAAGGAGGGAGCCAGATGATTTTATCGCACAAAGAGATTGAAGAAATCGCTGCGGCGGTCACAAAAGATTTTAACGAGTTCTTTTTTCGGACCCGATACGGATGGGAGGCGATTGCCTCGCGGTACGCCGATTGACCAGTTTGCCCGCGAATATCTCGGCCTGAATGTTTCGTTCGCTTATCTGTCTGAGGACGGAAGCATCTGCGGCCTGACCGCTTACACCGATACCGAGTACATCGTGGAGGACAGAGGCTTTCAGCGCAAAATCCCGCTGCACCGAAACGAAGTCCTGATGGACAGGAACTTTATCGAGCCTTCACAGATTCGCAAGCTCTGCGGGAAAAGGCGGTTTACACTCGCCCATGAGTGCGCCCATCAAATCCTGTTCCAGATGGAGACAGACAAAATCCGGGAAGCTTGTCGGCGGAAATACTCCGCCCGGACAGCCTATTCGCTCCGGGAGCTAAAGACCCGCGAGGACTGGAATGAATGGCAAGCCAATGTCTTAGGCGCGGCCATCCTGATGCCCCAGCGTGAAATTGATCTTGCCGTTGCGTACTATGCCAGAGGCCGGAAACTCGTCAGCTATGATGGAACTTATGCCTATTGGGATAAGGTTGCCCTTGATATGATCTGCCAGCAGTTCAGCGTTTCCAAGACAGCCGCAGTCATCCGACTAAGACAGCTCGGCCACTTGGAAACACGGCCATGCAGCGAGTACAACGATCCTTTGGAGGTGTGGGCATGAAGAAAAACATTCGTGTCTCAGAGCCTTCACCGGAGATGCAGGAGAAAATCCGCAGGGCGCGATGCGCCATTGTCAACCAGAAGATGCGCATGGTGAAATGTCCATATTGTGGGCATAACGCTATCGCTGTATTCGAGGATTCCCGTGGTCACATACAGGCCAAGTGCAAAGCCTGTGGCCGGGAAACCGTATTCGATGTGATTAACATGAGACGGTTATTGCTCCACCTTCACAGAAGGTAAGGAGATAACAAATTCAATTCAATATTTTATAGCTGTGCTGTGGAGCCGCTGATTGGTGAGTCTTCCTAATGCCGCATGAACAGAGTTTTCTAAGCTCTGTTTTATCGGTATGGGAAGATCAACTCACCGTCATGCGGCTCTTTTTAAGTCTTGTCCATCCGCTGCTCCGTGCCAGCGGAAAGGACAAGACAATGAAAAGAATCCCCAAAACACCCGTTGAGTTCGACTATGACCTCTGGACTACCGAGGACGGCAAGTGCATGGTGCGCGTGAAGGACACCGGCGAGACTACGGAGGTTGACCGCGAGGTCATGAAAGCACTCCGCAATGAGGAAAGAAGCTCCGTCGCTCCTACGATACCGGGGGAGCATCTGACTGCGAAGACAGCGAGGATGCGCAGCCTTCCACTGTGCTGTCGCTGGACGCTGTGCCGGAAGATGATGTAAAGGCATCCGCATGGCTGGAGTCCCCGGAAAAGATGGAGGAAGACATCATCACCGGCTTGCTCGAACAGGAATTTATCCGCAGCCTGACTAAGCCGCAGCTTGATGTGTACATGAATTGTATGCGCGGCAACATGGTATGCTGTCGTATGCCAAGCAGAACGGCCTTTCGTTTTCCACTGTCAAAGACACGCGGGATGCGATCAGAAAAAAATTCAAAAAAATTTTTTGAGAGACCCGCTAATTCGCTCAAAAAATGTCCGTTGTAAAGTGAAGGGGTCAATCAAGACCGGCTTCACAGTACCTTGAAAACAGAATATCCAGTGCTGCGGATCTTTCCTCTTTTCTCGAAGCGACTTGCCTTCTGCCGCCAAGACCTTCCTCACGGAAGCGAGCGATCAACAGAGAGGCTAAACTGCCGTGTGGTGCGGCTGTTCGCCATGATGGAGAAGTTGGGTATAATGATACTTCCGTTTCTTGATTTCTTGGGGCGGCTCGGAGCGATCCTCGGAGGGGTGAGAGTCCCATGATACCGATTAACCGTTGGTAGTCCGTAGCATTCCCGGAGCCGCAAGGCTCTTCTGGCAGGGGTGCGAGCTGCAAATATGCCGGAACACGAAACAAACCAATTAGCTGCATTCAGCATACAAGTTTTCAGGATGAAAACTATGTGGCGGAGTGTCCCCTAACCGGCGCTCCGCCATATCCTTTTGTCCTGAATACAAGTTCACATCATCAGGGAGGTGTTTGTAATATGATGAGCGTAGAAACCATGAGAAGCGTCAACCCGAAGACGGTTGACCGCAGTACCCTTGTCCAGCGGAACAGCATCCGGCTTGAGCCTGCGGCTGCGCAGGATGACCGGCTGCGGGATTTTATCCGACAGATCAGAAATCCGTATTGCTATTTGGACGGGAAGACCGTCGTGAAGATCAGCTTCTCGAAGACAGACACCACCTTGGAGGACTGTCTGGAACATTATCTGAGAGGACTTTGATTATGAACAAACTGAATCTTTTCGCCCGGTTCTATGGACAAGCGATTGAGCCTGTGATACAATGAAGTCAGGTCAAAAAAGAATACACGGACTAAGCCGCTGCCTTTGAGGGTCATGTGGCTTTATCGTGTTTTCCTCATACAAGAAGCAGAAGCCTTCGTCTTTCTGATTTGATGTATCACACCAAACAGAAAACGGAGGTTATTTTTATGCCCGGAAAAGTTTACCGGACGGCGATTTACTGCCGCCTGTCCCGTGAAGACGGGGACAAAGTTGAAAGCAACTCCATCGCAAGCCAAAGAGCCATTTGCGAGGACTACATTGCACGGCATGACGATCTGGAAATCGTCTGCGAGCCGTTCGTTGACGATGGTTATAGCGGCGTTTCCTTCAATCGTCCAAACTTCAAAAAGCTCGAAGACGCAATCCGCAAAGGCGCGATTGACTGCATCGTGGTCAAAGACCTCAGTCGCTTTTCGAGGAACTACATCGACGGCGGTCGGTATCTGAAAAGATATTCCCGCAGCTCGGCATCCGCTTTATCGCGGTCAACGACGCTTACGACAGCTTGACCGGAGATCCGCAGTCGGATTCCTTTGTCATCCCGTTCAAAAACCTAATCAACGACTCCTACTGCAAGGACATATCCATGAAAATTCGTTCCAGCTTGGAAGTCAAGCAGAAGAACGGCGAGTTTGTAGGGGCGTTTGCTCCCTATGGCTACAAGAAATCGCCGGATAACAAAAAACCAGCTCATCGTCGATGAGGCCGTCAGCGAGTATGTGCAGATGATCTTTGCCATGTACAAGGATGGCTTCTCCATCGGTCGCATTGCCGCAAGGCTGAATCAGATGGGTGTGCTTTCCCCTATGGAGTATAAGCATTCGGCGGGGGTGAAGTTCGATACCGTCTTCAAGACCGGCGACACTGCAAAGTGGACTTACAAGGCTGTCCAGCGCATCCTCACCAATGAGGTATATATCGGTGTCCTTGCCCAAGGCAAGCGCGGTACGCCAAACTACAAGGTGCGCGTTGTGCAGCCGAAAGACGAAACCGAGTGGGTCAAGGTCGAGGGGGCGCATGAAGCGCTTGTTTCCTATGAAGATTTCATGGCCGTCAAGACCATGATGAAGCGGGATATGCGCTGCTCGCCTGATCAGGATGAGGCACACCTGTTTTCCGGCTTCCTGTTCTGCGGAGACTGCCAGCAGTCTATGACACGCAAGACCGTTCCGTCGAAGACAAAGAAATACATCTACTATGTCTGCTCGACGAATAAACATAGCCGGACCTGCAGCCCGCACAGCATCAGCGCAAAAGAGGTTGAGGAAAAGGTGTTCGTGCCATCCATGACCAGATTGAGCTTGTGATCAATCTGGAGAAAGCTCTTGAGATGATCGAGCGGCTTCCTTCTCAGAATCGCAAGGCGTTTCAATTATGAAGCACAGATTGCGAAGCTCGAAGAAGAGATTGAGCGTTATCAGAAACTCAAGCTCCGGCTCTATGAAGACCTCTCGGATGGGATCATTGACAAGTCGGAATATTTTGAGTTCCGAAACAGCTACACCAAAATCATTGAGGAAAAGCAGGATGCTCTTCTTCGTGTGAAGAAAGAGATGAAACAGTCGGTCACAACCGGCACTTCCGAAAGAAATTGGGTCACGCTCTTTAAGCAGTATGAAAACATTGAAGAACTGAACCGCCGCGTTCTCATGGCGCTGGTTGACCGCATCCTGATTTATGAGAATCACGCAATCGAGATCGTCTTCAAGTACAAAGACGAGTATCAGCAGACGCTTGAATATGTTCTCGGATATGCCGACGAACTTGCCATTGCCGGATAAAGGAGGGATGAGCGAATGGCACGAAAAAGCAGAAAAACACGCAGCCGCAGAGCCGGTTTGCGAAGCAGCACCGCTGCAAATCTTTCCCGACAGCCATTTATGCCCGTCTCTCCGTGGAGAATAGCGGCAAATCTGAAAAGGTGGATGTCATCACCAACCAAATCGAGATATGCAAGTCCTATATTGCAGGGTGTCCTTATCTTGATCTCGTCGATGTCTATGTGGATAACGGACGGACGGGGACGGTTTTCGATAGGCCGGAGTTCAACCGGCTGATGACCGACATCAAGAGCGGCAGGATTAAATGCCTTGTAGTCCGCGATCTCAGCCGCTTTGGCCGTGACTACATCGAAACCGGCACCTACCTTGAGCGCATTTTCCCGCAGATCGGTTTGCGGTTTATTGCTATCAAGGAGCACTATGACAACTTCGATACAGACAGCTCGAACGAGAGCCTGATCATTCCTCTGCAAAATATGATAAATGCACTCTACTCAAAGGACATATCACGTAAAGTCTCAACCGCTTTGAAAGCACAGATGGAGCAAGGAACATTCCAGAAGCGAAACCTCCCGTATGGCTATCGGTGGAATGAAGACCATACAAACATGGTCATTGATGAAGAGGCCGCCCAGTATGTGCGCCTGATGTTCCAATGGAAAATTGAAGGCTGGTCAATCCCCATGATCCTCGATGAACTTGACCGGATGGGAGCGCCAAATACGGAGCTGCGGAAGCGGCAGAACGGAACCCGCAAAGGCGACGGCTGCTCCTGCAAGGGTTGGTACAGTTCAACGCTGTACGGCATCCTGACCAATCCGCACTATGTCGGTGATACCGTCCTCGGACGCTCCATGAAGGCCATCTACAAGGGCATCAAGTCCCACAATGTCAAGGACAAGGATAAGTGGATTGTATTCCCGAACACACACGAGCGCTTATTTCCCGTGAAGACTTGCGGAGGGTGCAGGACATCCTCCAAGCGGGTTCTGAGGCTCGCCAGACGAGTATGCAGAAAACCGAGGAAATCCGGGCAACGCTTGTCAACCTGTTCGAGGGGAAAATCGTCTGCGCTGATTGCGGGAAGAAGATGTACTTCCATCGCAAACGGATCGACAAGGACAAGCGGAAGCGCTGGTATGCCTTTTATGAATGCAGCACTTCGGTCAGGCGATATGAGCACTGTACCTCTCATTACACGAGGCAGGACACGCTTGAAGCGAATGTGCTTGCAGCGATCCAGCTTCAAGTTGAAGCAGCGCTTGATTATGACAAGCTGCTGGATAAGCTCAGGGGCAGCGAGGGCGAGAAAAACATCCGCGATCAACAGAATGCCCTCATTACAAGCCTGAATCTGCGGCTCAACGGCGTTCCTTTGCCAAGAAGAGCTATGACGAACAATACGCTGACCTGTCCCGCCGTCTGGACGAGGCAGTACAGCGTCGGAGCAAGTTCGACGAAGCTATGTCGGTCGATAACAAAGTGGATTACCTTGATGAA
>VOFD01001280.1_pt1 | contig 15813 bp, 20 predicted proteins | sample 5384101 | NCBI WGS metagenome assembly VOFD01 (sample SAMN12384723, study PRJNA508395) | human gut metagenome | isolation source: healthy gut C | host: Homo sapiens
ATGATCGTGACGATGGCAAAAAGAAAATTGGAGGAACATGGCCGCCTCTAAATGAAATATCAGACAGGCCTTAAACACGTCAGGAAGAAACCTCGCAGTGATGACATTACTTCTGTGAAATTGAACATCCTTTGTCAGATGCACAAGTTACATATCCCGAACAGGACCAAAACGAAAATGCAAATCTGGATAATCGTGACAAGCTAAGAGTTGAAAGACTAGTAAACAACATCGCGCGTTTTAAACACGTTTGTGGCGGATGCCATTCCGTTGACGCAACACAGGTGCACGACTTGGTACTGCAGGAGGAAGTGAAACATGGCGGAATTACAGTTACCGTTCTCCACTGGATGGATGACTCAGAAACCGACGGAACAGACATTCGACTTTGACCCTGATGCCGCTGCCGGATATGGACGGATGGTATTCATTTCCCATTGGCATGGGACAATAGTAGCTACGCTTTCGATGGCTCTCGTGAAGCGATTTTGCAGCAGTGCATTATTTTGATATGTTGGTCAGTAATGCTTTCGATGTTATACACCAACCGGTTGTCAGGCAGTCCGGAGACGAGTGGCTGGTGGAGCCGAATGGAAACAATGCGGCAGCGCTGACCTTTTTTTTTTAGTGAACAAGGCGTCGGGTGGCCTTATTTTTACTATTGACGCTCGGAAGGAACTGTGGTGGAATTGTTGGTACATGAAGCACATCGGATCGGAGGTCCTGCTATTATAAATTCTCATTTTAACTCCTGGACCCGGTTTGTTTGTAAAGAAGGGTTAATACATTTGGAAACATTTGATTTCGAGAGTTTCAGATGGCTTCAGTTACATATTCGTAACTTTAATCGTCCGGTCAGGATATCTTCGGTCGGTATGCGCCGTAGAATATATCCCTGGCATAAAGAACCAGATATATTTATAGCAGACGATACTATTCAAAAGGTGGTCGATGCTGCAGTAAATACATTATATAATTGTGCCCAGGAAACACTGGTCGATGGAATGGCGCGGGAAAGGCAACAATACAGCGGAGATGGTAGTCATCAGTTACATGCTGTTTTTCAGACAATGGGAGATTGTTCGCTTCCTTTCCGGTATATAAATACATTCAGCCAGGGATCTTCCATAGACGGATACTTTATGGATAGTTGGCCTGCCTGGGATCGGTTGGCACGTACGATCGAAACGACAGATGCAACCTGACCGGTTGGGGCCCTATTCTGGATCATAGTATCGGATTTTGTTTCGATGCTTATCTTTATTACATGTATACCGGTGATTTAAAGGGATTGGAAGAAGTCTATCCGAGACTTCTTAAGTTTTTTGTTTTCTCTGTTCGCTGACGAATGAAGAGGAGCAATTGGTACCGGCAGAGAACTTAGGAATGTGTTCGGTTTACATCGATCATGAGGCATATAAAAAGAATCGTCATAAACAATTGGCGTTAAATCTTTATATTACAGCAATGTGCAGGAATGCTTTGGCTCCTTTGTGCCGTTTGTTTGGAGATAAGGAAGAAGCTAACAGGATTGAAGCTTATGGCAATAAGATACTTCAGGGATGTATCCGTAAGTTTTGGGATGAGGAACGGAAAGTTTATGTGAATAATCTACCCTGGATAAAGGAAGAAGGAGAGATACGTTATTGTGACCGTTCTTGTCTACGGCATTGATCTATGATTTGTGTCCGGGTAATTCTATAGATAAGTCATTGGAAATATTGGAACAGACTCCTGCAGAGTTGGGTATATCATACCCGTGTAATGCCGTGTGGCGTCTGTGGGCATTGGTTAAATACAGGAAGATTGAATCCGTTCTGTCTGACTTGAGAACGAAATGGGGACGAATGAGCTCTGTTTGGGAAAATAACACATTACAGGAGTTTTGGACTGCTTATCCGGATGAAGGCTCTCAGTGGAGTCATTGCGCCATGCATCCTTTGATCGCTCTCAGCCAGGGGATAGCCGGTATTTATCCGATAGAGGGAGGATCTGGTAAAATAAAGATAGAGCCGCAGCCCGGTAGTCTGGAGAAAGTAGATTTTGATGTATACACAGCAAAAGGGGCAGTACATTTTATTCGCAGGAAAGAAAGGGAAACGGACCCTTCGGTTGAGGATCCCGATACAGTGTCTGTCGAATTATGGCTGGATGCACGGGAAGAAATCAAACTTCCGTTCTTACGGACTGAGAAAATGGAATCAAAGTATATAAGATGGAAGGTCAGGAAAAAATACGAACTTCATTTGAAATATACTTGATACGTATCTTTGCATGACAAAGAATAATTTGTTAACTAAATTCATTAGGAGATGAAAAAGGATAAGATTATTGAGGGGGATGGTTATTGTGTTTTTATGTTCTGTAAACATCTGTGGACTAAAGGCGCAGGAGAAAGCCGGAGAGTGTGTGCCTACAGATTTGAAGTGCGAGCATCTGATTGCTCCGTTAGGTATCGACCGCCAGGCTCCGCGTTTTTCGTGGCATCTGGAAGATAGCAGGGACGGAGCCGTTCAAACAGCCTACAGGATCACTGTAGGAAAAGATTCTGTCGCTTTGTCCAAAGGAAAGAAGATCCTGTGGCAGGAGAAAAAAGCAGACGGGAAAACGATGGCTGGTTATAAGGGAAAGCCCTGGAGCCTTTTTACGAAATATTATTGGAGTGTTACTGTTTGGGATAAAGACAAGCGGGAATCCCGGAAAGTAATTTCTTCTTTTTTGAAACAGGTATGTTGACGCCTTCAAACTGGAAGGGAACATTTATTTCAGATGGACAGGATATAGAGTCCCGTGAGACTCCCTATTTCCGGAAAGCTATTAGATTAGACAAGAATGTCCAATCAGCAAGGGGCGTACATAGTGGCAGCCGGATTGTATGAACTATCCATTAACGGGCAGAAGGTCGGTGACCATTCTTAGACCCGGCTTTTTACCGATTATGACAAACGGTTATTGTATGTTACATATGATGTCACCGATCTTTTTTAAGTAAAGGAGATAATGCAGTGGGGGTAATTCTCGGAATGGATGGTACAACCATCAGCCGGTTGCTGACTGGTCGTTCCATAAAGCTCCGTGGCGTAAGCGTCCTTCTTTCTGCCTGAATTTGCATATAACATATACGGATGGGACAAAGAGATTCTGGCATCCGATGAAAGTTTCAAGGTGAAAGCGGTCCCATTACATTCAATGCTATCTATGTGGCGGAAAATTATGATTTCAGAAAGGAGTTACCGGGTTGGAATACCGTATCTTATGACGATTCATCCTGGAAGAATGCAACGGAAGTCGCTATCCCTGCACGAATATAACCTCTCAGGCGATGCATCCGATCCGTATCACGGAATATTGCAAACCGGTCGACCTGAAGAAAATAAGCGATACACTCTATCTATGTGATTTCGGGCAGAACTGGTCAGGTATTACGAAGTTCACAGCGAAAGGCATACCCGGCACAAAAAGGTGAAAGTACGTCATGGAGAACAACTGGATTCCCGTAGAAAACGATTATTCGACGATAATAACACCCAGTTTTATCAAAATGTAAATGAACCGTTGAAGTATGGCGTTCATCCGGAAGACGAGCTGTTCCAGACGGATGTATTGATATTGGATGGCAATACGAATGAATATATGCCCCGTTTTAATTATAAAGGGTTCCAATATGCAGAGATATCTTCGGATAAGCCTTTGCATCTGTCGACAGAAAATCTTACTTCTTATTTTATACACACGGATACCCGGTAAACGGCTCTTTTGAGTGTTCCGATGCGTTTGTCAACAGATTATTGAAAGCGACCAACTACTCGTATCTGTCGAATTTGGTCGGATATCCGACAGATTGCCCTCACCGGGAAAAGAACGGTTGGACAGGCGATGCCCATCTGGCGATTGAAACAGGATTATATAGCTTTGACGGGATTACATTGTATGAAAAATGGATGGATGACCATCGGGATAATATGTATGACGGAGGACGGTTGCGCTGTATTATACCTTCCGGTGGCTGGGGTGGTGACATCGCCGACTGGACATGCTCAATGACCATTATTCCCTGGGCTTTGTATGAGTTTTATGGTGACCCGACCTGCCTGAAGGATAATTATGAAGCCATGAAAATGCATACGGATTACTGGTTGAAAAAGTATCCGGAAGGACTGATCAGTGATTATTGCCTGGGAGATTGGGTACCTCACAAATCTGTCTCAGATAAGAAATTGACAGCTTCGATTTATCATTATAAAAATGCGGATATCGTTTCCCGTACTGCCAAACTGTTCGGTTTTGAGAAGGATTATGAGTATTATAAGGCAGCGGCAGAGAAAAATAAAGAATGCGATCAATGAGAAGTTCCTGAATAGGGAAACCGGTATTTATGCCAACGGCTATCAGACGGAGCTTAGTATGCCTTTATATTGGGGTATAGTCCCGGAAGACTGTAAAGAAAAGGTTGCAGAACAGTTGACCAAACGGGTAAAAGCGGACAAAGATCATTTGGATGTGGGTATTATGGGATGTAAAACGATCCTTAATGCATTGACGGAGACGGGAAATGTAGAACAGGCTTACCGTATGGTAACCCAGCAGGATTATCCTTCATGGGGAAACTGGTTACGCCAGGGGGCGACAACCCTTTACGAGAATTGGGATTATAACGGCCTTGCCTGGGGATATTCGCAGAATCATATCATGTATGGTGAAATTGGAGCATGGTTCTATAAGGCATTGGCGGGGATTAATGTCGATCCGCAGAACCCTGGTTTTAAGAATGTAATCTTGAAGCCTCATTTTGTAGAAGAACTGACCTATGTAAAAGCTTCTTATAATTCTCCTTACGGGTTGATAAAATCAGCCTGGGAAAGAGTGGGTGATAAAGTTATTTATAAAGTAACTGTGCCTCCCGGTACAACGGCTACATTACATCTGGAAGGGGAGAATACTCCTAAAGAATTGATTGCAGGTACTTATAAGTTTGAGGTAAATAAATAATTACGGATATGAAAGGCATTTATTTAAAAGTATTATTTGCGTTTGTCTCGCTGTTAGCCGTTTTCGTGCAGTACCCGTTCGTCGTTGGATATCGATGGTTTGCAGTGTGAGAACTTAAATGAGCCGTTGGGAATCGACAATACCTCTCCTCACTTCAGTTGGGTGTTAAACTCAAAGGAACAAGGTGCCGAACAAACAGCTTATCAGATACTGGTCGCTTCGGATAAAAAAGTATTTGTCGGAAGGAAAAGCAGACCTGTGGAATTCGGGAAAGATGGAGTCAGACAAATCCAATGGGGTTTTATACCAGGGTAGTCCTCTGAGTTCCAGGAGCTTTTCCTATTGGAAAGTGCGTGTCTGGGATGGAAAAGGGAATGTGTCCGCATGGAGTGAACCTGCTTGTTTTGGAGTGGGATTGCTGCATCCGGAAGATTGGACTGCCCGGTATATCGGTATGAACCAGGCCGAAGGCCAAATGGAATCACCGCTATTCCGGAAAACATTCCAATGTAATACACTTGGAGAAAAGATGTTGCTCCATGTGAATTCGTTGGGTTACCATGAGGTATATGTCAATGGAAAACATGTCGGCGATGCTGTATTGACGCCGGCTGTCTCCCCAGTTCGATAAACGTTCCCTGATCGTTACTTATGATGTTTCCGGACTTGTTCAGAAAGGTAGTAATGAGATTGTTCTCTGGTTAGGTAAAGGCTGGTACCGCGACGGACTTCCGGGCGTTGTGGAAGGCGGTCCGTTTGTCCGCGCCCAGCTGGAAAGCAGAGACGAAGGAGATTGGACTACGGTTTTGGTTACGGACGATTCCTGGCTGGCTCGTAAAAGCGGTTATGTCTCGACAGGGAAACTGGAGGCCGCATCAGTTTGGCGGGGAGGTTGTAACGGCTTCCCGAACTGCTTCCCGATTTAACTGCTTCTACATTGAATAGCGTTGAATGGGAAAAAGTAAAAATAGCTTTGATACCGGTCCATAAGGCTACGCCGCAAATGGCAGAGTTGAACCGGATTCAGAAAGAGTTCCATCCGGTATCATGCCAGGCATCCGGTGATACCGCCTGGATCTTCGATATGGGAACGAACTTTACGGGGTGGACGAAAATAAAGTTTCCGGCATTGGCTTCCGGTCAGAAGATACGGATTAGCTATTGCGATTTTCTGAACGAAGAAGGGCAGTTTAGAGACAGACTTTATGAAGATTATTACATCGCTTCCGGTAAAGCAGGGGAGAGCTTCGTTATCAAAGTTCAATTACCAGGCCTATCGGTATCTGAAACTGACGAATCTGAGTGAGGCTCCGACGCTAACCGATATAACAGCTTGCCTGGTTCATACGGATTATAAGGGAAGTGCCTCTTTTAGTTGTTCGGATGAAGACTTAAATGCAATTCACGATATGATCCACTATACACCCGTTGTTTGACGTTAGGTGGGTATATGGTAGACTGCCCCCAGATCGAACGACTGGGGTATGGTGGCGACGGGAATGCTTCGACGCAGACCGTTCAGACAATGTATAATCTTACTCCTTTATACATGAACTGGATGCAGGCATGGGCAGATTGCATGAGAGAAGACGGAGGTATGCCTCATACGGCCCCTAATCCTTATATGGCAGGAGGAGGCCCGTACTGGTGCGGATTTATCATTACAGCTTCGTGGGCTACCTATGTAAAAATTATGGCGACAGCCGTCTGATAGAACGTTATTATCCTTATATGCAGAAATGGCTGGAGTATGTGGATGAATATACCGTGGAACGGTCTGCTGAAACATGGCCTGAACACCGATTACCGGAATTGGTATCTGGGTGATTGGGCTACTCCGACCGGGATCGACCAGACAAATCCTTTATCGGTTGATGCCGTTGATACTGTTTTATATCGGTTTGCTATCAAACGATGTGTAAGATAGCGAATGTATTGGGTAAGGAACAGGATAAACAGGTGTATGCGGCTAAATATAAAGAACCTGAATACGCTTATCCATAAAACGTTTTATGATCCCGGGCAGAAGAGTTATGCTACAGGTACGCAGATCGATTTGATCTACCCGATGCTGGTCGGTGCAACACCGGAAGATGAAAAGTCTGATGTCAGAAATACCTTGTATCGTGTCACGAAAGACCGTTTTAACGGACATCTGGCAACAGGACTGGTGGGGGATTCCTGTAATAACCGAATGGGCTGTGAAGAATAAACAGGCCGATTTTATCTATGGAATGTTGAAGAAGAGAGTATCCGGGCTATTTGTATATGCTGGATAATGGAGCGACTACGACCTGGGAGCACTGGAATGGAGAGCGTAGCCATATCCATAATTGTTATAATGGTATCGGCTCCTGGTTTTACCAGGCTTTGGGAGGTATCAACCCAGACGAAGCGAATCCAGGATACAAGCATGTATTTATTCAGCCTCAACTGGTAAAAGGCATTTCATGGGTGAAAGCAGCGAAAGAAACTCCTTTCGGAATGTTAGATGTAAAATGGGGAAAAAGACGGACGTAGCCTTTACCCTGGATCTGAGTATTCCTGTTGGTTGTAAAGCTACGGTTTTGTTACCCGTTAAAGCCAAGAGTGTTTCGATTAATGATGTAAAGTCGGACAAATTGGATCAGTTGGAAATACAATCGGGGAATTATCGGATTACATGTGCTCTGTAGGAATGACAGGCAGTAATGAAATATCATTTTTATCAACTAAATTGTCAATTTTATAATTTAGAAGAAAGGCTTAACCTATTCTTTTGTACAAACGAATAAATCTTTAAATATATGAAAGCACAAAACATTGTAAAATACTTATCCGGTGTTATTGCAGGAAGTGCCCTATCATTCGGTTTGGTTAGCTGTCAGAATACCAGCGTGCAAACGCAGGATTCTTTTTACCACTATAGAAAAGGATTTTAAAGATCCGCCTGCCGATTTTAGAAGTGCCCCGCTGGCAGTCTGGAACAGTAAAGTGACCGAGGCCGAAGTAGAGCGTACGATGCGCGAGCTGAAAGAGGCCGGTTTCGGAGGTCTTTTTCATTCATCCCCGTCCGGGTATGATCACTGAATATTTGGGTGACGAATGGTTCTCTCTCTATAAACATGCGGTAGAGTTCGGGAAAGAGATAGGTATGAACGTCTGGATTTATGATGAAAACTCCTATCCCAGCGGGATTTGCCGGTGGCCATGTGCCGCAGGAAATGCCGGAATCTTATAACCAGGGCCAGGGATTGGCTTTGACAAAGGTTGAATTACTTCCGGAGGATACAGCCCCTTATTACATGTGTTTAAAAAGGAAGGCGATGCCTGGAAAGATATTACAGCCCAAATGGCTGAATATAAAGGAACCAAAGGAGAATATTATCTGTATAAGAAAAACTTATATGGGGAAATCGGATTGGTACGGCGGTTATTCGTATGTGGACCTGTTGGTTCCGGGAGTAACGGAAAAGTTCCTGGAAGTAACGATGAAGAACGGATATGAAAAGACGCTGAAAGGAGAATTCGGTTCATCCATTAAAGGTATTTTCTCTGACGAACCGAATATCAGTACTCCGGGTGGATTGCGCTGGACTCCGGATCTGTTCGATGTCTTCCAGCAAAAATGGGGGATATGATTTAAAACCGTTGTTGCCGTTGCTGGAAGAAGAGACCGGCGACTGGAAGAAGGTGCGTCATAACTATATGGAGACTTTGTTGCAGTTGTTTATCGACCGTTGGTCAAAACCTTTCCATCAGTATTGTGAAGAGAATAACCTGGAATGGACCGGTCACTACTGGGAACACGGATGGCCTTATATGAATGACGGACCGGATAATATGGCCATGTATGCCTGGCATCAGATGCCTGCGATCGATATGCTATTCAACCAGTTTGATGAGAAAAGCCCTGTAGCGCAGTTTGGTAATGTCCGTTCGGTAAAAGAATTGCGTAGTGTCGCCAATCAGATGGGATATTCACGTACGTTGAGTGAAACGTATGGTGGCGGTGGCTGGGACGAAACCTTCAAGGATTTCAAACGGCTCGGAGACTGGGAGTATGTCCTGGGGTAAACTTTATGAACCAGCATCTGGCACATATGACTCTTACGGGTGCCCGTAAATACGATTATCCGCCGGTATTTACCTACCATTCGCCGTGGTGGGCCGATTATAAGTCGCAGAATGATTACTTTGCCCGTCTGTGTCTTTACTTATGAGCAAAGGGGTTCAGCAGAACGATATATTGATCCTGGAACCGAATGCTTTTACATTATGGAGCTATTATTCACATACTAAGAGCAGTCCGAAACTGATGGAAATCGGTCAGGCTTTCCAGACTTTTATAACGACTTTGGAAAAAGAGCCAGGTAGAATATGATCTGGGTTCTGAGAATATTATAAAAGATCATGGGACCGTTGCCGACGGTAAGTTCATTATCGGTAAAGCGGCATATACGACAGTCGTATTACCTCCGATGATGGAAACATTGAATAAGCCGACATTCGATTTATTGCAGAGCTTTGTGCAACAAAGGCGGACGTGGTCACTTTCTCTTCTCCTTCCTTGATCGACGGTGCTGAGAATGCAGATTGGAAAACGATACTTTCTGCCCAGTCTGTAACTTCCGTTCCCCAGTTGACAGATGCAGTCATTCAGAATACATTTGCGGATGCAGATTGCCGGTTCTCGTTTAACGGAGGCGATTTATACCACCAGCGCCGTCAGTTTACCGATGGGGAATTATTGTTCCTGGTAAATTCATCCCTGGATGAAGCTGTGGACGGAACGGTTACTGTCAACGGGAAATCAGCTGTTCAGATGGATGCGATGAGTGGAAATATCTATACGTATCCTTCGACGGAAGCAGACGGTAAATTGACAATGAAGTTCCATCTGGAACCAGCTGGAAGTTTACTGTTGTATAGCTCCAAAGGTTCACAGAAGTCTTATCCTGAAATGCCGGCCGTTGCAGGCTCTACTCCGGTTCCGGCTGTTAGTCCGCTTCAGGTTAACCGTTTGAAGGATAATGCACTGAATATCGATTTCTGTGATGTGAGTGTCAATGGAAAGACAACAAAGAATGTTTACTTTGCACAGGCAGCCGATATCGTTTTCCGTGAATATGGTTTTGCGAATGGTAACCCCTGGAATACTTCCGTACAGTACAAGCGGAATATTTTTAGATCGGGATACCTTTAAGAACGGTGGCTTTACGGCGACTTACCGTTTTACTGTAAACGATAAGTTCGATTATTCAAATATGAAACTGGTTTCGGAACGTCCTGAATTATTTACTGTTAAGATCAACGGTGAACAGGTGAAACCGATACCGGGAGAATGGTGGCTGGATCGTTCGTTCGGTGTTTATGCTATAGGAAACAGGTGAAGACAGGTCTGAATACTGTGGAATTGAGTGTTAGTCCTATGAGCATCTTTGCAGAGATAGAGCCGGTTTATGTCCTGGGAGACTTTGCCGTTGTCCCGGAAAAGTTAGGATGGAGTATCAGTGCTCCGGTTGAAAACCTGACATTGGGTAGCTGGAAAGCACAGAAGCAACCGTTCTATTCTTGGGGAGTAAGTTATTCCAAAGACTTTGAGGTAGAATCTCTTTCAACCCCGTATGCTGTTCAGTTGAACGACTGGAAAGGAACGATTGCCGAAGTCTATGTCAATGATCAGAAAGCAGGTATTATTGCATACGATCCCTATCGTTTGGATGTAACATCTTATCTGAAGGAAGGTAAGAATAAGATAGATGTCCGGGTAATCGGCAGCCATAAGAACCTGTTAGGCCCGCACTATCGTAATCCGGCCCCGGGCCTGGCTTCTCCGTGGCATTGGAAAGGAATAGAAAAAAACCTATTCCTGGTAATGAATATCAAATGATGGATTATGGTCTGATGACTGATTTCGATTTAGTACATTAATACTTCTTTTTCAGTTCGTTGGTGGAATTATTATAGTATTTGGAAGTTTCTCCGTATTGTTCAGGATGATGCTTTCATATTATGGATAGTTACGGATTGCTCTTTTTGTCGAAAGTTGGCCGTGGCATAATGCTTTTGAATATTCTATTATTGTGTTAATATGTTTGATATTTTAATGAATGTGTAACGGACGTGTTTTTCGGAATAATGCTTTTGGGTGATTTGTTGTTACAATAATTAACAAATTTCTTCATGGATCATTTTCTAAAACTCATTTTAGGAAATTGTCACTTTGTTTAAAACGAATTTTTTTTTGTTTTAAACGAAGTGATGGTTTATTTAAGATGGGAAAAGTGTTAAAAATAGGTTGCCTGAGAGATTGATTGATATTTTTTTGTCTGAATTGTATGTTTATTAGCAGTTCTTCATCTCTAAAGTCTTAGTGGAACAGAAGGGGGAAATAAATGATAAAATAGCATTAGTCTAGGTTTATGTGGAATAAATAGATACAATAAGTGGGTAAATGTTGTCTGTATGTTCTGTTATTCTGATATTAGTGCTTCTGTTTGATAAGCCTGAACATCCGGAGAATCTCGTAAAATCCACCCATTCGATCCTCTTGGTGGTATAATCGCTCCATCATCGGTTTAAATAGCATTTTGATACATTAAGTATTCAATTTTTGTTCATTTGTGTCTTTTTTCAAGGAATATCTTTTAATGAAACAAAAGTTTCTATGCAATTGGTATGGATAAAACTTTTGGGGTAAATTGGGGATAAATTGCCTTTCTTATGATAACTTGCCTTGTCTGTTTTTTAAGAGCCTGAAAAGACAGCAAACTTCTTTTATGTAACTAATATACAAATTGATATTATTATGTAGTAGAGAAAATAGTGTTAAAATGCTGAATACTAAAAAATACGTAATTATCGTAGTGACTAAAAAATCGTTCCTTTTTTCTCGCCATCAAAATTAACAATAAATTTTAAATCTGCAATACATTTTGATTTTTTCTCTAAACCTATATGCTTTTTTATCAATTGAATAACAAAACAACTACGATTTCAATGTTCGATCAATAAATCTAAAAGAATGGCGAGAAAAAAGGAACGATTTTTCTAGTCATTTCGACTTTTTTGTCTTTTCCATCTGATCGTCAATTAGTAGGAAAAACATAAAAACGATCTTTTTCACAAAAAAATCGTGGTGAGATGATGATGTTTACCTTATTTCGTAGAAGCGAACAGTGTAAGAGATGTAGTGCTGTAGTAAATTCATTTTTATCAGTCGTTTGTGTTTTAGTTTATTATATATACCTTAAATTCTGATTTTATATGAGAAATGTTGTATTATCGAAGTCATTAATCTTAGGGACTTCTCTTCTTCTGTGCGGAGTCGGTACGGCTTTTGCTACAGAAACGGATTATCAGTATCCTGCATTAGGTGCAGGATTTGCGAATGTGCAACAAGACGGACGGCAAGTAAATTGCCTTATCGTAGACAAGTCCGGACCTATCGTCGGAGCCAATGTAGTGGTAAAAGGAACTACTATTGGTAACATTTCCGATATGGAAGGACGGGCTTTCATCGAGAATATGCCCGCAGATGCCGTTTTAGTGATATCTTATATCGGATGATATATTACCCAGGAGGTATCACTAAAAGCTCACCAAACCTCTATTAAAATTACATTGGTCGAAAATTCCCAGGCATTAGATGAAGTTGTCGTAACAGGTTATAGTACACAGGTCAAAAAGATATAACCGGTTCTGTGGCTGTCGTCGCTACGGACAATTGAAAGAGACTCCGGTGTCCAACTTTGCTGAGGCTTTGCAAGGTAAAGCTGCCGGGGTGTTCGTACAGGCAGGAGGTGGCCCGTTGGGTGAAACCACCATTCGTATTCGTGGTGTGGGTTCTGTAAACGGCTCTGATCCGTTAGTGATCGTGGACGGTGTATCCGGTGTAGATATCGATGCAGTGAACCCCTAATGATATTGAGTCTATGCAGATATTGAAGGATGCCGCCGCTTCCGCTATTTACGGAGCAAAAGGAGCAAACGGCGTAATCATTACGACGAAACAAGGCAAGAAAAATGACCGTGTGCAAGTATCTTACAATGGCTATTTTGGCGTTGCGAAGATGGCCAACCATGGTTATGGCTTGCTGGATGCCTGGAAGCGATGGAATTTCAAGAGGAAGGACAACGCAACCTGTTCCAGTATCGCGGCGGTCAAACTGTGACCCATGCCCAGTTCGGTTCGATCGGGCGGATGGTGGTACAGGTCATTTGACGATGCCCTACGCAATTAAACCGTCCGGTTTGAGCAAAGGAACAGGTAATCGGTCAATTCGGTAGCCTTGAAGCATGGAGGGACTTCTTATAAAGATGATGGCGCAACACAGATGCTGGGTCTCGCTCCGCTTGCAGGACCATCAGATTTCAGATGCTGGAAAGATGGCTGTTCGACGAGCCGAGTGCGTAATGGCCAATAAACCATGGCAAAGACAACCGCCAAATCATTTCTTACGTGCGCAATCCGCTGCCTATGCCGAGATAATGCCGCTGAGAAGGGATCGGTGAAGATCTGAAGATACGTGCAGTTCAGTGCCCGTATCAATGGTTCATTAAGGATTTCTGGATGAACAAACGTACCATTATGACCTTAATAAAGAAGGCCATGAAACAATAATGAGTTCTATGAACAAGCTAACTACTGGTTAGGCTATCAATGGACCCAATACTGCAACTTATAACAAGACTATCAATGATGATCATACGATCGGTGCCGTAATTGGTACCGAAGCTATTCGTGAGGGTCTGGGACGTTGGATCAGGCAGGCCGTATCAATTACCCGTTCGAAGACGATCCGAACACATGGGTTATCAATAACGGTGCCAGTGCAGACTTAAGGAACAGTGGAAACCAGAATGATGTATCTACTATGTTTGGCATGTTTGCACGTGCCGACTATGGCTATAAGGCAAATACCTGGCAAGCCGTAACAGTCCCGTCGGGATGCCTCCTCCGTTTCTCCCAGAAGAACCGATGGGGGCGTTCCCTTCCATATCTTTGGGGTGGCGTATCTCTGATGAAAATTTCATGCAGCAGACGCGTACATGGTTAGATGACCTGAAAGATCCGTGCGGGTTACGGTACAACCGGAAACTCTAATATCGATTCGTATAACTGGGCGTTCCAGTACGGTACGGGGAATCGCCATATCTATACCCAGCATTAGTGGTTTCCGATACGGAAGTATATCAAGGTTTTGGCGTAACAAACCTGGGGGATATCGAGGCGAAGTGGGAAACTTCTAAAATGCTTAATGCCGGTTTCGATATAACTGCTTTGGACCAACGATTGTCTGTAAACTTCGATTATTATATCAGAATACTTCTGATATGTTGATTGACGCGAATTGGTCTGCTTTGGCTGGTGCAGCCGGTAAACCGAAAGTAAATATCGGTGACATGAAATACGGGGTTGACCTGAATTTGAACTGGCGTGACAAGGTAGGTGATTTCGACTATTCCATCGGAAGAATCTTTCACATTACAAGAACAAATTGACCGAGATCGGTACGGAATTTTTACCGGAACCCGTATCTCAAACATGAACGTATTGATGAAAGGACATGCGGTAAGGGATGTTCCATGGTTACCAACTGGACGGAATCTATAAGAGTGAGGATGAGGTGAAGAACTATAAGAATGATGTCGGCACTGAATTATTGCCGTATGGCGTTTCGACGCATCTGCTTTGAATGCCCAATTACGTCGGCCAGTACAAAGTTAAAGATGTGAACAACGACAGTAGATCGACGACGACCATACATTCATCGGCAATCCATCCGGACCTGACAGGAGGCTGAACTGAGTTTAGGTTGGAAAAGTTCGATTTAGGTACTTATCTGTATTTCTCTGTAGGAAATGACATTTTCGCCATGTACAAATACTACACCCATTACGGCTCCTTGCAGTCCGCATACTCAAAGGATCGCAGGGACAATTCCTGGCATCCGGTGACGAATCCGGATGGTATCTATCCGATGTGGGCAAACCATACGGGTGAGAGTACGATCGCTGCCAACGAATCTAATTCAGGTTATATCGAAGATGGTTCCTTCCTGCGTATGCAGACGCTGACATTAGGTTATACGCTTCCGAAGAGTATCCTGGAAAAATCAAATTTGAAAAAGATTCGTATCTATGGCCAGGTAGCCAATGTATTCACATTAACCGGATATTCCGGTTTGGGGTACGTACCATTCGGACGGTCGTTCAAACGACGACCGTGGGGAACCGACTTTGGTTCTTACGGTATGCCGCGTCCAGTTCATCTTAGGTGTAAATATAACATTCTAAGCAAAAACCAGGTAAGTTTAGGGAATTGATAACAATAAATTTAAATAAGATGAAGAAACTGTTTTATATGCGGCGATTGTTGCCGTAGCAGTAGGATGTATGACTTCCTGCTCTGATTTTTGGATGTGAAACCGATTACAAATAAGCAGGAACCTGACTTTGTGTCACAGGAGGGGGTAACCTTGTTGTTGACTGGCATGTACGCAAGGTTAAATTCTACAGATGTGACGATGGATATTTCCGTTCGACGTTGACCAATTATGTGTATGGCGACGTAATGGGGAGATGCGAATAAAGGATCTACGTATCAGGACCAACCGGATTTCACCAGTCTGGAAACTTATACGTTCACTACCGATAACAGTTATTTCAACACCAAATGGGCTCATTGCTACAACGGTGTATTCTTCGCTAACAATGTGATTAAAGTTGCCGGTCAATGCAAGGAGGAACTCTCTGCCGTAACCGGTCAAAAGGATTTCTACACGGAGGCTATTGCCCAGGCTCGTTTCATGCGTGGTTTCTTTCATTTCGAGGTCGTTA
>VOFD01002289.1_pt1 | contig 15804 bp, 21 predicted proteins | sample 5384101 | NCBI WGS metagenome assembly VOFD01 (sample SAMN12384723, study PRJNA508395) | human gut metagenome | isolation source: healthy gut C | host: Homo sapiens
GCTATGTATTTGGAGAGCGACGCCATGGTGCTGCTCTGGTAGGAGAGCAGGAATCCGGTCAGGGCATACCCTACGAGCGTCATCCACATGACCGGTTCGTCGTCGAGTATCCATGCGAAAGCGAGGCACGGCACGAAGAAGAGTATCTGGAAAAGGCCTTTTTGTATATCCTGCGGGCCAGCCCCGGTTTGCTCAGCGCGTCGTTCACCTTCCATGCCAGTACGCTGCGGGCCGCGATGAGGAGAACGAAGAACGAGACGAAATTCGTGCCCGGAGCCCGCATGACGATGGGGTAGAGAAAGACCAGCGCGAGCCCGGCGAATACCGATGCCGACAGCAGTATCCACATGACGAGGTTGGTTTTCCGAGGCGCCGGCCCCGACGAGAGCCGGCGCAGGTTGCCCTCGAAGTAGAGCGCGTCAGATGTTGGCGAAAAGGAACAGGGCGGCTCCGTACAGGGGGTTGGCGATGATGTAATGGCTCACCATCATGCAGAGGATGAGTTGCAGGAAGTCCGCATTCACGTTGGACAGGCTCAGCGCCACGTTTATCCTGTATGCTTTTTTACGGCGTTCATAGGTCGGTTCGGGCCTTTGAAACGGATATCGCGTGCGTTTCCGGTTTGGAACGGAGACCGTCTTTCCGTGGCTCGATAAACAAATATACGAAATATATTCGATGAAAACCGAAAGCGGTCGTCGGGCGGCAGCCCGGTCCGTGGTCGCAGGTGCGATTCGGTTGAAACAAATATAGGAAAATATTCGGTAAAAAACGGCAACGGTTGTCGGACAATGGCACAGTTGCGGGCGCAGGTGCGGTTGAGTCGGATATAGACGGGTATTCGGTGCGACGGGGGCTCGTGTGCGGGAAAGGCATGCGCTCGCGAAGTCCGTTTCGGAGCGGAACGATACTGCTGACGTTCGGCCCTTAGGGAATGTGGGGCCGGTTTCTCTCCGACCGACCGTTCCGCTTGCGGATATTGTCCGACCGCGGCGGCTTGCGTATCGTTTGCATGGAATGCACCGTCCGGTGCGCTTCCGGTCTTGGCACAACTATTGCGTTTGTCTTAACCGTGGCACCGCACACGATTGCGGCAGGGCCCCCCAACGGATATATTATTTTGAATCACTAAAACTTTTTGCCATGTATTGGTTATGGTACATCCTTATCGGGCTTGCGGCGGGTTACGTCGCCAGCCTGATTGTGAAGGGCAGCGGTTCGGGCATGTTGCTCAATCTCGTCATCGGTATGGTAGGCGGGGTATTGGGCGGATGGCTTTTCAGACTGATGGGCATCGCCAGCACGAACATGCTGGGCAGCCTGCTCACCTCCGTTTTCGGAGCGATAGTCCTGCTGTTGATAGTAGGGCTTTTCACTCGCAGGAAACGGGAGTGAACCCTTCGCATTCGTGCAATCCGTCCCTTGTGTGCGGCGACGGAATTTTTGTATAACTTAAAAAATGCTTGATTATGGAAAACAAGATGAAGAACGACCTTCAGAACAAGGTCGAGAAGACGGCCGACGAGCTGGCCGACAAGACACGCCACGCAGGGCATGTCGCAGGAGAGAAGGTTCAGCATGTGGAGAACCGCATGCAGGAGAAAGGTCAGCAGTGGAAGAACCGTGCCGACGAAGGTATTCATCAGATAAAGGACCGTATGCAGGAGCAGGGGCACCGGATTGGCAATAAGGTGGACGAGGCTTACGACCGCACCCGTCACGGAATCGATGATAAACTGGGTAGAAAATAGGATACCGTTTGTATGGCGGGTTCCCGAAAGGGGCCGCCTGTGACGGAGGATTCGCAATCGATGCGGGGCGCCTGAAGGGTTTGCGGAGATGTTCCGTCAGGCCGGGCGCCCCTTGTCTTTCTTCCCCGCGCTTGCGGCGGGGCACATGTAGAATGAAATAAAATTACGAGATTATGGCATATGATAAACATACGTCCGACAGGTTGCTGGCGAGCGACCGGCGGAAAATGCGCTCCACGGATTTCGGGATTCCCGAAACGCGCGAATTTCCGATGCCCGATGCACCCCATGTACGTGCGGCCGAGGCCTATTTCCGCTATGCGCCGGAGGAGAAGAAAGCGCTTCTGGCACACCGTATTCTGATAAAGGCACGCAAATACGGCGTTCATGTCCGCAGCGAAGAGATACTCGAATGGGCGTCGAAATACAGTAAGTGACGGCCGGGGTTTCTTCGCAGTCTGCGTCAGCCTTTCCGGCAGTTGTAGTCCGGCTGGGCCCGGCGCAGGGCGTCGAGGTATCTCTCTATATCGTGCTTCAGTTTTTTGTACAGGAAACACTCCTTTGTAGTTCTCGTTGAAGGATAGCGCACTGCGCACGTCCTGAAGGGCGTTGTTGTAGTTGCTCTGCTCGTTCACGAGCGATACCCCCTGCGGTCGGACCCGTTGATGCGGGAGATGGACATGTAGCGCAGTTTGTCGCATACGGCCTCCAGGACAGGCATGACGACGTTGTCCATGAGGGTGTGTCCCTGCATGAAGAGGTAGGTATTCTCCGGCGTGACGCCCCGTTTGCCGAGCATCTCGATGAAGGCGGGGAACTGCCGTTCGATGTCGGGATGCTGTCCGCGGAGGCTCCGCAGCCTGCGCTGTACCTGTCGTTCCAGCCATGCGAGCGTCTCCGCCCCGTTCCCTTCCACTTCGAGGTAGTTCAGTTTGACGCTGCTCTTGAACTCTATCAGGGGGAAGATGTTCGGTGTGGCTATCTGCGCCGAGTAGGCGTACCACAGGAAAAGCGGGTATATCGTGCGCGAATAGTCGGCGAAGAACTTTTCGAAATCGAAGATGTTCGTATCGTTTTTGGTGGCCTTCACGCAGATGTTGTGCAGCGATGGGGCGTAGCACAGGTAATTCTCCGTGGCGTATGCGTAGGTATGGAAGATGTGCGGGGTACGGTTTATCTCCCGTGATACGGGCGTCTGGTCGGCGAAAAGATAGTCGAAGTCGCTGTCGATGCAGAAGAGGGTATCCCTGACCTCCGGGTCTTCGGCCAGATGGAGCACCACCTTTTTCCCTTTGGCAAGGTCGTTGCGCAGCGGTACGGAAATTTCGAACATGAATTCGTCCGATTCGTAGTCGTCGAAGACGCTGCGCCAGAAGGCCACGTCTTCGTACCCCTCCACATATACCATGATAAGTTTGCATCCGCGCTCCAGCGGTATCCGTTCGATAACTTGTTCGTGCTGTGCCTGCCGGATGTCGTAATCCCTGCGTCGCTGTTCCCTTTTGCGTTTTCCCATCTTTTTGGCAATAATCCGGTCGCGGCTGCCGTCGTCCGCCCGGCCAAAATTAATGATTTTTCATTAGCTGCGCGTCGCATCGCTGCGAAAACGGCCTGCCGCCTTTCCCTGCCTTCTAATCGACCAGCAAGTTGCATCCGCGCGTCTGTGTCCGGTCCATGCGGCCGAGTACGGAGAACGAACCGTCTGGATAGGCGATTCCCGCATCCTGTGTCTCGATGAATGCGCAGGAGTGGAGGTTGGCCAGGTCGGTGATGTTGATGCCGCCGCGTCGGCCGGCCGGCAGCGTCTCGAACGGGTCGTTGAAGTCGCGTATCATGACGCGCATCCAGGGCGGGGTTCGGAATATCCCGTTCCCGGAGGAATAGGCCTGCGACGTGAGCTCGGCCATGCCGTATTCGGAATGGATGACGTCGGTGCCGAATGCGTCGCACAGAATCCGGTGGAACTCCTCTTTGGGCAGTTCCGTCCGGCGTCCCTTCATCCCTCCCGTTTCCATCACGACCGTGTCCCGCAACCGGGGGCGTATTGCTCGGCCAGGTCGAGCAGTGCATAGCTCACGCCCAACAGGATTTTGGGACGGCTGTCCGCCGCCATACATTCGAGCAGTTGTTCGTATTCATCGAGGAAGAAGCCTCCCCCGCCGCTTCTTATCAGGTCGTCGGCCATCCATACCAGTGACGAACCCTCCCGTTCGAGGTAGCAGGGCAGCAGCGCATAGAACGACCAATTCTCCGGCCGTCCGTAAAGAGCGAAAACGCCTTGCGGAGTGTCTGCCGGTAATTCTCCGTGTTCTCCACATAGTGCCGGGCAGGGGTGTCCCCGCCCGTCGTACTGCTCGTAAAGACCAGCCTCCGGCTCTTTCGTGCCGCAATAGACTTTCCGGCTCTTGAAGAGTTCTATCGGCATGTGCGGAATGTCGGCGCTGCAGGTCACCTCGCCGGGCGCGATGCCTATCGCATCGAGGTAGTCGCGGTAGGGGGCGCACCGCTCCGCCTGGAAAGCGAAAAGTTCCAGGGCTGTCCGCTCGAAAGCCTCCCGGAATCTATCGTAAGTATCTCCTCTATGGTCAGCATGTCTCCTGAATATGATTGTAAACTACCTGCGGTTTCGTGTAGGGCCTGTTCATCGGCTGTCGTCGGAGCCGTCTCCGACCGTGCGCCGGGAGTCGGCTTCTGCCCTCCGGTCGGGGAGGGGACGGTCGGGCACTTTGCAGCGGCACCCCTCCAGGTGGTCGTTCACGAAACCGGTCGCCTGCAGGAAGGCGTAGCAAATGGTCGGGCCGAAGAGCTTGAAACCCCGCTTTTTCATGTCACCGCTCAGGGCGTCCGCCTCGGCGGATGTGGCGGGTACCTGTTCCAGTCTTCGGAAGTGATGGACGACCGGTTGTCGGTCGGGGAAGAAGGAGAGGACGTAGTTGTAGAAACTGCCGAATTCTTGCTGAATGGCTATGAACAGCCGGGCGTTGGCGATTGCGGCGGTAATCTTCAGCCGGTTTCTGACGATGCCGCCGAACTGCATCAGCCGGTCGATGTCCTCCGATGTCATGCGTGCCACTCGCTGTATGTCGAAGTGGTGGAAAGCCGTTCGGTATCCTTCGCGTTTGCGGAGAATCGTGATCCAGGACAGTCCCGCCTGGGCGCTTTCGAGTACCAGAAATTCGAACAGGATCCGGTCGTCGGTAACGGGCCGTCCCCACTCTTCGTCGTGGTACTTGACGTAGAGTTCGTCCGTACCGGCCCAGCCGCAGCGTGCGTCGATGATGTCGTTCATCTTATAAATTTATGGAGGGGATATTTTCAGAAGCAAAGAGGATAGGTGCGCTATCCCGTGGTCTATATCGGACACGAATCTCGGTCTGAATCGCTGTGAGTTGCCGCGTTTTTAATCGGCATCGGTGCCTGCCGTCATGTTTCTACCGGGATTTTCGGCATATTGCCTCCTGTCGCTCCTCATACATTCGAAAAGGCTGCGCCCCTTTGAACTGCATTCGTTCAATTTGACACAGCCCTTTCCGAAAAGCCGTTTCCGGGCGATTGCAGCGGAATCCCGTGCTCTCCCGGCCGGTACATCAGATATCGCCGCCCAGCATGAGGTACTTCTCGCAGTCCATTGCCGCCATGCAGCCGCTTCCGGCGGCGACGATTGCCTGACGGTAGCGCGGGTCGCGCACGTCGCCCGCAGCGAATACGCCGTTCACGCTCGTGTGGCTCGTGTTGCCGCGGGTTACGATATAGCCCTCGGGGTTGAGGTCGAGTCTTGCCTCGGAAGAGGTCGGTATTGGGCTTGTGACCGATGGCGAGGAAGAATCCGGTGATGTCCAGGCGTCGTTCTTCCCCTTCGTGTTCACAACGATGACGCCGTTCACGCCGTTGTCGTCACCGAGCACTTCCTTGGTCTGGTGTTCGAACAGGATTTCGATTTTCGGGTTTTCCTTTACCCGTTTCTGCATGACGTGGCATGCCCGGAGTTCGTTGCGGCGCACTATCATGTAGACCTTGTTGCAGATGTTGGCCAGGTAGCTCGCCTCTTCGGCCGCCGTGTCGCCGCCGCCCACCACGGCTACGTCCTGTCCGCGGTAGAAGAAACCGTCGCAGGTGGCGCATGCGCTCACGCCCATTCCCTTGAATTTGTTTTCGGAGGGCAGTCCGAGGTATTTGGCCGATGCGCCGGTGGCTACGATGAGCGACTCGGCTTCGACGGTGCGGTCGCCGTCCACGGTCAGGATGAAGGGATAAGCCTCCAGATTGACATCGGTGACGATGCCCCGGCGTATTTCCACGCCGAAGCGTTCGGCCTGTTTGCGGAGGTCCTCCATGAGCTGCGTACCCATGACGCCTTCCGGGTATCCGGGAAAGTTCTCGATTTCGGTCGTCGTGGTGAGCTGTCCGCCGGACAGCATTCCCTCGTAGAGGACGGGGCTGAGGTTCGCGCGTCCCGTGTATATTGCGGCCGTATATCCTGCGGGGCCGCTGCCCATGATGAGGCATTTTACTCTTTCTACGCTCATAATTGTCGGTTTATCTGTCTCGCAAAGATAGGCAATCTGCCTTTAATAAATCCAAAACGGTTATAATTAGTTGTTATGGTGCGATAAGCCCTACGTATTGCGGGGGCCGTTCCGATTTGTGTCTCAGGCATCGGAAGCGCCGTTTGCCGTCGGAGATTCTCCCGCTCCGTCGTCCTCGCCGGGCCTGTCCGGAGCAGGGGGTGCCGTCGTGAAATAGGCGTAGACCCTGCGGGCTTTCGCCGTTCCGACCGCATCGGCGAGCTCCTCTTCCGAAGCCCTGCGTATCCGGGCCACGCTGCGGAACCGGCGCAGCAGCAGGTCGGCTGTCTTGGTTCCTATCCCCTCTATCTCTTCGAGCCTGGGTACGGACGAAACCTGCCGAGCGTTTGTTGCGGTGGAACGTGATGCCGAAACGGTGCGCCTCGTCGCGCAGGTGCATGATGACTTTCAGCGGTTCGCCCGTCCGGTCGAGGTAGTAGGGCATCGGGTCGTTCGGGAAAAAGACCTCTTCGATGCGTTTGGCCAGACCGATGATGGCGATGCGGTTCTCCAGTCCCAGTTCGCAAAGGACGCCGTAAGCGGCACTGAGCGTCCTTTGCCGCCGTCCACGACAATCAGGTCGGGCAGGCTCGGCTCCCTCGGCGAGCAGGCGGCCGTAGCGCCTGCCCACTATCTCGCGCATGGAGGCGAAGTCGTCCGGGCCGACGACGGTCTTGACGTTGAAGTGGCGGTACTCCCTGCGCGAGGGTTTGCCGTCGCGGAAGACCACGCACGAGGCTACGGGATAGGTGCCCTGAAGGTTGGAGTTGTCGAAGCACTCGATATGGCGCGGCTGTACCTTCATGTGCAGCGCCTTGCGCATGGACTCCATCAGCCGGTCGGTATGTTTTTCCGGGTTCTTGATTTCAAGGTTCTTCAGCTTTTCGAGGCGGTAGAGGCGTGCGTTTCGCTGCGAGAACTCCAGCAGCTTTGAGCCGGTCGCCCCGGGTGGGCACCGTGAACTTTACCTCCTCGAAGAGCCCCTCTTCCGGCAGCAGAGGGACGATGACTTCGCGGGCGAGCTGGCCGGAGAGCTTTTCGCTGATGTCCGATATGGCCCGCGAGAGCACCTCTTTTTCGTCGGCTCCCGCTCCGACGGAGAGCTGTACCGTGAAGCTGTTCACCACCGTGCCGTCCGCGACCTTCACGTAGTTGCAGTAGGCCGTGCTGTCCGTCTCGTCCATCAGGAGCGAGAAGACGTCCACCCGCCGCAGGGTGGTGCTTACGATGACCGATTTGCTTTCATAGTTCTCCAGCAGCATCAGGCGGTTTTTGAAGTGTGCCGCCGCCTCGAAGTTCAGGCTCCGCCGCGGCCTCCGTCATCTGCCGGTGCAGGAACTCGCGTGTGGAGCGCAGGTCGCCCCGCAGCGTCTTCTTTATCCGTTCGATGCCTGCGGCGTAATCCTCGGCGCTCTGCCGGCCGGCGCACGGCCCCTTGCAGTTGCCGATGTGGTACTCCAGGCATACGCCGTATTTGCCCCGGGCTATCGCTTCGGGCGAGAGGTTCAGGGAACAGGTGCGGAGCCTGGTAGATGCCGTGAATGAGGTCGAGCATGTTTTTCTGCACCATCACCGAAGAGTAAGGACCGAAATACTGCGAACCGTCCCGCACCAGCCTCCGGGTGGACATCACACGGGGGAAGGGCTCGTTGCGCACCACTATCCAGGGATAGGTCTTGTCGTCCTTGAGCATCGTGTTGTAGCGCGGCTGCAGGGTCTTGATAAGCGAGTTTTCGAGCAGCAGCGCATCCTGTTCCGTGGGAACGTCGATGTGCCGCAGGGCGGCTATCTGCCGTACCATCATCCGGATTTTCGGAGCGTGTTCGCGCGACTCCATGAAGTAGGACGAAACGCGCTTCTTCAGATTCTTGGCCTTGCCGACATAAATTATCTCTCCGGCACGGTTGAGGAATTGATAGACGCCGGGAGTAGAGGGGAGCAGGGCAACCTGTTCCTTTACGGATAACGTGTGCTGTTCGTGGTCGGCCATAATAAAAAAGACGATATTGCATACAAAGATATGACCAATCTTCGTTTTATAAACGTGAGGGCTTTCCGGATATTTTGCGGAAGGGAAGTGCCGGCTGCTGTGGCTGCCGGGAAACGGGTGTTAAATCGCCGCGCTTTTGTGGTATTGCTTTCGGGTTTGCATCAAAAAATCCGGATGTGTTCCAAATGTATCGTTCCGCTGCCGGGAAAGGGAGATAAAAACAGCGCTTATGTTTTATAAAAATTCATAAAAGATGAATATGCGTATTTTTCAACACGGGTATATCTAATATGGATTTAATCATTATTTTTGGGAGCCTTAAATTGGGAAGCAACCTTTATTTGTTAATTGTTCACAAGAACCTGTAAACTGTAAAAAACATGAAAAAGAATCTATTTTTAGGAGGTATCCTCGCATTCTGTGCGGCAGCCGTACTGACAGGCTGTACTACCGGAACGGAAGAGACTCTTCAGTACGTCAACCTGAGCCAGGTGTCGTGCTCGTTCCTGGGTGAAGGGAATCAGCCGCTGGTCATCGAGGTGAAGGCCTCCCCGGCCACGTGGGAAGCCACTCCCGGAGCAACGTGGGTAAAAGGTGGAGCGCACGGACGACCGGACGCTCACCGTGACCGTCGATGACAACGACACCGGTGCCGAACGCAGCACCACCATCGCCATCGTACGATTCGTGGCATGGGGTACTCGCCGACCATCGTCGACGGACGACTCCTGGCAGTACTCCCCCGACCATCGTGGACCTGGAGACCGGCGAAGTCTATGAATTCGGCCCCTTCCCCGAATCGCTCTATTACCTCCACCAGACAATGGCCATCACCGACCAGGGACTGCTCTTCATCAGCGACGGCTCGAACAACGGAGGTCAGATAGCATCGATCGACCTCACCGGCAAATCTTCATTCCCGAAGCACCGGCCGGTTACAGGTTCCGTAAACCGGAGATACAGGTACCTCGGCCGACGGCAAATACTGGGTAGGTTTCGGTATGAAAGGCGAATCGGGCAGGACGGCGCCCTGCAATCCGCTGCTCTGGATTGACGGCGTACCGCACGAGCTTCCCATGCTCGACCTGAACTACCGCGACGAGGAGATATGGGTAGGCGTCATGGCCCGCGGCATCTCCGCCGACGGCAGTATCATCTACGGGACCTCGTGGGAAAGCTTCGACTTCGGTATGCTTTATTGGGTGAACAACGGTGAAAACACCGCAAAACCGAGATGGGTCGGCGAAGACGTCGGGAAGTCATGGGAAGAGACCATGAAGATGAGCGACGGCACCGAATATACGACGCATCTGGTAAACGGTCTCATCTGCCAGGCACAGCTGACCAAAATCAGCCCCTCCGGCAAATGGATTGCCAGCACCTACCGCACCGAAACGCCCGCCGAATGACCGGCATTTCGATAGTCACGACACAAAAAGCCGCATTCTACAATACGGAAACCGAAACGACCGTCATCGTGAAGGATTATGGAAGCGGTTCCGGTACGCACGTGACCGACGACGGCATCGCCTTCATCGGCATCGGCACGCTGGGCATCTCCTCGGGCAAGGTGTACGACCTGAATACGGGTATCGACCTGGGAAGTACGCAGGAGTGGGTATACAACAACTACGGCATCATTATCCCAGCCGGTTTCAACTACGTTTCCGCAGACGGCCGGTTCGTGCTCGGCACCAAGGCCGAATCTTCGGCAGATGGGCGTATCCTTCATAAACTGGTACATCGTTCCGCCCATAGCCAAGTAATTATAAGTGTATAATGACTGAAGGCAGCGGCATTCCGGTAAGGTTGCCGCAGCCTTTCAAACGACAGAAACGACTATGAAAAAGATATTGTTCGTTGCAGCGGCCTGCCTGCTTGCCGCAGCCTGCTCGCCGACCGACGGTGAGTCAACCACCGCATCGCTCGAAGTATCCCCCTCGTCGCTCGCCTTCGGGGCGGAGGATACGACTCCGCAGGAGATTACCGTGACCGCTACCGGCGTGGAATGGGAATATACCCTTCCCTCGTCGGCCGACTGGATTACCGTGGACGATGGAACGGCCGGAAAACTGCTGGTTTCGGTAGTCAAAAATCCGACGGCCGAGAAGCGTACCGCATCCATCGCCGTCAAGCCCGTGAACAACGACGACGTGAAGGCCAAGAGCGTAACCGTCACGCAGGCCGGTTCGGAGACTCCGGAAGTCTATTCGCTGACGGTAGACCCGGCGGCACTGACTTTCGAGGCCGAGGGTGCCGCAGGCCAGAGCGTGAAGGTGACCGCTTCGGGCGAGGGGATTACCTGGAGCGCCGCGGTGGATGACGCCGCCAAAGAGTGGATAACCCTCTCTGCGACGGAAGGTGCCGAAGGAGAGACGACGCTGACCGTCACGGTGCAGGACAATCCCGACACGGCGGAACGTTCGGCGAACGTCACCCTGACGCCGAGTGCGGAGTCGGCAGGCCCGAAGGCCATCCGCGTGACACAGGAGGCCAAGGTGCTGCCCCCCTCCTTCTCGATGTCCTACAACGGCGGAGACGTACCGGAAGAGGGATTTATTATTGATTATAAGGGGCAAAACCAATACAGCATCGATGTTGTTCCCGTCAATATCGAATGGAACGTAAAAACGGAATACGACGCAGGAGGCTCCGATTGGTTACAGGCGGAAAAAATCGAAGGGGATGCAGTCAATCGCATCAATATCGGCGTCAGTATCTTCAACTCGGAGAACACTTCCTCCGACCCGCGTACCGCCCGAGTGGTGGTCACCACGAATGTGGAAGATATCGGTCCGTTCGAGATTCCCGTGATGCAGGAGGGTAAGCCCGAATTCCTCAGTACGCTCGAAGAGGATGTTCGGCGAGGTTGTTCCGGATGCGTGTCCGGGCATTTCTTGTTCCGATTGGCCGGCTGTCCGCTGCATCCGCCGTAATGCCGCCGCCGTCCTGTCCTGCATGGCATCGTATGGGGGGCCTGTATATATCTATTTTTTTGCATATATGCAGAATTTTTCGGATATCGCCGGGACCATGGCGGCGGCGAAAAGGTACCGCGACAATTGAATGCCGTGGAAAGCGTGAAAAAAGCGATGATATGTACGCTGTCTGTTGGATTTAATGAATGTTGTTGCGGGTAATTATACATAAATGTCGCTTGTTCGGTGGCGGTTTGTTTTAAAAAACTCTTTTTGGTAAATATGAAAATGTTATAACACCGAATATTATTATATTGTTTTATGATTAGATTTGCATTCGTAGGGTGACAACAGCGTCGCCTGCGGTTTAAGAAGAGTAACCTAACAAATTATTCCAAACGACTTATGAAAAAAAATGCAATTCTGATTCGATTGGCGGCCGCCGCCCTTGTGCTGTCGGGCGGTTGTACGACCAATCCGGCCGAGGAGGTTCATTACGTGAATGTCAGCCAGGCGGCCTGTTCGTTCCTGGGCGAGGGGAGCAAACCGCTCGCCATTGTCGTGGATGCGGCTCCGGCCCAGTGGACGGCCGAGCCCGGCGCATCCTGGGTGAAAGTGGAACGTACCGATGCGACTACCCTTACCGTTACGGTGGATGACAACGATACGGGAACGGAGCGGAGTGCCGATATTACCGTGCAGGCGGGTGAAGCCGTAAGGCCAATCCGGGTTTATCAACTTTCCCAAGGACAACAGCATCGCCCGTTACCGTACGACGAATACTTTCGACAACGGAACTGCGGTGGTCTCCCCGAGCGGCAGGTATGTGGGCGGCTTCGAATCGACGCTGCTGGAGGATGGCAATACGTTTGAGTTCTGGCCGGTCATCATCGATGTGGAGGCCGACGAACGGATTGTGCTCGGTCCCGTTCACCAGTCGCTCCACATGCTTCACGAGCCCCACGCGATAAGCGACCAGGGACTGCTGTTCATCGCCGACGGGCAGAACGGCGGGCAGGTCGCTTTCGACATCACGGGCAATTCGTTCGTGCCGGAGATTCCTGAGGGGTATAAGACGCTTCCCGAAATACAGGCGGTTTCCGCCGACGGCAGGTATTGGGTCGGCTATTCCAAAAACAACGACGGACTGCACTATACATTGGTGTGGGAGGACGGCGTATTGGCCAAACAGCTCCCCATGCCGGACAAGAATTTCGTCGGAGAGGATTTCTGGTACGGTATTCTGGGGCGCGGCATCTCCGCCGACGGTTCCGTCATCTACGGTACGACGTGGGAGAACTGGGACTTCGGCATGGTCTATTGGAAGGATTGGCAGAACGGCGGCCAGGCGGAATACGTCGGAAAGGATGTGCATGTGCGGAAGGTCGAGAAGGCACTGGACAGCCAGGGGCTCGAATACGATTACTATTGTGCGGACGGCATGATTTGTCAGGCGAACCGCACCAACATCAGCCCCTCGGGCAAATGGATAGCCGGGTCGTACCGGACGTGGACCCTCGCCGAAAACCGGATGGATGCGGTGACGTCGCAGGTTGCCGCCTTCTATGACGTCGAAACGGAAACCACCGTCATCGTGGACGAGTACGGTGAATCGACCGGAACGCACGTGACCGACGACGGCATCGGATTCATCGGCCTCGGTTCGCTCGGCATCTCCTCCGGTCGCGTTTACGACTGCAATACGCGGACCGACCTCGGTACGACGCAGGAGTGGGTGTACGATAACTACGGCATCATCATTCCGAACTGCTATGTCACCAGCATCTCTCCCGACGGAACGGTAGTCTTCGGCCGGTATCTGGAGTCTTCGGCCGGCGGACACATGAAGTTCCCCGGATGGTACGTGGCTCCGCCCGTGGCGGAGTAATGGAATGACGAAATGTTTTCATCGCTAACCTAATTGATTCGGACCATGAAAAAGTTTTTATATCTGGCGGCAGCCTGCCTGCTGGCCGCCTGCAACGGCGGGGATGAACCCGAACAGCAGCCGTCGCTGGAGGTAAAGCCGCTCCAGCTCGATTTCGCCGCGGCGGACGCGGCCCCGCAGGAAATCACCGTAACGGCGGTCGGTGTGGAGTGGGAGTACATACTCTCCGGAGGCGCTTCGGAGTGGGTGACGGTGGACGACAGCCGGGAGGGTGTCCTGACCGTTTCCGTGGCGGACAACCCCGCACAGGAAAGGCGCACCGCCTCCCTGGCGGTGAATCCGCAGGGGAATATCAAGGTCAAACCGCGCAGCGTGACAATAGCCCAGGCCGGGAACGATACGCCTGTCGTCTATTCGCTGACGGTGGAACCCGCCGCACTCACCTTCGAGCCTGAGAACGCTCCGGCGCAGGAGGTGAAGGTGACCACCGAAGGCGAGGGACTTATGTGGAGCACCGAAGTGGAGGAGGTCGCACGCGGGTGGATTACCGTTACCGAACGTGACGGCGGATTCACGGTGGTTGTTGCGGACAATCCCGGACAGGCCCCCGTTCGGGGAACATCACCGTCGTGCCGGCCAGCGAGGCAGCCTCGCCGAAGGTGGTGCGGGTGACGCAGCAGGAGCTGGTACTGCCTCCGTCGCTCGACATAGCGCTGAATAACGGCGCATCCCCCGAGGAGGATTCGTCCTCGATTACCGCGGACAGACGGACGGCGATTACAATATTCTGGTCACTGCCGTCAATGTCGAGTGGCGTGTATCGGTACGGTACGAGTCCGGTACGGACGAAGGGTGGATTAACGCTAATGCCATTGATTTTGATGACGATACCCGTGTGAGCATTGTCGGTGGTATCGAGAACGAATCCCCTGAGCCCCGTGTCGGCTGGGTGGTCGTCTCTTCCGATGCGGAGGGGTGGGTCCCTATGAAGTAAAGGTAACGCAGGAGGGAAAACCCGACTTCATCAGTACGCTGGAGGAGGATGTCGATTTCGGCCAATTTACCAAGAGCAGGATTATTGTCAGTCCGAATGACGACTGGCGTCATGACGAGGTGACCGCATGGGAGATAATGTGTTGGGATGAAGGCGTTGAATTTATAGAAAATCCGCCCTTCCCGGAGCAGCCTCGCTTCGAAGGCACGGGAGGCAGAATCTCTTTCATGTTAATCACGGAAGTGTTGGAGAAGAATGACGACAATGTGTACATTCTGCCGGACGGCATCTATACCGTCGTGGCGAACTTCGACGACAATCCCGACCTGAAGCAGCCCGGCAATATCAGCGCCGGCGTCGCAGGGACTTACCTGCACCCCCATATGGCCGCGCTACGCATGGTTCGTCCGCATGGAGAACGGCGTTCACAACGGCGAGGCCTGTATCCGGAGCGGTACTATGACCGTGACGAATATCGGTGAGGATGAGTACGAAATCGTGTTCGAGTTTGAAAGCGATGCCGGATACCGTGTAGAGGGTTCCTATAAGGGGAACGTTCGATATCCGGGTAGGTTGAGAGCGAAGTGTTAGTTAGTTGATAGGTTCTTTTCAGACGGCGCCGTACCGAGTGATTCGCTGCGGCGCCGTCCGTCATATCGGAACCGCACGCTTGCCGGGACAGCGTGCTGTCCCGGCGAAGAGGCGCTAACGGCCCTCCGTATAGCCTTTCATCAGCCGGGCGATGTATTTGCCGATGATGTCGAATTCGATATTGACTACCGACCCCGGCCGGATATCCTTGAAGTTCGTATGCTCGTGGGTGTAGGGGATGATGGCTACCTGAAAGGAGCCGCTGCGGGAGTTCACTACCGTGAGGCTGACGCCGTTCACTGCTACCGAACCCTTTTCGACCGTCACGTTGTCGCCGTGCTGTTCGTATTCGAACGTGTAGTAGTAGCTGCCGTCGGCACTCTCCACGGCGGTGCAGGTGGCTGTCTGGTCCACATGCCCCTGCACGATGTGTCCGTCGAGCAGGGCGTCCGGCCGCATGCTGCGTTCGATGTTCACCCGGTCGCCCGGCCGGAGCAGGCCGAGGTTGGATTTGATGAGTGTTTCGTATATGGCGGTCACCGTATAGGTGTCGTTCGCAATGGATTCCACGGTCAGGCAGACGCCGTTGTGGGAGATGCTCTGGTCTATCCGGAGCTCTTCGGCTATCTCGCTCCGCATGGTGAAGGTCTTGTTCTCTCCATCTTCCCGGATGTCCGCGACGGTGGCCATCCTCTCTATTATCCCTGAAAACATAATCGTATGGTTTTTTATCGGTTGTCGGGGTCGGCCGCATGCCATCCCCGTCGTCTTTGCCTAACGGTTGTAATGTATGTGTCCCCTGACGAGGAACAGTTTCCGCAGCCGGTACGGTTCCACTTCGATGTCGCCGAAAGCGGGATTGGCTGCGCGGAGACGGAGCGTTCCGGCCTCCGGATTGCGGAATACGTTGCGGACGGCGGTCACCCTGTCGCTTACGACGAGATAGGGATAGCCCGGTATCAGCGCACTCTCCTCCGTTTCCGACAGCAGTAGCGTGGCACCCACCGGAATTTCCGGTTCCATCGCCTTGTTCAGCATCAGTGCCGCGAATGTCACATGTTCCGCTCTGGGCAGCGAAAGGACGTATGATGCCTCGGGAAACCGTTC
>VOFD01002640.1_pt1 | contig 15791 bp, 30 predicted proteins | sample 5384101 | NCBI WGS metagenome assembly VOFD01 (sample SAMN12384723, study PRJNA508395) | human gut metagenome | isolation source: healthy gut C | host: Homo sapiens
GGCATCTTACTTTCCCGAATTGTACCGAGACGCGGACGGGAAGCTAGTATGTAAATTGTATCGATCTTTCTCTGCCATTGCTTTTCTGGATTATGGATACCTGAAAACAGATTCTGTCAGCCACAGCTGTCAGCAGGACATGCGGAATAAGCTCCCTGACGGAAGCTGTTGTGGGTATTCGGTTTCGGAGCCTTAGGCAGGGGATGTTCGTATCCCCTGCAGCAGGCTAACCGGAGCATTGCATGAGCCTTACAGTGAGGGCACGCGGTGACGTCATGCCCCATTTTTGAAAGATGACCTCTGCCGGGGGAGAGGCCTTTGTATTTCTGGATATATTGCCTGTAGCCCTGAAGGTTGAAGATCAGGGCAAGGTTGTCTTTCCGAAAACGGTTATTGAGATAACCATAGTAACGGATCTTTTGGAAGCCTTTCGGAAGCACGTGGAGCAGGAAACGCTTCACAAACTCCAGAGGAGTGACGGTAAGTGTCCGGATTGCCTGCCATCTTCGCCGCGTGCCGTGAAGACCACTTTATCCTCTTCCACGGAAACGATCCGGGAGTCCGAGATCGCCACTTTATAAGTATAGCGTCCCAGGTACTCGATGGCATTGCCGTTTCCGTTAAACGTTTCCTTGACTTTGGCGACCCATTTACATTGGTACAGCCTGTCCCGGAAAGCAGCCCATTCATAATGATTGCGCAAACAGGCTGCCGCTCCGGTAAGGACCAGACCATGCTGGCTATAAGCGTGGTCAAGCATGGAAAGGAACTTTCCCCGGAATTTTGCTGCGAGGATGCTTTCCGGAATAAAAAAGGAGTCCCGGTCAAGTGTTTTAAGCTGCCTGTCTGCCGTAAGCCCGCCGCCGGAGATCACGGCGTGGATATGCGGATGGAACAAAAGCTCCTGTGACCATGTGTGGAGTACCTGTATAATGCCAGGGGCAGCCCCGAGGTACTTTGGGTCTGCGGCCAGTTCCATGATCGTCTGTCCGACACACTTATGGAACATGGCGAACAGCTGTTTCCTGTTGGCAAGGAACAGGGAGTTGAGTTCATGGGGGCAGGTAAAAACCGCATGGTAATATGCGGAGTCGATCACCTCGCTGCTGCGTTCATCTACCCAGAGTTCCTTGCGCAGGCCGCCGCAGACCGGACAGTTGCGGTTTCCGCAGGAGTTGTAGTGGATCCGTTTAAAGCCACATTCTGTGCAGGTATCCATGTTAAATCCGCAGGCAATGGTACGGCATTTGCAGATATCGGAGACCAGTTTCTTCTGCTCCGGGGAAAGGACGATGCCTTTATCTTCCAGAAGCTGTCTGGAAGCCAGCTGAAAAATCTGCCGGATCTTAGAGCCGCTTCCGGAAGGCTCCGATAAAACAAAGGAAGAGGAGCCTTGCGGGATAAAGGGGGATAAGGATTCCGGGAAGTCCATCACAGCACCTCCATTCCATCCATGGGGCTTTTGATTTGTTCCATAGAGAGCATGGCCAAATGGACATAGTAACGGGTGGTGTTGGTGGAAGCATGCCCAAGCAGGCGGGAAAGGGTCTCCAGATCCATCCCGTTCTGATAGCTGTGTGTTGCAAAAGCATGGCGGAACGAGTGGCATGTCAGGCGGTGGGGCCAGTGGAGTGCTTCTTCCTGTTTGAAGAGGAAGGACTGAATGAACTGAGGGTAGATCGGCTTATCCACCGAGTGCTGCTGGGTAAAAAGCCAGTCACGGGTACGCATGGAGGCAGGAAGGTCCCGCCAGTAGGCACACAGGATCCGGTAAACATCTTCGGAAAGGATAGTGTAACGGTCGCGGTTGTTTTTGCTGGGCGCTACATAGATTCGGGAATTGGAATGTTCAATATGGGCGCATTTCAGGGTGCAGACCTCTGAGATACGCAGGCCTGCAGAATACATGAGGGAAACCATGGCTTTCTTTTTGAGGTCCTGAATACTGGAAAGGAAGTTTTCCACGATATCGGGGGTGGGGATAAAGGGAGATGGAAGGTCTGCCTCCGGAGAGGGATCTGTTTTGCATTCCAGGGAAGCCCGAGGACCGCTTCATATAGGAAACGGATTTCGGAAAGGGCATGGTTGGTTGAATTATCGCATAGATTCCGTTCGGTCTGGAGTTGGGTGATAAAAGCGCGTATCTGAGCAGGAGAAACCTCAGCGGGATCTTTGTGCAGGGTACTGGAGCAATAATCCAGAAAAGGAGCGGTATATGTTTTATAGGACTGGATCGTATTGGGGCTGTATTTACCGAAGGAAAGGATTTCTTCGATCTGGTCAAGGTAATTTGTCATGGGAAACCTCCATTAAAGAATAGAACTACAGGTACAGAGATGGACCTGCAACAGGCGGAGGCCTGACAAAAGAAGTAAAAATTTCAAATATGTAGTTGTTGAGTTTAAAATCCATGGTAAACTAAGCATAGCAGTTCTTGTGTATGTGTTTAAGGTTAAGTGTGGTAATTCAACAATACAACATATATTCAAAAACTGCTACTTTTATTTAGAAAAAATTTATTAATTATGAAGTGTATGGAAAAACCAGTAATGCGGAAATTTCCACAAAAAATGGCTGACATTCCAATTGATTTTGCGCATCCGAACCAAACTCTGATGCAGGGCTGTTTTGAGGAAACCGCAGCAGTAAATGGTGAGAGCAGGAGCTTTCTGACGTATATTCCGGAAAAGCTGGAATATTGCCAGCCATGTCTGATCGTAGCTCCGCCAGCAGGTGTGGATCTGGCAGAATATATGGAAGAATCCGGACTGAAAAAGCTGGCGGATGATAAAAGGCTGTTTCTCTTTTTACTGAAGGCGGATCCTTCCGGCTGGAAGGATGACGGAAGTGATGCGGATTACATGAACGCTGTGTATACGGAGGTGCAGTCCAGAAATTATTATGTGACGATGCAGGATAATATTTATGCCTGCGGAATCGGGGACGGGGCTGCGATCGCACATCAGGCGGTGCAGAAAATGGCGAGCGAGTGGAGCGGTCTGTTCAGCTTTGGAACAATCGGAGTGAATTTAAGGGAATCCAGTGAGTGTACGGCGGAAAATGCAGAACAGAATGGTACGGAACTTCGCATTGAGGCCGCAAAATGCCAGGTGCCTGTCTGGATGACGTTTGCCGATCTGGAGGATGGTTTTAATCTGCAAGCGGTTGATTACTGGAAGGAGCAGAATCATGTGACGGATGATCCGCTGAAAGGGCAGGGGGCGGATCTGATCTGGATGCCGTCGCCGGTAAAGAGGTTCAGTGAGGTGAATGAGGAGCAGATCGCCCAGGTCAGAGTTACGCTGGATGCGGGAGAAGTAACCCTCGGGCGTCTGGAAAAAGTGTGGAATTACATAGGGATGGCGAGAAGGCACCGGAGTTTTACAAGAAAGAACCTCAGATATTACAGGGAGCCGCTTGCCTGCGGAGCCGTATTACAAGAGCGGGTATTTGAGGGAATGAACCGTCTCTGGTATGAGTATGTGCCTGAGAGCTGTACTGCAGATCAGAAATGGCCGCTTGTTGTTGTGATGCATGGAAGAGGCGGAACGGCGGAAAGCTTTTTTGATATTAGTGCGATGTCTGTAGTGGCGGAGGCAAGGCGCTTTCTTGTGGTATTTCCGCAGGCAGGGATTCATCAGCAAAAAGCCGGACGGATTAAAAACGTACTTTACTGGAATGGAAGTTATGAAGGCAGGCCGGTGAACGATGTGGCATTTATCCGGTCTCTGGTAGAAGAGGTGGCAAAAGACTGCCGGTTGACCGGAAACGGATCTATGCCTGCGGTCAGAGCAGCGGCGGAATTATGACGGATGTACTTTGCGGCAGCGCGGGCGATTTATTTGCGGCATGCGGAAGCTGGTCCGGAATGTATCATCCCAGAAAGGTCCACGGCACATATGAAAAAACAGAGGACGTGGTTCCCACCCCTGTTTATCTGTGGGAATAAGGATCGTTTTGCACGGCAGAAACAGAGGACGAAGAATTTCCGTTTTCATTAATACCGGAATTGCGGAAAGACATCGTTGAAAAATAGAACGGTATCATTTGGATAAAAACCATGTCCAGACCTGGACGACGTGGCCTATCACATGGTACAGCTACCCGAACAGCCAGGGAATACCGCTTTTAACGGTAGGTATTGTCAGTGATATGGCACATGCGAACTATCCGGAAGAGAGTTGGATTACATACGATCAATTTTTTTTCACAGTTTGCAAAGGATGAGGATGGAAATTTATGTTACCGCGGTGAGAAAGTTTTAATATAGCGCATTCGCTTAAATGGGGAAAAAACATGAGTAAAGAGAAAAAAAGAACAAAAATTTGCAGTACCGCACCAGTTGATTATTATTCTGATAATTGCCTTTCTGGCTATGATCGCAACTTATCTGATCCCGGCGGGACAGTATGAGAGCATAGAAGTGAATGGAAGAACGGCGATCGATGCCAATTCATTTTCGTATATCGAGCAGACGCCGGTATCGCCCTGGAATGCTCTTCTGGCTCTGCCGCAGGGGCTTTTCAAAGCAGGTTAGCATTATTGTAATGGTTCTTATGATCGCTGCGTCAATGGAAGTGATTAATGCGACGCAGGTATTTGATGCAACAATTGGAAAGCTGGCTGCAAAATATAAAAAAATAACCTGTATCTGATCATACCGATTTTGCTGGGATGTTTTTCTATCCTCGGTGCCATGGGGATCAATACGCCGATCATCGCGTTTGTTCCGCTTGCGCTGCTTCTGGGATATAATCTGGGCGGTGACGCCATGATCGGTGTGTCGCTTGCGCTGCTGGGAATGACCTGCGGTCTGGCGGGAGGCGCTTTTTGTTCCTCATCCACTGCAGTGGCGCAGGGGCTGGTTGGTCTGCCGCAATTTTCCGGATGGCAGCTTCGAGTGGCAGCTACAGTCGTATTTTTTGGGCATTTACATCTGTTTTCCTGATCCGGTATACCAGAAAGGTGCAGGCGGATCCGAAAGCAAGCATTCTTTATGGAGTATCCGGAATTAAGCAGCAGGTTGAAGAAAAGGAAACGGCAGAGCTGACAATCCGCAAGGTCTGTACTCTGGCAGCGTTTTTGATCGGGTTTGTCATAGTAGTTTATGGTGCCACGCATGGATGGAGCACGTCCGATCAGATACCGGTCGTGTTTATGCTGACGGCGACCGCCTGTGGATTGATCTCCGGCATGTCTCCGAATGATATGGCAAAGCACTTTATAAATGGAGCAAAATCCGTAATCGGTGTTTGCGTTATCATAGGATTTGCAACAGGTATTAATATTATTTTGACTGATGGGAATATCCTGCATACGATTGTACATGCACTGAGCAGCCTGTTTGTCAATAGCTCCAGCTTTGTATCTGCGATTGGAATGTATATCTGTAACCTGCTGATTAATTTTGTTATCTGTTCCTCTTCGGGACAGGCGACAACGGTAATCCCGATTTTTTCCGGTATGGGGAACTTTGATGGCAAGCATCGGGTTTGCCGGGATTTCTCTGGATCGCTGGATTAAATTTGTGTGGAAATGGATTTTGATGAGCGTGCTGGCAGGAGGCATTTTTGTCATAATTGGCGTGGCGATCGGATACGGACCTTTTAAGGACGGACCGACGCGGAAAATCAGCAGAAAATATTCAGAGAGAGGAAGAAAAAAAAATATGGATTATGCAAAAGAATCCTTGAAAATGCATTATGATTTGAGAGGGAAAATTGAGATTACCGCCAGAGTGGCAGTAGATACGAAAGAGGCACTCAGTCTGGCTTATACTCCGGGTGTGGCGGAGCCCTGCCTGCAGATTCAGAAGGACATCAGCAAGAGCTTTGAGCTGACCAGAAGGTGGAATACGGTTGCGGTGGTGACCGACGGAACGGCTGTCCTGGGCCTTGGCGATATCGGACCGGAGGCAGGCATGCCGGTTATGGAAGGAAATGTGTTTTATTTAAGGCATTTGGAGATGTGGATGCGATTCCCCTCTGTGTGCGCAGTAAAAACGTGGATCAGATTGTGGAAACTGTGCGGCTTTGGCGGGAAGCTTTGGCGGCGTAAACCTGGAGGATATCTCTGCACCCGCTGCTTTGAAATCGAGCGCCGCCTGAAGGAGTGCTGCGATATTCCGGTTTTTCATGATGACCAGCACGGGACGGCTGTCATTACGCTTGCCGGGATGATTAATGCATTAAAGCTTGTGGGGAAGAAACTGGATGAGGTGAAGATTGTAACTTCGGGTGCAGGGGCAGCGGGGATCGCTATTATAAAGCTGTTAATTTCAATGGGATTAAAGAATGTGATTATGACGGACCGCACAGGCGCTATCTATAAAGGAAGAGACAATCTGAATGCGATCAAACAGGAAATGGCGGAAATCACAAATGTAAATCAGGAGAAGGGCAGTCTGAAAGAAGTAATAAAGGGAGCGGATGTATTTATCGGGTTTCAGCTCCCGGCACGTTGACGGAGGAGATGGTACGTTCCATGGCAAAAGACCCGATCATATTTGCATGTGCCAATCCCACGCCGGAAATTTTCCCCGAAGCTGCAAAAGCGGCCGGAGCAGCCGTAGTATCCACGGGAAGATCCGACTATCCCAATCAGGTAAATAACGTGCTGTGTTTTCCGGGGATTTTCCGCGGTGCGCTGGATGTACGGGCTTCCGACATAAATGAGGAAATGAAAATTGCTGCGGCTTATGCGATCGCCGGATTGGTCAGCGAGGAAGAACTGTGTGCGGATTATATTTTGCCAAAGGCATTTGATCCGAGTAAGGGATGCCGTTGCCGCGGCAGTGGCGGAAGCGGCGCGAAAAAGCAACGTTGCGAGACTGGTATAATTGAAAAAAGAGAAGAAGACGGGATCTCTCATCTTCTGTGCAGCGGTGATAGAAAAATAAATATTCAGGATAAGCCTTGCCGCCGGGTGTGTTTGGCGCCCGGCGGCATTTTTCGTTGCCATGCATCCGAAGGGAGCTGCCGGCGGCAGATCCTGTAGGTGTATTTTGCAGGGAAAAACATTAAACTTGATAAAAATGCTGCGCTTTTTTGGCCCCGGACAGCGGAAATGCTGGAATTATATCGGAAAAACGGGGAGGAAATCATAAATACGATACTGCAGGTGAAAATCCGCCTTGTGGTTTGGATTGTGTGATATCCCATACTAAAAAGCTGTATTCTAAAATGGGTATAGATGAAACTTGGAATAGCGTAAATATCACGGGGTGTTCGGCTAAAAAATTACCTCTTATTTGGTGTAGACGATGCGTTATTCATCGGTTACGGACGAGCTATGACAGAGTGCAGCAGTTTTGCCCGGTTGCGATTTATATGATTATGGAAGTGAAATCCGGACAGGTTTCTAAGGACGGATGTGGAAGTCTGAAGAGCAGGACCGGATGGGCGAGTTTGAGTTTTATGAAGAGAATTTAAGGATAGCGGTCAGTGAAGATGGATTTCTCTGCTGAACGTTATTTTTTGTTTCGGATATTTTTTTTGAAATGATATAATAAACATGACATACTGTTGTCGTGTTGAGTTTGCTATGATATGAACGGAGCGTGAGAGATTATGAAGATAGACAGGCTGATAGGAATATTGTCGATCTTACTGCAGGAAAGAAGACAACAGCTCCTGAGCTGGCAGAAAGGTTTAGTATCGCGGAGAACGATAAACCGTGATATTGAAGATCTGTGTAAGGCCGGGATTCCTATAAAGACTGTTCAGGGTGCCGGCGGAGGAATCAGCATTATGGATGGATACTGCATGGACAGGACAATTCTGACATCAAAGGACATGCAGATGATCCTTGCCGGGCTCCGGAGTCTGGATAGCGTGAGCGGAAGCCGATACTACGGACAGCTGATGGAGAAGCTTCAGACAGGATCGTCGGAATTCATAAGCGGCAGGGATTCCATGCTGATCGATCTGTCATCCTGGTATAAGGGGTCGCTTGCTCCAAAGATCGAGGTGATTCAGAGTGCGATAGAGAACAGGCGTCTTTTTGGAATTTAGGTATTATGCACCATCCGGAGAAAGCAGCAGAACGATTGAGCCCTATTATTTGGTTTTCAAATGGGCGAGCTGGTATGTGTGGGGCTGGTGTGAAGCACGGGAAGATTACAGGCTATTTAAGCTGAACCGCATGGACAGAGTTGCTGAAACGGAGAAAGATTTTGTCTGTCGGAATGCACCTATGCCGAATTTGTCAAATGAGAAGATATTTCCGGGCGGGATAAAAGGTAAAGGCGCTTTTTTTCACCGGATATGAAATGGCGGCTGGTTGAAGAGTTTGGACCGCATTGCTTTACGGAAGCGGATGATGGGAAGCTGCTCTTTACGGCGGATTATACGGATATGGATAACCTTGTGACATGGCTCATGACATTTGGAGCAAAGGCTGAGGTGCTTGAGCCGAAAGAAGCGCGGGACATCATCCGCAGGAATGCGGAGCAGACACTAAAAAATATATATGGAGGATTAGCATAATGAGATTAGACGGTTTTGGATTATTTGTTGACGATATTGCAAAGATGGAACGCTGTTTCTATTATATGGCAGGAAAGATTTTGAGAAGATGACAGGCCAAAGATATAAATATATCAATGGTCTGAACGGTCATTTTGAAATAGCATTGTATGTCGATACATTTGGTGAGGTTGATGAGGCGTATAAAAAGCTATGGAAAACGGTGCCGCATCGATTCTTCCGCCGGTGCTTGAACCGTGGGGACAGAGAACCTGCTATATCGCGGATCCGGAAGGAAATCTGATCGAGATCGGTTCGTGGAATAAGCCTTATGAAGAGAAGGATCTGACGGAGGAATAATGATCATGGCGTTTGATTATAAGAAAGAATACAAAGAGTTTTACATGCCGAAGGGCACGCCTTCCATTGTGACTATCCCGAAAATGAATTACATTGCGGTAGGGGCAGAGGAAATCCTAATGATGAAGATGGCGCATACAAGCAGGCTATAGGTTTGTTGTATGCGATTGCTTTTACAATAAAGATGAGCAAAAAGGGTGACACCAGATTAACGGATATTTTGATTATGTGGTGCCGCCATTAGAGGGATTCTGGTGGCAGGGTGAGCGGCGTCCGGGGGACGCCATGCTGCGAACCGACCGAGCCGGCAGGCAGGATGGAGCAGTCGGCATTGATTATGCGCATAAGGATGCTTTTCAGTGGATTTCCGTCATTCGATTGCCGGACTTTGTCACAAAGGAAGATTTCGACTGGGCTGTCAGGAAAGCTACGGCAAAGAAAAAACAGGATTTTTTCTAAGGTTGAGTTTTTACCTACGATGAAGGACTGTGCGTACAATGCATGCATATCGGGCCGTATGATGATGAGCCTGCCACAGTAGAGACGATGCATCATTTTATGGAAGAACAGGGTATGTTCTTGATATCACCGACCAACGGTTTCATCATGAGATTTATCTGAGTGATGCGCGGAAGGTGGCACCGGAGAAACTGAAGACTGTGGTCAGACATCCGATAAGGAAGGCTTAAAGGTATGGAATATATTAGAGTTACGAAAGAAAATCTGGAAAAGGAGCATATCTGCTGTGCCATTTCAAACAATAAGGATGTGCAGGTAGTATCAAAGAAGGCCTGGCTTGCAGACAGGTTTGATGAAGGACTTGTATTTCTTAAGAGCGTTGAACGCGGGAAGTGCTTTATCGAATATATTCCTGCGGAGAATGCGTGGAATCCCATCCATGCTCCGGGGTATATGTATATTGACTGTCTGTGGGTATCGGGTTCTTTCAAAGGGGCATGGATATGCAGGTGATCTGCTTTCAGAATGTATTAAGGACAGTAAGGAGAAGGGCAAGAAGGGGCTTTGTGTACTTGCGGCTGCAAAGAAGAAGCCGTTTCTGGCAGATCCGACAGTTCTTAAAGTACAAAGGCTTTGCGGTCTGTGCTGCGGCCGATAACGGAATCAATTATGGTATCTGCCGTTTGAAAAGGGAGCAGGGACTCCTTCGTTCAAAAGAATGTGCAAAAGCATCCTCATATAGAGGAAGATGGTTATGTTCTTTACTATACGAATCAGTGTCCGTTTAATGCGAAGTATGTGCCGGTTTTGGAAGAGGTGGCTGAGAAAGACGGGATATCCTTCAAAGGCTGTAAAGATCAGGAGCAGAGAGGATGCTCAGAATGCACCGACTCCGATCACGACATATTCGCTGTTCTGTGACGGGGAGTATGTTACGAATGAGCAGATGAATGATAAGAAGTTCCAGCTTATCGATGGGAGGAAATGATATGGCATCAACAAAAGAGTATCTGGATTTTGTCGTAGAGCAATTATCAGGGTTGGATGAAATCAGCAGTCGGGCAATGATGGGTGATATATACTTTATTATCACGGTCGGGTTTTTGGAGGAGTATACGATGACAGACTTCTGGTAAAAGTCCGTCCCGGCGGCGATGAAAACTGATGCCGGACGCTGAAATGGAGCTTCCGTATGAGGGAGCGAAAGAGATGATTCTGGTTGATGATTTTATGCAAACTGGTTGAGAGCATGTGGAAAGAACTGCCGGATAAGAAAAAAAAAATAAAAAACAGGAAAAATGCCGTCAACTCATACCAAATGTATGGAGTCAGAACAAAACTTAGAGAGGATAGGGAAGGAAATAGGAGACAGAAAGCAAAGCAGACGAAAAATAAGGTTTTTCATAATGTTGTGGTTTTCGTCACAAACCGACATTCTTCTTCGTATATATAATCAGAAACGTATAATTGCAGTCACATTTTCTTAATTTGGAAAATCATTGAAATTATGCCTTATATTTGGAAGTAGTTTGCAAATCAAAAAGAGATAAAATAAACTGTAGTACAAGGTTAGAGGAAAAATGTGGGATGATAAAAGAGGGATTAATTGGGAGAGAATCAAAGGAGCTGTGCTGGAATCTGGATATGTCGTATTATTGGCTGGCGTATAAATCAGCGGTGCCGATCACAACTTTGATGCATATTATTGATGGAAGCACGAAAAATCCGGGCGTCTATACGCTCATGAAGATTTGTGACAGATTTGGGATAACGCTGATCGAGTTTTTGACACGGATGATTTTCAGGGGAATTGAGCATGATTCCGTGTAAGCACGGGAATATACTGATTCCAGATTGTTTTTTGCTTTACCGTGACAGTCTTTTGTGGTAAATTTATAGGGTATCGGAAAGCCGTTTCCGCAGGGATTCGGCTTTTGCGACAAAAAAGACAAAATGACAGTAAACGGAAGGGATGCAATGAAGAAGGACGGACAGCGAAAACAGACGACAGCGGAGCGCGCGGCGATGTACGGCGTGCTGGTGGCGCTTGCCATGATTTTCAGTTATATTGAGACATTGATCCCCATCCCGATGGGGTCCCAGCGTGAAGCCAGGACTTGCGAATCTGGTAGTTTTGCGGCGCTGTACATGATGCGCCCGGCAGATGCCTTTGTAATTTCTATGGTGCGTATCCTGCTGGTCGGCATGACATTTGGAAATGAGTTTGCGATGCTTTATAGCTTCGCGGGCGGAACCCTGAGCTTTCTGGTAATGTGGCTCTGCAAAAAAAGGAGTGGTTTGGCAGAACAGGCGTCAGTATTGCTGGCGGGATTTTTCACAACATCGGACAGCTGATCGTTGCGGCGCTTGTGCTGGAAAATGCGGCGGTATTCGCATATCTGCCTGTGCTGCTTCTGGCAGGAACGGTCATAAGGGGCTTTTTATCGGTCTGCTGGGCGTGCAGGTCCTGAAGCGGCTTCCCGGAAAGTTTGGTAAAAATTAACAAAAATCCTCCGGATACTGGGGGGGATTTTGTGTTTTTGAAAAAAAACATAAAAGTTTCTTGTTGAAAAATGCCTTTAAAAAGATTACTATATATACATAATGACATGTACTTTAGAAAAAGGAGAAGAGAGTATGAAATTAGCTACTTTTAAGGGAGGAGTCCATCCGGATGACGGAAAACGGTTTACAAAAGACAAACCGGTTCAGACGTATCTGCCCAAGGGCGAGCTGGTATTTCCGCTTTCGCAGCATATCGGGGCGCCTGCAAAGCCGGTAGTCAGGAAAAAAGACACGGTTTTGATGGGGCAGCTCATCGCAGAAGCCGGCGGATTTGTGTCCGCAAACATTGTCAGCTCCGTTTCCGGTACGGTGAAGGCGATCGAGCCGCGCATCACGGTTTCCGGTGCGAAAGTGGATGCGATCGTAATCGAGAACGACGGCAATTATACGCCGATTGAGGGACTTGGGCAGTACCGCGATTATACGAAGATGTCAAAGCAGGAGATCCTGGACGCTGTGAAAGAGGCGGGCATCGTCGGGCTTGGCGGTGCCGGATTTCCGACGCACGTAAAGCTGATGCCGAAGAATCCGGACGCGATCGACCACATCATTGTGAACGGCGCGGAGTGCGAGCCGTATCTGACGAGCGATTACCGCATGATGATTGAAAATCCGGAGCAGATCGTCAGCGGGCTCAAGGTGATGCTGCAGCTTTTGATAATGCGAAGGGCGTGATCGCTGTCGAGGCAAATAAGCCGACGGCATCCACAATCTGCAGGAGCTTGTGAAAAATGAGCCGCGGATCGAGGTGGTTCCGCTGAAAACGAAGTATCCGCAGGGCGCAGAGCGAAATCTGATCTATGCGGTGACCGGAAGAAAAATTAATTCTACAAAGCTTCCGGCGGATGCCGGCTGTATCGTGGATAATGTGGATACGGTGATCGCGATTCATATGGCAGTGTGCGAAAAACGCCGCTGATGCGCAGAATTGTTACTGTAACAGGAACCGGCATCAATGAGCCGAAAAACTATAATGTCAAGATCGGCACCTGCTTTGCGGAGCTTGCGGAGGCTTCCGGCGGGCTGAAGGAGGGCGTGAAAAAGGTGATTGCCGGCGGTCCGATGATGGGAATGTCGATCCCGTCGCTGGATGTGCCGATCGTCAAGACCTCCTCTGCGCTCACCTGTCTGATGCAGGATGATGTGGAGCGCTTCGAGGAGACGGCATGTATCCGCTGCGGACGCTGCGTGCAGGGGTGGCCGTCGAACATGGTTCCGCAGAAGCTGATCGAGGCGGCGCAGAAATATGATACGGCGGCGTTCACTGCGCTAAACGGCATGGAGTGCTGCGAATGCGGAAGCTGTACGTTTGCCTGTCCGGCAAGAAGACCGCTGACACAGGCATTCCGTCAGATGCGCCAGGCAGTGATGGCGGAGAGAAGAAAGAAAGGATAGGAGGGATTGTTGTGAACGGCTTTTTAAATGTGTCATCGTCGCCCCATGTAAGGGGAGATGATTCCACCAAAAGTATTATGTATGATGTCGCACTTGCCCTGCTTCCTGCTGCGGCATTCGGTGTTTACCGCTTCGGACTTTACTCCCTGGCGGTAATGGCAGGTGTCTATCGTATTTGCGCTGCTTTCAGAATATGTGTTTCAGAAGCTCGCGCATCAGAAAGTGACTGTCCTGGACGGAGCGCGCTTGTGACCGGTCTTTTGCTCGGAATGAATCTTCCGCCGACGGTTCCCCTGTGGATCCCGGCGCTTGGAAAGTATTTTTGCCGTCATTTTGTTAAGCAGTTTTTCGGCGGCATCGGACAGAACTTTATGAACCCGGCGCTCGGTGCGCGCTGCTTCCTGCTCATTTCCTTTACGGGGATCATGAGCGATTACGCGGTGGATGGTGTTTCGGGGCGACCCCGCTGGCTTCGCTCGCAGCAGGGGGAGCAGGTGGATCTGGCGCAGCTTTTCCTGGGCTTTACCGGCGGCTGCATCGGTGAGGTTTCCACGCTGGCAATTCTGATCGGCGGTATTTATCTGCTGGTGAAAAAGATCATTACCTGGGAGATCCCGGTATGCTATCTGGTATCCTTTGCGGTTTTTGAGCTGATCTTCGGCTCTGGCAGCGGCATCGGCTTTGTGCTCGCGCAGCTCTGCAGCGGCGGTCTGATGCTCGGTGCATTCTTTATGGCCACCGACTATGTGACCAGCCCCATCACCAAAAAGGGAAAGATCGTATTTGGTATCCTGCTCGGTGTGCTGACCGGAATTCTGCGTACCTTTGGCGCGCTGCCGGAGGCGTTTCCTATGCGATCATTATCTGCAACCTTCTGGTTCCGCTGATCGAGAAAGTGACGATGCCGACGGCATTTGGTTACGCAAACGGCGCTCTGGAGGGCAAGAAGGGCTTCTCGCTCGCTACATATAAATCCGCGCTTACGCTGTGCGGCATCACGCTGGTAGCAGGTCTGGCGCTTGGCGGCATCTATCAGCTCACGAAGGGACCGATCGAGAAGGCGGAGCTTGCGGCGCAGGCGGAGGCTTATGCGGCGGTATGTTCGGATGCGGAGAGCTTTGATATGGATGAGACGCTGGAGGCGGCTGTCGCTGCTTTGACGGCGGAGGACGGCACCGTGGCGGACGGACAGTTCGGCAGCGTTTCTTATGACAGCGTTTATGCTGCGCTGGACGGAAGCGGAAATAAGATCGGCTGCGTGGTCAACGTTACCAGCAAGGAGGGCTTTGGCGGAGATATCACCATCAGCCTTGGCCTGGATAACGAAGGAACCGTCACCGGTATGGAATTCTTAACGATCAATGAGACGGCAGGCCTTGGTATGCGCGCGACGGAGGAGGACTTCCGCAATCAGTTTGTCGGCGATGCGGCAGAACAGTTTGAGCTGACGAAGGACGCGGCAACGTCCGATACGCAGATCCAGGCGCTCAGCGGCGCGACGATCACCTCGAAGGCCGTGACAAATGCCGTAAATGCTGCACTGTATCTTGTAAACAGTGCGGCGCAGTAAGGGGGTGTGGGGGAATGAATCAATACAAAGAGCGTATATTAAATGGTATTATCAAAGAAAATCCGACATTTGTCATGATGCTTGGTATGTGTCCGACGCTGGCGGTTACGACGTCGGCGATCAACGGCATCGGTATGGGTCTTTCTACGATGGCGGTTCTGATCCTGTCGAATATGATCATTTCTCTTCTGAGAAACGTCATTCGGATCAGGTGCGTATTCCGGGGTACATTGTCGTGATCGCGTCGCTGGTAACGGTGGTGGAGCTGGTGCTGAAGGCGTATATTCCGTCGCTGTACAGCGCGCTTGGGCTTTACATTCCGCTGATCGTGGTAAACTGCATCATCCTGGGGCGCGCGGAGGCGTATGCTTCCAAATCGACGCCGCTTCTGGCAGCGTGCGACGGTCTCGGCATGGGACTTGGCTTTACGATCGCGCTGACGCTGATCGGCATCTTCCGTGAATTGATCGGCGCAGGTACATTCTTTGGAATGCATATCATGCCTTCGGGTTATCAGCCGGTAGCGATCTTTCGTCTCCGCTCCTGGTGCGTTTATCGTGCTTGGCGCGCTGATCGCGGTGCTGAACGGCTTAAATATCCAGAACAACGGCAACAAGAAGGTGGAGGGCTGCGCGGGCGACTGCTGCAGCTGCGGAAAGGCTGCCTGCTCAGACAGAAAAGAAGAGCAGAAAGCGGAAAGCCAGGGGTGTAGAGTATGTCAGAAATGGTTTTATTATTGGTCGGCGCGGCTCTGGTAAATAACGTGGTGCTCAGCCAGTTTTACGGTCTGTGCCCGTTCCTTGGCGTGTCGAAGCAGGTAAAGACGGCGGCGAGTATGGGTGTGGCGGTTATCTTTGTCATCACCATCGCGTCTGCAGTGGCGAGTCTGATCTATGATTTTGTGCTGACGCCGCTGGATCTGCAGTTTCTGCAGACAATCGTGTTCATTCTGGTCATCGCGGGACTGGTGCAGTTTG
>VOFD01002277.1_pt1 | contig 15739 bp, 29 predicted proteins | sample 5384101 | NCBI WGS metagenome assembly VOFD01 (sample SAMN12384723, study PRJNA508395) | human gut metagenome | isolation source: healthy gut C | host: Homo sapiens
CACCAGCTCCTGCCTTACCGCCCTAAGTGCTGATCTACATGTAACGTATCCCTCCAGATCGATCTGTGCCTGTTCCTGCAGCTCCTCGACTTGTTTTTTCAACTTCTGTTCTTTATTCAATTTAGGCCTTTTTCTGTCTTTTTTATTATCTTTTCCGTCATCCCTCATGAATAAACTCCCGGCATATCTATTCTTCAAAGTATTGTTTTATTTTATCTTCCATAAGATCAGAGCCGATAATTATGATTATTTTCTGTCCTTTATCAATGGGTTTTATCTCTGTCTTATGGACTGTGGCATTAAGCTCCAACCAGCTGTCCTGTTCTACGCTAAAAAATCCCTTTATCCTGAACACATCTCCGCAATCTTTATCTGAAAATACCCGATTCACTATATCGACAAGTTGTTCTCTGGTAAAATTCCTGTTCATTATATATACAGAGCTATAGACATCGCTTTGTTTGAACCAAAGCTTCGTAAAATCATTGAGCTTATATCCGACTGACATAAATCTCTCATAGTCTTCACTGCCAAACAATTCCCAATCCTTTGTGATCACATCTCCGTCAAACCGGCGTCTGCACTGAAATTCCTCCAGAGTTTTATTCACAAATTCCTTTGTATGCGATATTTCATCTTCCGAAACTCCGCTCGTCTTACTCATGACCAAAACTCCGCAGTTGGCGATTTCAGATGCAAGAACATACCTTGACTGTCTGGACATATCTGTATCAAGCTTTGCATCGACTATTGCAATAATGCTTCCAACCTCATACCACCTGTCAAGCGGTTCCTCATGAAGAGTATCAAAGAATTCATCTACATCAAATATTCCAGAAGGTTCCACAATAACCCTGTCATATCCGCTCATCCCCATTGCTATGAGTTTTGTCTTGAATCTTCTCTTATGGCAGTCCTCTCCGCAGCCTCCTGCCACCATCTCGGCATGACAATTAGGGGCCCATCAAATCCTGCAGCAGCATCATATCTACATTCACTGCACCATAATCGTTCTCCAATATTCCAACGTTGTATCCCTTATCAACCAAATATTTCACATATTTTCTGATAAATGTAGTCTTGCCTGATCCCAGGAATCCGGTTATCAAATCTATCTTTACCACAGTGTATGCCTCTCTTTCTCTGCGACGTTTGCAGTACATCTTTACCAGCCAGACCTCACATGGAATCCCCTGTCATCTTCCAAAGGAATATTCTTCACATCCATATCCTCGATAAAAAAATATACCTGTCCTGTCTAAGAACCGACACAACCTTATCAAGTGCCTCTGGGATTCCTTCGGCCTCCATCTCAACCGATCCGTCATACATATTGCGAACCCATCCTGTGACACCGAATCTGGAAGCAGCGTACTCCGCCTTGTATCTGAATCCCACGCCCTGAACACGACCTTTAAACACATAATGTCTTCTAATTTTCTCCATGTAATCTATCTCACCGCGTTATCGTACTTATCAGCGTCAAATACTATTTTTCCGCCACACATCGTATAGTGTACCCTTCCGGCAATGTCCATCCAGCAAACGGACTGTTCTCCGTTCTCCCTTTGATGCAAAATTGCCAACTATCCACTGCTCATTTTCACCAAATATGACCAGGTCTGCCGGTGCACCCTCTGCTATCTTCCCCGGCTCCATGCGGTAAAATTCCGCCGGATTCTTACTCATAAGCTCCATAAGCTTCATAAGTGATATATAGCCCGGCTGTACAAGAGAATAAATACCTAATGCCAGCGATGTCTCAAGACCGGTTATGCCACTTGGTGCTTTGTCCAGAGCTCTTGCCTTCTCCTCACTGCTATGTGGCGCATGATCCGTAACGATCATATCTATAGTTCCATCCTGAATGCCTTCTATGATCTGTCTTCTATCCTTCTCCGTTCTGAGTGGTGGATTCATCCTTGCCAGTGTGCCATATTTCAACACAGCATCCTCTATAAGGGTAAAATGATGTGGTGTTGCCTCTGCATGAACATCCGCACCAAGTTTCTTTGCCGTCCTTACTATATCCACCGAATTTCCTGAACTGATATGCTGTATACACACAGAGGCTCCGGTGTGGAGAGCCAGAACACAATCCCTTGCGACCATTATATCCTCGGCTGTCCTCGACGCGCCTCCATACCCAAGCTTTTCTGAGACTTTGCCCTGATTTACCCCCTGGCTGTACTATAAACAGTGGATCTTCTTCATGAAGGCTTATAGGAAGATCAAGCTCTCTGGCCTTTTCCATGGCTTCAAGCAAAGTTTCTCGTCCATAATAGGAATTCCATCATCCGTGAATCCTGCCGCACCAGCCGCTGCAAGACCATCCATGTCCACAAGTTCCTTGCCTGCGAGCTCTTTTTGTCACTGTGGCAGTCTGAACAACGTGAATACCAGTCTTGGCGCCTTTCTCCTGTATATACTTCAGAGTATCCAGATTATCCACTGCAGGCTTTGTATTCGCCATACATACAACCATGGTAAATCCGCCCCTGGCTGCAGCCGCAGCTCCTGTATTTATATCTTCTTTATATGTGAATCCTGGATCACGAAAATGCACATGTGTATCCACAAGTCCCGGCGCGATCACAAGTCCCGTGGCATCAATCACCTCAGCGCAATCCACATTCAAGTCCTTTCCGGTCTTTGCTATAGTATTTCCGTCAACCAACACATCCATAATCTCATCTGTACCTGTTACAGGGTCAACGACTCGTCCGTTTTTTATCAATATCATTCTTTATTCACCTCATCACAATATTTAGTATTATCTTCTATTATCTGGCTGTGTGCCATAATTTCCTGTCTGACCATATGTATCCGTATGCCCGAACTGTCCATATATATTCAGCTGTGCTCCGTAGCCGCCCGGCTGACCGTATGTATTCGGCTGTGCTCCGTAGCCGCCCGGCTGACCGTATGTGTTCGGCTGCGCTCCGTAGCCGCCTGGCTGACCGTATGTGTTCGGCTGCGCTCCGTAGCCGCCCGGCTGACCGTATGTATTCGGCTGCATGCCGTAGCCGCCCGACCGACCGTATGTGTTCGGATGCGTGCCGTAGCCGCCCGGCCGACCGTATGTGTTCGGATGCGTGCCATAGCCGCCTGGCTGGTTATAATGATTTGACTGACAGCCTCTCATAGGCATATATCTGAAATTGTATGGTGCTGTCCATATAGGCTGTACAGCTATAATATGATCCTCCTTTGCCGCATGTGTTATAAGAAGGAACATCAGAATTATCACTAGCGCAAGTACCGCTATACAGAGCAGAACACTGGTGTCCTCAACCGACAGAACGAAGTCATACAGACCATGTATTCCAAGAGGACACACATACGCAAAGCAGAAGATTGCCAAATGCACTCTCACCATTATTGGCATCTTCTCTCGCTTTGGCATATAAAAATCCCATAACAACACCACACGCACAGTGAAGCGGAACCGCAGATACGGCGCGCATGATTCCGGTACCTATTCCTCCCTGAAACACATATATTACATTCTCAAGAGTTGCAAATCCGAGGGATGAGCAAACTCCATATTACTCCGTCATAGCTGTGATCAAAATTCTTGTTCTTCCATGTCATCAAAAGCATTCCAAGGAATTTTCCAAGCTCCTCTATCATCGCAACTATGAAAAACACTCCACAAAATTATACATTGCAGAGCTGGGATCCAATCCAAGCATATACAATAATCCTGAACCCAAAATTTCAACAATGACCGCAGGTATGGCACTCACCGCGCCAAGAACCGCCAGCCACACAAGGAGACTGGTTGGATTTCTTCTCTGTTTATTTTTCCCCACCACAAACAACAAAAGTAAAAATCGATGGCAGTATCGCCAGCCTCAACGCAAATGCACTCATGTAACACTCTCCCTTTATCTTATGCTAATAGACATATATATTCTAAGATACCATTTTTGATTGAAATTCACAATAAGCAGTGACCTTACATGATATTATTTTTCACAAATACGCAAAGAGCGGACATCCTCAAATGGAAAAGCCCGCTCTCTGTCATACTATAAAATTGCTCTGTATACATGTATTATATATTCTATGATTTTACATGTACTATATACCTGCCTTATATACGCATTTAATCTCTCTTCGTCACATCTATATCACCGCTGCTCGTAATGATCTCACAGCTGCCCTCTGCATCAACATAAGAATCCGGAACATCTACATCGCCACTGCTTGTCTTTGTCTTATAATTGAATCTCTTATTTGAAGTTATATCCACTGATACATCACCACTTGAAGTTTCTATGGTGAATACTGCCGCATCACTGTCCGAGAGTGTTATATCACCACTTGACGCATTGCATACTACCCTCTCTGATTTCATATTTGTTGAACTGATATCACCACTCTTCGTTGTGAATTCAGCCTTATCTGCAGCTACAGTGTCGCTGAGTGTGAGATCTCCGCTATTTGCGGAAAGATTCAGCTCCTCTGTCGCAACACTGTCAAGCTTTTTTATACAACCGCTACTTGCTTTTACTGTGATGCTGTCTGCATTTGCACCTGTTATACCGGTGTCTCCGCTCGAAGTAACAATGTCTATATCCTTCACCGCAAGATAATATTCCACATCCACATCGCCGCTGCCTGTGACTATCTTTATATCCTCATATTCAGTCCCAGCGAGATATACTGTAACCGACGGCCATGCAACTGTACTCACACCCAGTGATATATTAAATGCTCTATTTCTCGTATCATCGGCTGTTATCTTCAAAACCCCATCCTTCACATCAACATGATGTGTAAGACCTGTGCAATCATAATACTCAACGTAGTCTGCATCTCCCTCGGCCTTCTTCACCATGACATCTATATCCGATGAGCTCTCTATGTCTATGCTCTTGAATCCATCTTTTACATACTCTGTCTTTTTTCTCATATTGTATATTCTCTGACTTCATATCCTTGAGATTGATCTGCACATTCGGCCAGCTGAAACCATTTGCCGCAAATGCAGATATTATAGTTATTATTCCGGCAACTATCATAACCGATGCCGCTATAACCGCTTTCTTTGTCCTGCTCATATCCTATTTCTCCTTTACAAACATTCTCTTGATACCGTTCACACTGGCCTTGCACACCTTGAATATGCCCACTGTAACAGGTTTTACCGACACAATGAAAAGTATCGCAATTCCTGTACCGATAAGCGCTGCTCCAAGCATGAGAAAAGCTGCATATGGGCAATGGGCTATGAACAGTGGGATTACACTCACTATTCCGCATATCCCTGCCACTACAAAACTGAGCACGACCACATAAAATGACACAAGCAGTGTAAATGCTACTATCCAAAGTGTTAATAAAAAGCACCGCTGCGGTTATGAGAAGCGGTATCCATACCGGCGATCCGAGAATTATAAGGATAACCTCCCAAGCTTTGAGCTCATGCTTTGGCTTTATCTTCTCTTTGACGATCTTTGCAAGAGGCATCTCCGAGTATCTGTTCTACCGCATCATCCGGCGACACCATATCCGCAACAGCATCATCCTCGGAAAGTCCATCCTCGATCCTGTCATCGATCATCTCACTATAATAATCTGTAAATCTCTCTATATCCTCAGCCGGCATGGCCTTGATCTTCTCCCTTATGGCCGTCAGATATTCCTGCTTATTCATCTGCTTCATCCTCCTTCACTATGAACTGATATATAGATTCCAATTCCTTCCACTCTTCTTTGAACTCTTCTATCCTCGCCCTTCCGGCATCTGTTATATGGTAATACTTTCTTAGTCTGCCATTATGCTCCACAGAATACACATTCAGGAAAGCGCCAGCTTCAAGTCTCTGAGTATGGGATAAAGTGTTGATTCAGATATGGTCACATATGGTTTCATATCTTTGATGATCTGGTATCCATATGAATCCTCGTCCTTTATGGCTGCCAGCACACATACATCCAACATTCCTCTTTTTAATTGTGTGTCCATCGCTATACCTCCTAACGTGGTATACTATACAACGCATAGTATTATGTGTCAAGTGGTATTTTCTATAATATCTCCACTTCGACAAAGGGGACAGGTACCTCCGTCCCCAATGGAGTATATAAAAAGTGCGGGATATCTCTGTTTTAGAGGCTCCCGCACTTTCGATTTCTTTTTATATATGCAATTCTAAATTTTCGGCACTTTTATTATAAAACTTCTATAACGTACTCTTTGTTGAATGAATGTCCACTCTCAAGGCTGTTTGAATACTCACGGTCTTCTAGTTCACCGGCATAGCCCTCTCTGTCGCATCTGCCAAACCAAGGCTCTATGCAGACAAATGGTGCATGCTTCTTGGCAGGGCGACCATATACCAATCTGTGGCACGTCAAATTTCAGCTGAAGAACCGGCTTATCCGATACGTCCTTGAGTGTCACGGTATTTATGCCCTTCCGTCTATGATAAGAGCATCCTCGTCAAACATCTCATCGGTAAGCTTCAACACACCAGCCGTGAGGCTATGGGTAACTGTCCTGCTGCCAAGAACACCACTTTCTGTAAGCAGACCACATTCAACCTCGGACTTATCGGTATGCATATCAAGTGAATAACCATTTACGCCGCCATCGCAGGCAAACGCAGGATGTGCACCGATTGAAAATGAAGCTTTCCGGCGCCTGTGTTGACCACTGTCCACATCACATGAACACCTGCGCCCTCAAGCCTGTAGCCAATGCGGAGAGTAAAATCAAATGGATAGTTCTTCTGCCACTTCTCGTCCTTCACAAGCTCAAACCACACTGTATCCTCTGTCTGCTCTGCCACCACAAACTCGCTGTCCCTTGCAAAACCATGCTGCGGAATACCCTCATATGTAACTCCATCATGTCTATACGTCTGATTCGCAAGCTTTCCGACAAATGGAAACAGCACCGGAGAAACTCTTCCCCAATATGCCGCATCTCCGCACCACATATACTCTCTATCCGTCTCGTTACTTCTTCAGACTCACAAGCTCCGCACCGTGAGTATTTACTCCAATAGCAATTCTGTCATTTTTTAATTCAACAATACCCATCATGTCCTCCTATACTCCAGCCAGTCCGGCTGATCATAATTTACAAATAATATTATACACTTTTTATAACATTATAGCACAGGTGGTTGAAAAAAAATACGGTCGCTTAATGAACTAATAAGCAACCGTATTTATATAATTAAGCAATAGTCACTGTCGGGGTCCCAAGTATCACATGAAGCCTTGAAAGTAAATGTTTATTACAAAACTTTGTTTATATACTGTTTCCCGGCATCCGCAAATCGTTATCCAAGCGCGATCATTCTGTTGATGCAGCGGGAAGCTCCCTCCATCACCTCATCAGAAAGGACTATCTCTTCGCCACCTGTGCCCTTTAATACATTCAATATGTCAACCAGGTAGTAAGCTTCATATTATGGCACATCAGCTTTGAAGAAATTGGATAGAACATTTTGTCAGGGCACTCATATTGAAGATGCTCCACTATGCTGTGCTCTGTACCGATGATGAACTCTTTCTTCTCTGACTTTCTGGCATATGCCATGATTCCTGTGGTTGAACCTACATAATCAGCTTCTGCAACTACATCCGGCCTGCACTCAGGATGGACAAGAAGTTCCGCATGTGGATGTAGCTCTTTTGCCTTCAAAGCATCATCTAGGGTAACCGCAAGATGTCTAGGACATCCTCCGTTAAAAACACAAATTCCTTTTCCGGCATCTGCTTTTGAACATAGTTTCCAAGATTCGATCTGGAATAAAAAGAATCTTGTCATTATCAAGCTTGCTGCAGATCTGCACTGCTGATGAGGATGTCACACATACATCACAGACAGTTTTCAATTCAGATGTCGTATTTATATAGGCGACAACCGCATATCCCGGATACTTCTTCTTCATCTCATTCAGCGTTTCAAGGTTCATCTGCTCAGCCATCGGACATCCCGCCTCAGGGTTAGGCAGGTACACATTCTTATCAGGGGACAATATCTTACATGTCTCCGCCATAAAACGCACACCACACATTATTATATTTTTGTGGGAATCCTTGCTCGCCTCCACGCTAAGTCCATATGAATCTCCCATATAATCTGCAACTTCAAGAATCTCATGTCCCTGATAAGCATGTGCCAGTATGCAGAAATCTTTTCTTTCTTCAGTCTGATTATCTCTTCCTGTATCTCTTTTATCGTCATTTTATTCTCTCCAAATCATTTTATGCTATTTCTCCCACTCCTGCCACGGAACAAGGAAACCTGTCTCATCAAGTTTCTGCTCTATGTTGTCCAGGATTTCTTCACTTGGAGCCTCTATCAGATGGTAATGATATCCGTTCGTAGCATTTCCAAGCAGGGACGACTGGCTGTTTTCCAATTTTTTCATAAATTTTGCCACGTCGTATCTGGAAGCAATATTCATCTTTGCAGTAACACGATTGTACACCGTATGACTTATACTTACATTCTTTACAACACCGCCATAATCAACTATGATCGTGAGTTCTTCCTCAGTCCTGTCATAACCGTGTTTTTACTTTAAACTCTTTGACATTTTGATTCATTCTTGTATATATAACCCCTGTTAGTTGCAATTATGCCATCATCAGCCGCCCTGATCACTGCAATATCCTGCACTATTATCTGTCTACTGACATCGAATTCTGACGCAAGCTTATTTGCCGGAACAGGGACATCTGAATTCTTCACAATGTCAAGTATCCTTTCTCTTCTCTCTTTTGCCTTCACTTTATTCCTCCGCATGAAGATTTTTCATCGATATATCCATTATAGGTGAGCTGTGTGTAAGCGCACCGCTTGATATATAATCCACTCCCAATGATATCAGTCTCTCTATGTTCTCTTTTGTAACATTGCCTGAACATTCTGTCTCCGCACGTCCATCGATCAAATCGATCGCAGCCCTCATCTGATCCGTTGTCATATTGTCAAGCATAATGATATCGGCTCCCGCTTCAACAGCCTCTTTTACCTGATCCAGTGTCTCAACTTCAACCTCTATCTTGCGGACAAATGGTACATACTCCTTTGCCATTCTCACTGCATTGGTTATACTTCCCGCAGCGCCTATATGATTATCCTTAAGTAATACTCCATCCGACAAATTGTATCTGTGATTGCTGCCTCCGCCGACTCTGACTGCATACTTCTCAAATATACGGCAATTAGGTGTGGTCTTTCTGGTATCTAGCAGAGTAGTCTTGCTTCCTTTAAGAAGTTCTGCAACCTCATGAGTATATGTAGCTATACCACTCATACGCTGCAGGTAATTAAGCGCAACCCTCTCTCCAGAGAGAAGAACCCTGATATCACCAGTCACAACTCCCATAAGCTGGCCAGCCTTCACCTCATCGCCATCTTTGCAGAAGAACTCAACCTCAGTGCTGTCATCTAAGAGTGTAAATACTCTTGCATATACATCAAGTCCTGCAATGATTCCATCCTGCTTGCATATCAGGTCTACTTTTCCTTTCTGTGCCTTTGGCATCACCGCATTTGTGGATACATCCTCACTTGTGATATCCTCCTGTAAAGCCATCATTATAAGCTTGTCCGCATTCAATTTCATTGTTATCTGATTCATTCTCAGCCTCTTCTTTCCGTTTCTGTCAAAACTATATTCTTATATTCTCTAAACAAACCATCTATATCTTCATATTCAGACAGATCTATGTTGTCTTCTCCACAGCCTCTGTGCTCTCTGCTGAACATGATATCATCTGACGCCCTCTGTGCAAATACAAGCGACTCAAGTAACGAATTGCTTGCCAGCCTGTTTCTGCCATGCACTCCATTACATCCGGCTTCTCCTACCGCGTACAATCCTTCCATGGATGTCCTTCCGGCGAGATCTGCCTTCACTCCGCCCCATGTGGTAATGCTGAGCCGGCACAACCGGTATTGGTTCAACAAGCACATCATACCCCTCATCCTTGCACTGCCTGTATATATGTGGAAAATGCTGCAAGATCACATCTCTTCCAAGCGGTCTCAGATCTTCCCATACATGCTCAGTTCCATCTATCTCCATCTGTTTCCATATTGCATGGCTGACTACATCACGAGGCTGCAGTTCATCTGTAAACCTTTCTCCCGCCTTGTTAAGAAGCCATGCGCCTTCGCCTCTCACAGATTCAGATATCAGAAACCTTCTTCCTTTATTCCGGCTAAACAGTGTCGTCGGGTGGATCTGCACATAATTCAGATTCTCTACCTCTACTCCATGTTTTAAGGCAATTGCTATGGCATCACCTGTTATATGGGCAAAATTCGTTGAGTTCTTATATATGCCTCCGATTCCACCACACGCCAATACAACGTTGCTGGATCTAAGTATGCTTATGTTCTTCGCCTCATCAGCTATAACCACGCCACCACAGGCATTGTCATTGCAGACGATGTCGAGCATAGTCGTATACTCATATATCTCGATATTGGATTTCTTCTTTGCGCACTCCAGCAAAGTGGATGTAATCTCTTTGCCGGTAATGTCCTCGTGGAACAATATTCTGGGCTGGCTATGAGCTCCCTCTTTGGTGAAGGCAAGCTTTCCGCTCTCTCATCTCTCTCAAATCTGACTCCAAGCCTTATCAATTCTCTGATAACAAGATTCGATGATCTGATCATCAGATCGACTGTCTTTTTATTGTTCTCATAATGACCGGCTCTCATGGTGTCTTCAAAATAATCTTCGTAATCTTCCTCACCCCGCAGCATACATATGCCGCCCTGCCAAAAAAAAAGAGTCGGACTCATCAGCCCGCTTTTTTTGTGATAATACAGACTTTTTTTGTCTCTGGAAAATTTAACGCACAGAATAAACCTGCAGCGCCAGTTCCAACGATAATAACATCATATACAGTGTTCATCATTTCTCCTCTTCAAGTAGGCATCATATTATTCTTTATAACCTGACTTGCATATAAACATAACATATGTAAACTCATATGTAAAGATATATGTAATGTTATGTGTAAGCTTTTGATGTAAAGTTTTGAATTAGAGTTTTGAATTAATGTAAGTGCATGTAAACCTTAAGTCCATATAAATTTTATATAAAAGAATAAATATTTCATATAGAGTGACTACTATAGGAGTAATTGCTATGTCATCCAATTTATTTCATAAAAAACTGCACCAACATGACTATTTTCAATCGTATTGATGCAGTTTCCATACATATAAATATTTTCGTCATCTTGTCTGTATATCGTATCTACTTTAAGACTTTTTTTTTATCTGTTTCTCTGTGGCAATCGGGTAGATATCATCCATATGCTTCACTATCCTCTCCCACGATTCCTCAGGGCTCTCACCATATGCGGACGTCACATGATCATATCCCCACAGCTTTTCCGGCATGGAATACACAGCCACATTCCAGCCGTATTCCGCTCCCTTTTGTTCACCCGCTTTCTAAAATCGCATGCACACAGATAGGTCTGCATCTGGAAGCTGTGTCATCGTACCCTCAAAGCCCTTCTCGCCGTCCTTGCCAAATCCGGCAAGCTTCTTGATATCAAATGATAACAGCTCTGTATCATACAGGCTCTCCGGTTTTTCTGCTGCAAATTCCGCATCGCTTTCCTCATCTATCCGGTCATCCATGAACAGATCCATGATCTTCTTCTGTCTGAATGATGCAAGCTCATCATCCCATCTGGCATCGAAATCATATCCTGATCTTCTGTAATTTGCAAAATACGGGGAACCATTTCTTTGAGATAAATCCCGCCTTATTGTGGAAAAATTTACCATATGCGATATCGCCTCTTCTGGCTATGATCTCACGCCATACCCAAGGATCCATCTGTGCATCCTCACTCCACCAGTACTTCTCCGTGGTTCGCTCCTCCACTGAAAATCCAGGTATCTCATTGCGGAAAAGAGGCAGAAATCCCACTTCCTCTATATATCCGATAAGCTCATCCACCGTGTGCAGGCACTCCGGATCATCCTCCGAAACTCCATACATGATCCATGTTCCGTCTTTTGATTCCATAAACTCTCTAAATTATTCGCCCCTCAAGGTGATCCATCTCATGGAGCACTATCTGGGCTATATATCCGTTGAACTTCATACGCTTTTTTTGCAAATGATGCATCCTGAAACTCTACCTCTATGTCTCTATACCTTGTCACCTTTCTCGTGCCGTCCAGAGACAGACATCCCTCCTCTGTCTCGTAAGCCCCCGACTTTGACAGAAGAACCGGATTCAGCATGACAACATTGGCAAATCCCATGCTGACGATGATTATCCTCTTCTTATACCCGATCATGTTGCCCGCCATTCCGACGCACCTCGCCTGATTTGCCGCTAATGTGTCCTGCATATCTGCAATGATACCCGCATCCATAGGAGTCATCGGAGATGACTTCTGGCTGAGAAACATCTGGTCTCTTACTATCTGTTTTACCATGGTCTATTACCTTTCCTTATCTACTCACCATTCTTCACGTACAGGAATATTTTTTGACTTGAGAAGCCTCTTCGGTGTTGCCGAGATCTCGCATATCTCCTCATATATACGGTTGCACACGATAAAATACGCTGCCATCGCCGTCAGCACATTCTTCTGATTTGCCCGCTGGAAATTATACATTCCAGTCTTCTCGTTCCTGTCACTTCTGGCATGTTTCACCAGATTATAGTCATTCCACCAATCTGCGATACGGTCACCCACAAACGCACTGAACGGCTTCAGCTCAATATCCTCAAAAGTATCTATCGTCCTCACCGCATCCAGCCGGATATCCGGGAATTTTCTAAGCACAGGAGTGAGCCTGTCATGTATGCTGTACTTCTTCCTGTAATCATCCTCCTCGACTATCTTGCAATATATCTCTATCAGAGAGTCTATATTGCTGCAGATATTCAGGAACATATTTATGTATCTGCTTGAAAATGTCGAGAAGTTGCTCTTGTGGATATCCACATACTCAGAACTGATCCGGACGTCCTTCTCAATGATCTGGTATTGCTTCCAGAAAATATTCAGGAACTCCTTCTCAGTTATGACAACTCTGGTCTTCTTTACCAGAACATTTACCCACAAATGCCCCTGACCTGTCCTGTCAGGTCTCACATCCTGACTCGTCCATACATCCTCAAGGGCCGCGCCAGAAACCGAATACACCATATCACAAACCTTTGTCTCAGTATAATTGGCAAATGTTCTTCCATCATCCCGCGTCTGCTCACCTTTTCCATACTTCCACGAAGCATAGAATACACCGCCAATCTTAAGTGCTTTCATAACCTTCGCAAAGATCTTGATCATATCACACTTGTCAACATGGAGCATCGAGGCACATGCCCACACCGCATCAAATTCATTTTCGCAGTTTATGTCCTCGATACGCATATTCAGAGCAGGTCTTCCCGTGAGCTCATATGTCTTCTTACACATTGTTTCAGACGCATCCAGAGATACGACATCATTTCCCTTGTCCAGAAAATATTTGCTGTCACGGCCACTGCCGCAGCCAAGATCAAGAATCCTGCTGCCTGGCTTGAGATGTTCCTCAAAGCGCTTGTAAATGTCCGACATGTCTGCATTTCTGGTTATCTCGGAATACCTGTCAGCATGTGTGTTGTAGTATTCTATTGTTCTGTTTGTATTTTTATCATCCATTAAAATCTGACCTCTTCCGGTTCATGTGTGGTGAGGGTTCGAATCCCCCTCCACTTTCATATGTATCTACAGATTATTTGCCTTTCGCAGCAGCTTTCTCAAATGACTCCGCAAATCTCTGATCATCTTCATCGGTTCTCTTCCGTGGTCCTTTGATATGATTCCGGCTTGACGCCCTCCGCGCCTTCTTGTTCAAATGTCTCTCCATAAGCATCTGATCGATATTCTCATTTGTATACCACTTTCCCGATTGGTGTATCGCAAATGCACCTTTTCCCAGTGCCATCGCAGCCACGCCATAATCCTGAGTAACAATTATATCACCTCTATGGCAAATGCTTATCAGCTTGTAATCCACCGCATCCGCTCCGGCACCGACTACTACAACCTCACTGTAATCAGATATGAGGACATGGTTCGTATCGCACAGAAGCGTTACCGGGATGTTGTATTTTGTTGCTATGTCTTCAACTATTCCTACAACTGGGCAGGCGTCGGCGTCAATGAATATGGTCATCAGGTATACCTCTTTTTAACTTCTATTATCCAGGGAATATGCTTTCTCATCAAAATCATATCTCACTATGCATAAGCCTCAACATTCTCTTACATCTAATTATAACTATCAATGGTATCAAACCTATACATAGGTAAATTATAAACCATTCAGTATCATCCAATGCTATCAATGAAATCAAATCAGCAATTAAAAATATACTTCCTGCACATTCACATATAGTTTTTATTACTTTTACTTTATATCTTTTATATTGCTTACCTTTATATTTGGTAGTACTCATCGTTTATCTCCTGTTAAACCTTGTCTATCAATATTATAAATCTGCCCTGCACACCCAGAAATTATTATATCTACCACTTATACTATAAATATTGCTATCAGACTAACAGGTAATGACTCCCACTGTTGTGGGTACGTTGTTTTATACCTCTATGAATTTACATTGCTCTCAAACTTAATGTCTCTACACATCGTTTTAGATTGGGTTTTATACCTCTATGAATTTACATTGCTCTCAAACTGATCCTTGACGACATACGACCGAACTATAGTTTTATACCTCTATGAATTTACATTGCTCTCAAACTATCATCGTATCAAGCAGAGTGTACGAATCGTTTTATACCTCTATGAATTTACATTGCTCTCAAACCCCGCTGTCGGGTGTTATAATCTTGCTGTTGTTTTTATACCTCTATGAATTTACATTGCTCTCAAACTATACACACTTTTTGTTGGTTCATTATATAGTTTTATACATCTATGAATTTACATTGCTCTCAAACAATCAGATGTCATATCTCATGGACTTGTACGTTTTATACCTCTATGAATTTACATTGCTCTCAAACATGTATTATATCATTATTACCCACACTGTAGTTTTATACCTCTATGAATTTACATTGCTCTCAAACGAATGGGACCATGTAATAGTGTCCGAGCTGGTTTTATACCTCTATGAATTTACATTGCTCTCAAACGGGCCAAGTTCTATTGCCCATGCATTATCGTTTTATACCTCTATGAATTTACATTGCTCTCAAACAGGGCGGTTAAGTATAATACTGATTACTGCGTTTTATACCTCTATGAATTTACATTGCTCTCAAACGCATCACCAAACGTCAGCACCGCCACATCTTCGTTTTTATACCTCTATGAATTTACATTGCTCTCAAACATTAATAGTGCTCATTTGAAATCTGTCAGCGTTTTATACCTCTATGAATTTACATTGCTCTCAAACTGGTCGTATGCGATGCTTGAGGATTCACAGTTTTATACCTCTATGAATTTACATTGCTCTCAAACGTAATCTAGTGTATGCAGTTGTCCATATAGTTTTATACCTCTATGAATTTACATTGCTCTCAAACTACTTGATATATATAACGCTTAGCACCTAGGTTTTATACCTCTATGAATTTTACATTGCTCTCAAACTATACTAGTCATAGCCTCCATAGCACACTCTGTTTTATACCTCTATGAATTTACATTGCTCTCAAACTTAACTGCCTCAGTGCTCTCTTCCAGCGTTGTTTTAT
>VOFD01002887.1_pt1 | contig 15733 bp, 27 predicted proteins | sample 5384101 | NCBI WGS metagenome assembly VOFD01 (sample SAMN12384723, study PRJNA508395) | human gut metagenome | isolation source: healthy gut C | host: Homo sapiens
GTCTGAATATTCAAGCAGATATTTAACAGTACCGTCTTTGCTTATCTGTTTATGTTTTATTTTTACATCAGTAATCTGAGCAATTTCAGCAATTTTTTCACGTGTTTTTTTGAGATATCAGTCATTTCATCAAAAGAAGAGACTGATTTTAAATAAATCCAGTTATGCAAACTGTTTTTGCTCTGTATTTTGATTCGTCTATAGAGTCAGTGAAGGCGGTTAATTCATCAAGACTCATTCCTGATAATATTTGTTTACTCATACATATATATTATCAGGAATAAGAACATACTCTAATTATTTTCAATAAAATATCACAATTTCTTAAAATATTTCCACCTGCAACACATATGATACAAAGATATCCGCACGATTACCCAAGTCATCCTGAGGAAATGTGCTTCAGGTTGACCATCATCCGTCATCCTGAGGGAACAAAGTGACCGAAGGATCTCACAGATTAGATTTTTTGTCATCCTGAACTTGTTTCAGGATCTTACAGGCATTGTTATTCATGAACACAAACGTTCTTTGCACAAGGCACGTCTGACACTTCAGAATGACAGGATTTATTGTGTTGGGCAGGTATGCCCAACCTACAACTCAGAATGACATTGTTACTCCTTGCCGACTTTCCAGCGGAATCCGGCGGAGAAGGAGATACCGTTTCTGCCTCCGTTGTGGATCATTGCCTGTCCGTATGCCATAAATCTGTCGTTAATAAGTCTTTGCAGGCCGACTCCATACTGTACATACGGTTTTATACTCATTTCCGGCAGTCTTACATCGTTGGCTGTTACTTTGCTATCTTGCAGAAGGTTCCATATCATGTTTACACCTATATATGGCTGCCATCCGTTTTTCAAGTTACCTATAACTTTTATTCCGGGAGCCAGTTGTATTGCATGCAGGGGGTCTGATTCGATTTTCAGACCTGCTGAGTTTGTATAGTCGAATGTATTAACAAATGTATATGATATTAAAAGCTCGGTTGTAATATTAATTTTCCGTTTATAAATTCAATATTATATCCTGTTTTGTTTCCTATGCCTGCCAATAGCATTGCGTAGTTTTTCGAGCCGTACATATTGGTGGATGAGCCGGAGGAGGCGCCGACGGAGAGGGTTGTTGCGTTAAAGAAGTTACCTTTGTAGAAGGTTGTTGTACCGCCTATGAGGCCTCCCGTTTTGGTATGTATCTACTCCGGAGTATCTTTGAGATGCTCCGTTATAGCCTATGTACCCTGTAAGAACTCTTTCCCAGCCGTGTCCGATAGATGTAATGGCAGAGTCATAGCCGACTAAGGTACCGTAGTTGATATTTGAGACTTTTGGACCGTTTTTAAGGGGTATATTTTCAAAAGAAGCGTATGGTTTTATCCAGAATCCGGGTGTTTCTTGTTTTGTCATAAGGGGAGAGAAGGTGCCGACATCTGTGGCGTCTGATGTAGGAGAGAGGGCATATTTATTCTGGTTTACTATCGCAAGTCTATCCATATACGGGATATTCATGAATGAGTCTGCGTGTTGGAATGCATAGTTAAAAGTTTGGAGCTGGGTTGTATATGCGCCTGCCTGAGTAGCTACGGAGGGAGCGACGACAGAGGGGTTAAAGTTGTCGTATGAGCCGGAGGGGGCTCCGCCTCCTCTTACGAAGGTAAACATACCTGTATTCGGGTCATAGCCCACTTCATATTTATATATCGGAGAGTAGGCTATCGGTGAGGCGCCTGTGTATTGTACTGCCTGTGCGAGGTCAGGATTTTCCGCAAATTGGATAGAGGTTTTATCTTCTTTTTGCGTCTGACAGGAGGATAATGTTGTTAACGTTAAGTTTTGCATTATCTTTAATGTTGTAGTTATCGGCAGTAATTGTGTCCATGGTTTTGTTTGCGAGGTCAGCGTCAACGGATAGGTTTGTTATTCCGTTGAGGTTGAGGGTCGGGATATGCATTGTGCCTGTTGTGTTGTTGTTGAGATATATGTTTCCCGAGTTCAGAGTAAGGGTTTGGGATTGGTTAAACACGTCTTCACGTCCGAGATACAGGTTTGTGTTGTCAAGTGATATATTTGCGTTGATTATGTCGTTGTTGAGTATTACTTTGCCTGTAGAATCTCCTGTGATTTGCAGATTGTATGAACCTATTACTGTTTCATTATCAATCTGAGGCTCTTCTGTTACTATTATTCCTTCACCGATAAAGGTTAATATCAGCTCCGTTTTTATCAGGTCTATTTGATCGGCATATTCTTCCGGAGGAAGGCCTTCCTGCTTTATCATAAAGTCAATGTATGAATCCACAAATTCAGAAACTGTGGCATCCTCATTGAGCCCGAGCATTTGATACATCTGATCTTTGCTTATTCCAATACTCTCAGGAAATGTGTCTGCTATGCCTTTTATGTTAATAGAGTATGTTTGACTTGTCACCACCAGTTTATCGTTGCCTGATATTTGGTCATCAAATATTATAGAGCCGTTTGTTGAGGCATCAAGTTTTAGCGTAGGGTGGGTGTGCTAACAGCATTAGATACATTAATTACCACTTTGTCAGCATCAACAGATACAGGAGTAGTTGTCTGCCGCATATCTGTACTTGTGTTGTCTACATATATTGCTTCGGGTCTGGTGCCGTCTTTGTCTTTTACATAGTTGCCGGAAAATGCAGACTGTGCACCATCTTTTGCTATTATATTCAAATCAGTGTCCGTATATATAGCTCCGCCATAAGCTGTACCTGTTTCTGCAGAAGTCTGTGCATAGTTACCAATGAAATTGCCTGTTATATCTCCGATTGTTTCATCATTATAAATCGCTCCGCCTTGGACAGGCCCGTTTTCGGCTTTTACATAATTGCCAATAAAATCTCCCGTTATGTTTCCGATTGTTTCAGAATTATAAATCGCTCCGCCATAGGCATAAGAAGAAGAAGAAGAAGAAGCATAGTTGCCTATGAAATCTCCCGTTATGTTTCCGATTGTTCCACTATTATAAATCGCTCCGCCATTGGCATAAGAAGAAGAAGAAGCATAGTTTCCTATAAAATCTCCCTTTATATCTCCGATTGTTTCACGATTATAAATCGCTCCGCCATTGGCAGAAGAAGAAGAAGAAGAAGAAGCATAGTTTCCTATGAAATCTCCCGTTATATCTCCGATTGTTTCACTATTATAAATCGCTCCGCCATAGGCGCTGGCGTTTTCAGGTTTTGCATAGTTGCCTATAAAATCTCCCGTTATGTTTCCGATTGTTCCACTATTATAAATCGCTCCGCCATAGGCAGAAAAATCGGAAGCATAGTTGCCTATGAAATTACCTGTTATGTTTCCGATTGTGCCTTGACCATAGTTATAAATCGCTCCACCATTGTCAGAATAGTTCCCTATAAAATCACCGGTTATGTTTCCGATTGTTCCAGAATTATAAATCGCTCCGCCATAGGCAAAGCACCACCAGATGCTGAATACGCATAGTTTCCTATAAAATCTCCCGTTATATCTCCGATTGTTCCAGGATTATAAATCGCTCCGCCATAGGCGCTGGCATTTTCAGGTTTTGCATAGTTGCCTATAAAATCTCCCGTTATATCTCCGATTGTTCCAGAATTATAAATCGCTCCGCCATTGACATAACTAGATACTGAAGACGCATAGTTGCCTACAAAATCTCCCGTTATATCTCCGATTGTTCCAGAATTATAAATCGCTCCGCCTGAGGCTCGATAAGAAAAAGAAGAAAAAGCATAGTTGCCTACAAAATCTCCCGTTATATCTCCGATTGTTCTAGAATTAAAAATCGCTCCGCCTTGGCCAATGTCATTTTCGGCTTTTACATAATTGCCAATAAAATCTCCCGTTATATCTCCGATTGTTCCAGGATTATAAATCGCTCCGCCTTGGACAATGCCGTTTTCGGCTTTTACATAATTGCCAATAAAATCTCCTGTTATATCTCCGATTGTTCTTTCATTATAAATCGCTCCGCCGTCGGCAAAATATCCTGAAGACTCTATGTTTAGCCTTACAAAATCTTTATCTATATTTGCACCGTTCTGATTTGTATCGATTCTGCCAGACAATCTGTCAGAGTCCACATAGTATTTTATTGCATATTCAAATGCAGTGCCTGTTCCGTCAGCTTTTGGGGTTGTTATTGTAAACTCTTGTGTTGTATCGTACTTATCCGTATGACCGTATTCGGTTTGTTTTAGGTCTACCGTATAGTATTTTTGGGGTGGTTTGGATTGTTGTTACTTCTTTGTATTCTACATCTGGTAGTCTGTCTGCTTCCGCTACTTCTTTGCCTGTTTGAGGGTCGTAGTATTTTATTACTTCCTGTTTTTCATAGATTGTTACGGCGTTTGTCGGAAGGTTATTCGGGTCTGCGTTTTGTATTTCTTCGTATTTATATCCTGATTCGGGGTAGTATTGTACAGGATCTGTATCGGGGATAGGTTGTCCTTTGAGGGTATCTAGTGTTGGGGGTGTACATCGGCAAGTGCCGGTCCGCAATAAACAAAGACAATGTCAGGCTTAATGCTGCTGTTTGCAGTGCCTTTTGCCATGGTTGACCCTCACCCTGCCCTCTCCCGTCTGAGAGGGGTGGATATGTTATTTTTAGACGCTGTGTCATCCTGAACTTGATTCAGGATCTTACCGGATTTTTGATTACACATAAAGTGTGTAAGATTCTGAACACAAACGTTCTTTGCGCAAGGCATGTCTGATGCTTCAGAATGACATAATAATTTAGATTCTTCGGCTAAAGCCTCAGAATGACGTCCCTCTGTCATTCTGAGGGAACAAAGTGACCGAAGGATCTCACATGCCTTTGTGTCACATATCAGACGAGAAAGATTTTGGCACACAGAATCGCCGAAAGCCTTTAATAATATGCGGTTCATACCCCCCCGCAGTTCAAAAGCAGCACTACAAGAGGGTTTACAAGAATGTAACACTTCTTTATCCATAGCTTCTATCCTCATGTTTCGACATAATATATCTGTAAAATGCCACGTGATATATTTTTTTAAACAATTGGATAAATTTTTTGTTAATTTTTTCAGATTATTATGTGTTGGGCAAGTATGCCCAACCTACGCACTCATCTGTCATCCTGAGGGTAAACCCCGAAGGATCTTTTTATGTAGTAGATTCTTCTACCTCTCACAAAACGATACTTAATCGTTTTGTTCGGCAGAGAGTGCTCAGAATGACGTTCATTTGTCATCCAAGAAACAAATCCAGCTCAAAAATTATCACAATTCCTTAATATATGGTGCATTTACTAGCAACATTAATTTTTTTTACATTTTAAAAAAAATTGAGAAGCATTTTTATGATTTTATTCTAATATATTTATTATTGAAATTGAGGCATAGACATGCAGTTAATGACAGAAAATTCAAATGATACAGCACTACAGAATCAGGCTTCTACTTTCCCTATTGTAGTCAAAATTGTGGAAAGCCTGAAAAAGATTCTGGAAGAAGATAAAAAGCAGAAAAATCCTCTTTTTTATCAATGTAAAAGAGTCTGTCATCTTTAATATTGCCAGACGAGCTCTGAATGAACCGGGCTCAAGATTTTTAATCGGTATTGCCGGTGAATCCGCTTCCGGAAAAACAACTTTTTGTACAAAATGCAATCCGCTCCTGCATTGCGGAAGAAAGAACGGATCTATACACAATTGTATGCTGTGATGATTACTATCACGATTGGTCAAAAGAGCTTAAAGAAGCCGGCGACTATGAAGCATTTTTTTGCAAAAGGATACAGTTTTGATACACCCAAAGCAATAAACCTGAAACTGATGAAAGAACACCTTGTTTCTTTGAAAAACGGTTCCTCTGTCAGAAGCCCTGATTATAATTTTACGACATGTGAAAGCTTCCCTCACGGCGTTTTGAAAAAACCTGCAAAAATCATTGTCAATGAAGGTTTATATGTTTTGAACGAAGGCATTAGAGACATCATGGACATAAAAGTCTATGTATTTACGTTTGAAATCATAAAAGACAGATGGTACAGAAGAGCAGAATCCAGAGGCAAAACCGGTCTTGCCGCTGACATGCAGTTTGAAAACGTAAACACAACCGCACAGACATACATAAGACCGGCTATGCAATGTGCTGATATTGTTATGAACGGTGTTGTATCAAGCACTTATATTCAAGAAATGACGGAAAAAATATTCAGAACAATTGACAATATTGCAAAAGGCAGAGAAGTAAGCTTATAGATTCTGAATATTTATGAAATAATCATTGAAAAAAGCCCTGTAAATTTTTACAGGGCTTTTAATATCTAATCTAGTGTCGCAGATGCCGCCGGCTCAACGCAGCCGGCACTGCTCACTCTTTTCAAATGACACTCAAAAATTTTGCTCACGTTCCTTATCACAAAATTTTCTCGGACAATTTTATGCAAATCTAAAACGTACTAAACTCTGCGTTTGCGTGCAGCTTCAGATTTACGTTTTCTTTTTATGCTTGGTTTTCGTAAGTTTCACGTCTTTTGATTTCAGATAAAATACCTGCTTTTTGGATTTTTTCTTAAATCTTTTTAAAGCGCTTTCGATACTTTCGTTTTCACCGACTTTAACTTCTGGCATCTTGTGTTTTCACCACCTTTGGATAAATTTAATGCTTATGAAGTCATCCTAACACGCATAAATAAAGTTTTCAAGAGGTTTAAAAACTAAAATTTAAGAACATTAAAAGATGTAAAGATTTAAAGAATAATAACAATTTATATTATTCATTGATTTATTGTAGTTAGACACAATCAGAAGAACAAAAAATGAAGATAAATCCAGCACAAAATACACAAAATAAAAATATAAACTCTTTCAAAGGAATACCGGTAGGCAAAGTAAGATTAAACGGTACACTGGCAAAAGATGAAATAACGCTATATCAGGTTGACAAAACTGATCTGCCGTTTTTATTAAAAATGATTAAAAAATTAATCTTGAGAACCTGTATCCGCAAGAAAAAGACAAAACCTGGTTTGATGAATGGAAAAACATCATATTTCAAGCTATTGAAGATATAAATATGGATTATAAAGGGCTGCTCGCAGTAAGAAGGAACAAACCTTGCGGTATAATGAGCTATAACGATTCCGGTGCACCGGGAGTCTGTTCAATAGAGCATCTTGCCAGCTGGCCTATTAAAGCTTCCGACGGAACGAAAGGCAGCGGAAGAGCAATGATGAGAATGTTTTTTGAAAATATGATTTCCCTAAATAAAAACCGCGCATTTGTCATACCGAGCCAAATCACACCGAGAAATAAAACCTGTGAAGATTTTTACAAGTTTGTAGGTTTTAAAAGTACTCCTTTGGGAAATCTTATGGAAATAAGCGAGCCTATTCCCCTTAATAAGAATATTTTTTCAATTGCAGGAAGGCATCTGGATGAATATATGACGCTGAAGCCGCTTTATGCAAAAGAAAACAAAAATTTAAACGAAATTTTAAATATAGGTTATGACTAACAAATTGTTTGTAATAAAATAGTCATACTATGGACAAAAAAGTAGAACTTCTTTTACCTGCGGGAAATATAGAAAAGCTTGACTATGCTATAAACTACGGCGCTGATGCGGTTTATATGGGTATGGTCGATTTCAGCCTGCGTTCCATGAGAAAGGGTGAAATTATCACGCAGGATAATCTAAAAAAAGCTATCGAACTTGCTCACTCATATAACAAAAAGGTCTATATGACCCTTAATATCTATGCGTATGATGAAGATATAAAAATCTTTATGAAAATATTGAAATTATAAAAGATGCAAATCCTGATGCATTGATTGTCAGCGATTTCGGTATTTTTGAATGTATTGAGAAACAAACTTCCCAATATAGATATACACATAAGCACACAAACAAATACTCTGAACTCGGAAGCTGTAAAATTCTGGAGAGATTTTGGTGCAACACGTGTAATATTAGCAAGAGAATTGTCGATAAAACAGCTTGGCGAAATAAGAAAAAATGTTCCTGATATAGAACTCGAAGTTTTTGTCCACGGTGCGCAATGCGTATCGCTTTCAGGACGCTGTCTTTTAAGTGATTATATGACTCACGGAGAAAGAAAAGCCAACCACGGCGGATGTTCACAGCCTTGCAGATGGAAATACAAACTCTTAGAAGAAACACGCCCCGGAGAATATTATGAAATCGAAGAAACAGCAAGAGGCACTCATATATTAAGCACAAAAGATCTTGCTCTTATAAATTACATACCCCGTCTTATAGAAGCAGGCATGGACTCCTTTAAGATAGAAGGACGCACAAAAAGCCTGTATTATGTATCTGCAGTAGCAAAAGCATACAGAAGAGCAATAGACGCATATTACAACGGTGAAAAGTTTAGTGAAGAAGAACTGTTTAACGAGTTGTTAAAAATCGGCAACAGAGGCTATACTACAGGCTTTTACCTTGATGAGCAGGACCACGAAGGATACAGTTATGATGTATCAAAAGGGCTTGCGGGCGCAGATTTTCTTTTTTTGAATTCTGGGACAAAACTCAAAAAGATAACAAAATTTATACAAAATAAAAAATCAAAAATAAAATTCTCTTAAATGACAATGTTGAAGTAATAACACCTGATGAAATGTTTGAATCTCAAATTCTTAAAATATATAATAGTGAATTAACGGAAGAAAAAAAAGAAGTCGGCAATACAAACGATGAAATATGGGTTGAACTTTCCAAAGAACCAAAATGTTATAAATACGCACTTGCAAGAACTATAGGAATTAAAAATACAAGGTGAATTATGTTGATAAAAGCAGATTATGAAGCAAAAACGGTTTTTGAAATTAACTATGACAAACTGAAAGAAGACGGGATAAAAGTTATTGCTTTTTGATCTTGACAGCACGGTTATGAAATCAAAGTCAGGCGAATTTTCACAAGAGATTCTGTCAATGTTTGAAAATCTCAAAAAAAGATTTTTCTCTTATTATAATATCTAACAACAACAACCCCGAATATATTGCAAAAGCTGTGGGACAAATCGATTTTCCTGTGATTGCACCTGCTAAAAAGCCTTCTACATGCATTTCAAAAGCATTTTTGAAAGAACACGGAATAAACCCCAAAGAAATGGTTATGGTTGGAGACAGACCTTTAACAGATATTTTGTTTGGTAAAATCCTAGGCTGCACAACTATTCTGGTAGATTCAATAAGCTGGCAGGAAGAAAAACCAATAGTAAGATTTGTAAGAAAACTGGAAAGAATAGTTAATATATAAAAAACGGCTTAATAAGCCGTTTTTTTTAACCAAATATATTAAAACCCGCAATAAATGTAGAAACAAAGAATACAATTGCAACCCACATTGTAAGCTTATTTAATCCTGATTCCGCATTTTTTGTGATGCAAACACATGAGAAGCTCCGCCAATACCAGCAATTCCGTCGCCTTTCGGAGAATGAATCATAACCAGCAAAATCAACAACAGTGATGAAATAATTTGTATTATCCAGAATATAGTTGTAATCATATGCAATCCTTTATCTAATAACTATATCAATATTAACACAAACATCTTTAATTTTATCAATACTACAACCGTTTATATAAAGAGTTTTTAACTTTGAAGTATCTCCTGATTTTATAACAATGGCAGATTTAGGGATTTTTAAAAGCTTTGAAAGAAATTTAACAAGCTCTTCATTCGCTTTATTCTCAACAGCCGGAGCCTTAATTTTAATTTTTAGTGCATCCCCTATCAAGCCGCATATTTCATTTTTGGATGAATTAGGTACAGCTTTAACCTTCAAAAGTATTCCGTCATTTTGTACACAGTAAAAAGAATCCACCGCAAACCCCTTGTTAAGTGTTGTTTAAAAGTGTACAATAATTAACTATGACTGACAATAGTGAAAATAACAAAGAAGAAGAAAATCTGCCTGTAAATGAGCCTATTGATGACAAGGCAGAAAATACAACAATTGAGCAGCAGAGCGATACAGAGCCGGATTTTAGCATTTTTGAACCGCTAAAAGAAATGCTCGAAGCGCAAAGCACAGACCGGCCGCCGACATCAAGGAAATAGAAGACGCCTTTATCTTTGCTTTTGCAAAATTACATGCGGGACAATACAGAATAAGCGAAGAGCCATACATAATACACCCCGTAGAAGTTGCAAAAATTCTTACGGATCTTATGATGGACAAACATACTATAAATTGCTGCTCTTCTGCACGATATTATTGAAGACACGGGAACGCCTCCCGAAACTATTAAAGAAAAATTCGGTGATGATGTACTTAACCTTGTACAGGGTGTAACAAAACTTGGCAAATACCAGTTTAAGTCCAAAGAAGAAAGACAGGCAGAAAACTTCAGACGAATGTTTATTGCCATGGCCAATGATGTTAGAGTTATTTTTCTTAAACTCGCTGACAGACTTCACAACATGAGAACTCTAAACTATATGGCCGCCGCAAAACAGCAGAAAATTGCACAGGAAACTCTGGATATTTTTGCTCCGCTGGCTAACCGTCTCGGTATCGGAAAAATTAAAGCAGAACTGGAAGATTTGTCTTTAAGATATTTAAATCCGGAAAAATATTTTGAAATAGCACAGCTTGTTGCACTGAAAAAAGCGGAAAGAGACGCAACAATACAGGTTGTAATAGATAAAATAGGTCAGTTATTGAAACAGCACAAAATTAAAGCCACTATATCGGGGCGATCCAAACACTACTATTCAATCTATGCGAAAATGAAACGCCAAAACGTTGCATTCCACGAGCTTTATGACATTTCTGCAGTAAGAGTAATAGTAGACAGCGTAAATGAATGCTATGAAGTTCTAGGTATAATACACTCACAGTTTAAGCCTATACCCGGTCGTTTTAAAGACTATATTGCAATGCCCAAAAAGTAATATGTACAGGTCGCTTCACACATCTGTACTGGGTCCGAAATCCAAACCGATAGAAGTTCAAATAAGAACACATGAAATGCATCAGGTTGCGGAATACGGTGTTGCGGCGCACTGGAAATATAAAGAAAAGGGCTCACAAAAGGCTAATGCGGATACGGATATCAAATTTTCATGGATGAGAAAACTTGCGGAAATGGAAAAAGATGTCTCGTCAGCAAGCGAATATGTAGAAAGCGTAAAGCTTGATTTATTTTCTGATCAGGTTTTTGCATTTACACCGATGGGTGATGTTATAGATTTGCCCAAAGATGCTACACCTGTTGACTTTGCATTCAGAATACATACTGATGTAGGATTCAGAATAACAGGCGCACTGGTAAACGGAAGAATATGCCCGCTGAGTACAAAGTTACACAACGGTGATATTGTCGAGATTATGACATCAAAACACCTGCGCCGAGGCTCGACTGGCTAAACTTTGTTGTGACAAAGTTGGCACAATCAAAGATTAAACAATGGTATAAAAAAAGAATAAGAGAGAAGAGCATATCAATATCGGACACAATATGCTCGAAGCCGAAATCGGTAAAGCAAAATTAGAAGAAATAACAAAAAGCCAGGAACTAAAACGAATTGCAGAAGCAATGAATTATTCCTGCGTGGACGATCTTCTTGCCGCATTAGGCTATGGAGAAACCACTGTAAATAAAATAACCAACAGAATTAAAAACCTGACGAAGAACAAGAACAGCCTATAGTTGCACATACTAAATCAAAAAAATCTAAAAATGATATTGTAGGACTTGAAGGAATGCTCTATTACTTTGCAAAATGCCGCACACCCGTACCTGGTGAGCCGATTGTCGGTGTGGTAACAAGAAGCAAAGGCGTCTCTATACACCGTGTCGATTGCGCTTCATTGGACAATGTCCCGGAAGAAAGAATGATCGACATAAAATGGGCTGATAAAGGCCTTAACAAAACTTATGTTGCATCAATAAGAATAGATGTACAGGATAAAATGGGTATTCTTAAAGACATCATGATAGAACTTACTGATTGCAACACAAACATTGCATACGCCAATATAAAATCTAATCCGGCTAAAAAAATCGGTATTATAGAAATGGGCATCGAGGTAGACAACATTAACAGATTAAAAAGCGTTATAGCAAAACTTCAATCAATACCAGAAGTCATTTCAGTAAAAACGCATTCAGGCTTCTGCAAATATCAGGACAGAAAAAGCTTCCATGCCTAAGAAGAAAAAAATAGCCAATATCATAAAACATACATGCTTTTTTAAAAGAGATTGTAAATTTTTATTAAATTTACAACTAAAATAGTAAACATTTTTTCAATAATGAATTAATATACATGTACAAATCCCCAAATCTCCTCCCAAGATTATGAAGTATAAGCTGCGACGCAGCTTTTTTTTAGGGAATTATACAGAAATTTCACAAAATATTCATAAAAAGCAGTTATAATGTTACTCCAAACTTGTTTCGGAATCTTACCATTTATAAGTCGCTTTTTAAACTATAGTAATTTTATGATTTGTGTTGTATAATAATTTAGCCCAAAAGTAATCCTAATTGTTACAATTTTTTAATAATTGATTTAAATTAGGCAATTTTATTTTTGAGGATACTTTTAATAATTGTAAGTAAGTGAAAGTTCCTCGGAGTGTAAAAATGATACAAGCTACTACATCTATTAATTGTTCACCAATCAAACCATCTTTTAAACAAAGAAACAACAATACTGAATTGATGGCTGATCTTTGCAGAAATTATTAAATCAACTGATTTAAAAATCTTGATGAAGATAAATTGCAGGATTTAAAAGGAATTGTAGAAAGAATTGAAGTTAATCCTGACAGCAAAATTCAGGGTCCGCTTAAGACTTTTGCATTATCTCTTATCACGCTTGCAACCGGTACATTGCTTTCAAGAGGAACAGCAAGCAAAGGTTTTATCTTGTTAAGGACAAAGCCTTTACTCAAAAATTATTCTCTAAATTAGGCACAAAACTTGCTCAATCAACAAAATTCATTGAAGGCAAAAGCTGCTGCGGCAGAAACTATGGGTAAGTTCAAAAAATATTCTTATAAAGCATTAAACTATTTAATGGATCAAACAAATAAATTTTCAGAAAAAAGGTGTTAAGGCTGCTAAAGATTCTGCAGAATTCCTTACACAAAAAGCAGAAAATCTTACTAAAAAAACAGTTCAGGCAGTTGGTTCTGCCGTAGGCCTCCACAACTACAGGTGCAGCCCTTTCAGTAGATAAAGATGAAAACGGCAAATCCGATATGTTGGAATTCAGAGAAAAGAAAAAAAAGAACAAAAAGCTGTAATAGACCTTGCTTCAGCAGTTTTAGATGTTCTATAATAAATAAACAATAATAAAAAAACGGTGCAATTTCGGCACCGTTTTTTTTATGCTAATTTATAACTATGAAAAAAGCATTTAAAATAAAACTTATAGATTGCAAAAGAGTCGGATCTGAGAGAGATTGGCTTTGATAAATCTTATATACACAAGGGATTAGAAAAGCACAAATTTAAAACATTAAAGATATGCGGACTAAATTGTGCACAGGCGAATATTCTTAAACAAACAGCGCTGACATCCGGCACTGATTGTGCAGTACACAGAGAAGTCATTACAGGGAAAATAGAAGCATCTGACTGCATATTAAGCGCTACAATTGCACAGTTTCAAAAAATTTCAGAAAAATTAAAATTTCAGCCGCTAAAATTATCCGTTCTTGGGGAGCAAATTAAAGATATACTGTACCCAAGTTTACCCGTAACAATAATAAGAGACATAGCTATTGATTGGTCAAAACGTCCATATATAATGGGTATACTAAATGTTACACCGGATTCTTCTTCAGATGGCGGAGAATACAACACTATCGAGAAAGCACTGAAACATTATAGAGAAATGATTGAACAGGGTGCTGATATTATAGATATAGGCGGTGAATCAACAAGACCTTATTCAAATAAAATTTCGCCTGAAGAAGAAATACAAAGAGTTATACCTGTCATAAAAGAAATCCGAAAATACGATAAGGAAACAATAATCAGCATTGACACAAGGAACGCCCAAACAGCAAGAGAAGCAATCAGTTCCGGAGCAGATATTATAAATGATGTATCTGCAATGGAATGGGATAATGATATGCTACCCCTTGTAAAAGAGCTTAAATGCCCTATCATATTGAATCATTCAAGTGCCGCACCGGACACAATGCAGGACAATACACAGTATACGGATGTTGTGGATGAAATTTACGATTATTTTCAAAAAAAAATTAGATATATTGTATGAAAACAGTATAGAAGAATCAAAAGTTATAATTGATCCAGGTATTGGATTCGGTAAAACCACTCAGCAGAATTATGAAATTATAAAAAGGCTTCAAGAATTTAAAACGCTGAATTGTCCTATTTTAGTCGGACATTCACGAAAAAACTTTCTAAAAGAAACAATTTTAAGCGACATTAGAGAAGATCTTGATGCGGCAACTATGGTTGTTTCGCAAAAACTGATTGAAAACAAAGTAAATATAATCAGAGTGCACAATGTAAAAAGAACACAGAATGCTTTTAAATATATGCAAATCACTTTTTTAAACTGTTAAACACCTCATCAAAGGATTCAATGGGTGTAAACTTATACCCGCAGTTTTGTCCCAGTTCGCCGCCCATCATAAATATTTGTTCTACCGGATATCTTCGGCAAATGCCGGGTCTTTTTTTATATGGATTTTGCACTTATTAGTTTCTTTATCAAGATTCTGACATTCAAAGATAAGCCCTATGTCATCTTTTCCAATAACCTTTAAATATGTATAAAACGGTGCAAAAAGCTTGAGTTTATTAAATTCTTCCTCACTTTGAACAACATTTCTTCATGCCTGACATAAATCTGCCTGCAAAGCATTCACCGCATCCTATACAGTGACCGCTTCTGTAGTATTTTCTTCGGAGAATATTTTTTATAAAAAAACTTTTTTAAATATTTAAACACCAAATTGTTCTCTTGCAATAATAATACGCCTGCACTCAGCCTTACATTTCATAGCATACATAACTTCTTTAGTATGCCCCTGTCCGAGCAACATAATTCTATCACAAACCTCTACACAGGCATGCAGCTTTTTTTCTGTTCATTAAATCAGAATTTGGTTATATAAAACGTTAATTACAAAAGGCTCCGGATTTGCAAAGAGCTTATATTTGTCTATTGTTTGTTTTATATCAGGATTTTCCGACTCTGAAAGCAAACAAATAATTTTCATATTCATCAATTGCCAGTTCATAATCATTATCTTTTTCGGCATCTCTTGCTTTTTTGAAGATGAGAATCAATAAGCTCGGGATCCTTCAAAACCGACGCTAAAGAAGCAATCTTTAATTTTACTTTAGAATAATAAGAAGTTCCCTGCGGCAAAAGATCTAATGCTCTTTTTGTAATATACGTAGGAATAAGAATTTTGACCAAGCATAAAATAAAGATTTGCAATTTCAAGAAGAATTTTAGTAGTATGCGGATAGTAAAGATATACAAGCAAATAAAACTCAAGTGCCTTCTGATAATTTTTATCAAAATAAAAAATTTCAGCAATGTTGGCATATATAGAGGGAAGATTTGCGTATGTTGCAATCATTTTTAAGTAGAGTGCGGCTATTGACTTAAGATCTTTCTGCAGCTTAAATTCTTCGACCTTTTTCGCATAAAAAATCCACCTTTGCCGTCAAATTTGCAAAACATGTTTTATTTTAAAATATTCAGGAGAACTCG
>VOFD01001700.1_pt1 | contig 15690 bp, 19 predicted proteins | sample 5384101 | NCBI WGS metagenome assembly VOFD01 (sample SAMN12384723, study PRJNA508395) | human gut metagenome | isolation source: healthy gut C | host: Homo sapiens
GGTGTCCGGCATCAAAAAGCGATCCCCTGTGGTCCGCCGTCCGGGCAGGCCCCTGGGGTGAGCGGAAGGATCTCCCAAACACGGCCGGAGTGCGCTCCGGCCGTGTTTTTCTGCATATTTCCGGCGGGCGGGAAGAAACTAGCGGTGCACCCAATTCAATACAGGAGGTATGATCGCCTTGAAGACCCAACTGATGAAACGCGCCGCCGCCCTGTGCCTGGCGGTAGTCCTGACCCTGTCCGTCAACGCCGCCGCCCTGTTCGGCGGCAAGGAGAAGGCCCAGCCGGCAGAGGGGATCCCCACGGCCCAGGCGCTGGAGATCCGCACCTACCGGGGCATTCCCTATCACGCCCAGTTTCTGGCCGCGGGCGGCGAGGGAGAGGACCTGACCTTCACCGTGGAGAAAGAGCCCAAAAAGGGCACCGTCCAGATTGACGGCGCCAGACCTTCACCTATACCCCGGAGGGGGATTCCACCGGGAGCGACAGCTTCACCTATACCGCCACTGACAGCGCCGGACGCGTGTCTCAGCCTGCCACGGTGAGCGTCACCATTGAGAAGGCCAAGTCCGGCGTCACCTATGCGGACACGGCGGACAGCACCGCCGCGGTGGCCGCCCAGGACCTGGCGGAGGCCGGGATCTTCACCGGCGCGAAGATCGGGGATCAGTACTACTTTGAGCCGGAGAAGACCGTCTCCCGCAGCGAATTCCTGGCCATGGTACTGGAGACCGCCGGGGACGAGCCCACCGCCGTCACCATGACCGGCTTCTCCGACGATGATGCCATCCCCACCTGGGCCAAGGCCTACGCCGCCGCCGGTGTGGCGGACGGCATCATTCAGGGCGTCTCCACAGCGGAGGGCGTGGCCTTCCAGGGAGACGAACCCATCACCTTCAATGAGGCGGCTACCGTGCTCAACCGCGTCCTGGCGGTGGAGGACGTGGATCTGGCCGGCTGGTACGCGGACCGGGATGCGGTGCCCTCCTGGGCGGCCCAGGCCGTGGGCAACATGGAGGCTGTCAGCGTCCTGTCCGCAGGCAGCTTCGGCAGCGCCGCCATGGGAGAAAACGTCACCCGGGCGGACGCGGCCCAGATGCTTTCCGCCGCCGGCACCCTGCTGGAGGGAGAACCGGCCGGCCTCTTCGACTGGCTCCTCTGAGCCGGGAATTTCCAGCAGAACAAACAGCCCTCCGAAAAAGCGCCCGTGCTTTTTCGGAGGGCCTGCGGCGTTTTAACAGTTGTATTTGGGGGCGGTTTGTGCTAAACTATGGGACATTAAAATAGGATGATTATGACTACCCATCGGAGAGCAGTCAAGATAGAAGGGACTGGAAACGAGCATGAAAATCGTTGTATTGGCGGGGGGCATCTCCACGGAGCGGGCGGTCTCCTGGTGACGGGCACCAGCGTGTGCCGGGCGCTGCGGGAGAATGGCCACCGGGCTATTCTGGTGGACCTGTTCCTGGGGCTGGAGGAGGTCCCGGCGGACCTGGAGACCCTGTTTGACGCGCCCGACGGCCTGTGCCCCGACGCGAAGATCGAGGTGGAGGCGCCGGACCTGGAGACGGTGAAGCGCGGCCGGAAGGATCAGGGCCCCAGCCACATCGGCCCCCATGTGCTGGACATCTGCCAGCGGGCGGACCTGGTGTTCCTGGGCCTCCACGGCATGGACGGGGAGGACGGCCGCATCCAGGCCGCCCTGGATTTACTGGGCGTGCCCTACACCGGCGCGGGTCATCTGGCCTCCGCTGTCGCCATGGACAAGGCGGTTTCCAAGCAGATTCTGGACGCGTGCGGCATCCGCACCCCCAAGTGGCGGCTGCTGTCCTATGGACTGGATGAGGCGGAGCCCCTGGCCCAGACGCTGCCTATGCCCTGCGTCATCAAGACCATCGGGGGCGGGTCGTCCCTGGGGGTGTACTTACCGGAGGACCGGGCGGAGCTGAAGCGGGCCCTGGAGGAGGTGCTGCGCTACGGCGCCAAGGTCCTGGCGGAGGAGCGGATCTACGGCCGGGAGCTGACGGTGGCGGTCCTGGGAGACCGGTGGCTGCCGGCGGTGGAGACCGTTCCCGCCGGGAAGGACTTTGACTACGTGGCCAAGTACCAGGCCGGCGCGGCGGTGGAGACCTGTCCGGCCGATGTGCCGCCCGCGGTGATGCAGGCCGCCGGTGAGCTGGCCCTGCGGACCCACCGGGCGTTGGGATTGGAGGTCTACTCCCGCACGGACATGATTCTGGACAAAGACGGAAATCTGTGGGTGCTGGAGGCCAACTCCCTGCCGGGCATGACCCCCAACAGCTTTGTTCCCAAGGAGGCCGCCGCCGTGGGCATGAGCTACAACCAGCTCTGCGAGGAGATCGTGCGGCTCTCCTGCGACGTGAAGAGAAGAGGGTGAACTGCATGCAGCCAATGACCATTCCTGAGATCATATCCGCTGTGGACGGCACCTGGCTGAATCCCCGGAAGGGGGCGGCCCCCGTCACCGCTGTGTGCACCGACAGCCGGAAGATTGCCCCCGGCTGCCTGTTCCTGCCCTGGGTGGGAGAGCGGTTTGACGGCCACGACTTTATCGACGCCGCGTTGGACGCCGGCGCCGCCGGGTGCTTGTGTGCCCGGGAGGCCGGAGCTGCTGCGGCCAGACAAGTTCTATATCCGGGTGGCGGATACCCGGCTGGCCCTGCGGGCCCTGGCCTCCGCCTACCGGGACCGGTTCGCCATCCCCTTTGTGCAGATCACCGGCTCCGTGGGAAAGACCACCACCAAGGAGATGATCGCCGCGGTGCTGGGGGCGAAGCTCCGGGTGCTGAAGACGCCGGAGAATTTCAACAACGACATCGGCGCCCCCCTGACCCTCCTGGGCCTGACGCCGGAGCATCAGGCGGCGGTGATCGAGACAGGCATGAACCACTTTGGGGAGATCCGGTATCTGGGCCAGATGGTGCGGCCGGATATCGCCGTCATCTCCAACATCGGCGACGCCCACATCGAGTATCTGGGCAGCCGGGAGGGCATCCTGAAGGCCAAGTGCGAGATCTTTGAGAACCTGAAGCCGGAGGGACTGGCGGTGCTTAACGGGGATGACGCCCTGCTGAACACCCTGGACCTGCCCTTCCGGACCGTCCGCTGCGGCCGGTCGGAACACTGTGCCGTCCGGGTGACGGACATGGCCGACCACGGCGTAGCGGGCATCACCTGCACCATCGTGTCCCCCCGGGACACCTATCACCTGACCATCCCTGCGCCGGGAGAGCACATGGCCTACTCTGCCGCCATCGCCGTGGCGGTGGGAGAGGAGCTGGGCCTTTCCACGGAGGAGATCACCCGGGGCGCGGCTTCGTATGAACCCGCCGGATCCCGGATGCGGGTGCTGCGTCTGCGGGACGGGCGGCTGGTGCTGGATGACTGCTACAACGCCAATCCCCAGTCCGTCACCGCGGCGCTGGAGATCCTGGCCAAGACCGAGTGCGACCGGAAGGTGGCCGTGCTGGGCGATATGGGAGAACTGGGGGACCTGACGGAGCAGGCCCACTACAACATGGGTGCCCTGGCCGCCATGCTGGGCATCGACGAGGTGGTGGCCATCGGCGCCAAGGCGGAGAAGATCGCCGACGGCGCCGCCCAGAGCGGCGGCTCCGTCACCCATTTTGCCACCAAGGAGGAGGCCGTCCACGAATTGACTGACCAGCTGGGCACCGACACCGCCATGCTGGTGAAGGCGTCCCACGCCATGCACTTTGGCTGGATCGTGGAGCAGTTGAAACAAGCGTATGATTGAGATTCAAGTAAACGACCTGGTGAAATCCTTTGAGGTGGGGCACAATGTTCTCGACGGCCTCACCTTTCAGATCGACCAGGGAGAGCGGGTGGGCCTGCTGGGCCGCAACGGCGCGGCAAGACCACCCTGTTCAAGGTCCTGACCGGAGAGCTGGACTATGACGAGGGCACCGTCACCATCGGCCAGGGCCGCCGGGTGGGGCTGATCTCCCAGATCCCCGTGTACCCGGCGGGCTATACAGTAGAGGATGTGCTGCGCTCCGCTTCTCCCGGCTGGAGGATCTGGCGGAGGAGATGCGGGCACTGGAGGGCCGCATGGCCGGCGGGGGAGAGCGACCCTGCCATTTTGAAGCGGTACGGCACATTAAGCGAGCGGTTTGAGGCATTTGGCGGCTATGACACGGATGTGGCGGTGAATAAGATCGCCAACGGCCTGTCCATTCCGGACAGCCAGCGGTCCCAGCTGTTTGACAGCCTCTCCGGCGGGGAGAAGACCCGGGTCAACCTGGCCCGGCTGATTCTGGAGGACACGGACATTCTCCTGCTGGACGAGCCCACCAACCACTTGGACCTCCACGCTACCGAGTGGCTGGAGGAGTATATCCGCGCTCTTTCCACGGCACGGTGGTCACCATCTCCCACGACCGCTATTTCCTGGACCGCACCGTCACCCGGGTCATCGAGATCCAGGACGGGAAAGCGGAGTTTTACAGCGGGAATTACAGCTTCTATGCCGTGGAAAAGGAACGGCGCTTCCAGGAGCGGATGAAGCAGTATGAAAAAGAGCAGGCCAAGATTGCACAGCTGGAGAAGGCTGCCGAACAATTGCGGGTGTGGGGTTCCAGGGAATGGACAAGACCTACCGCCGGGCCATCTCCATGGAAAGCGCATCGAGCGGATGCGCACGACCTCCCAACCCACCAAGGCCCGGAAAATGGACGCCCGCTTCAATGCCGCCGAGTTTCACGGCGATGAGGTGCTGTCCATCCGGAACGTGTCCAAGTCCTACGGGGACAAGCACCTGTTTGAGGGCATCAGCCTGAAGGTGGAGGGGGGCGAGCGCATTGCCCTCATCGGTGACAACGGCACCGGCAAATCCACCCTTATCAAGATGATCGTGGGGGAGCTGTACCCGGACGACGGACGCATCAAGACCGGCCCCCAGGTGAAGGAGGCATACCTGCCCCAGATCGTCCACTTTGACCACCCGGACTGGAATCTGGTGGAGAACATGATGGCCGCGAAGAAGGGCCTCTCGGCCCAGTCTGCCCGCAACCGGCTGGCGGCCTATGAGTTCCGGGGCGAGGACGTGTTCAAGCCCGTGTCCGTCCTCTCCGGCGGCGAGCAGAGCCGCCTACGGCTTTGCATGCTGATGGATGATGAGATCAACTTCCTGATCCTGGACGAGCCCACCAACCATCTGGACATCGACTCCCGGGAGTGGATCGAGGAGGCAGTGGAGGCCTACGACGGGACGCTCCTCTTCGTCAGCCACGACCGTTACTTCATCAACCGCTTCGCCACCCGCATCTGGGAGGTGGCCGACGGTACCATCACCGACTACCCCATGGGCTTTGCCCAATACCGGCAGGTGAAGGCTCAGGAGGCGGCGGAGAAGGCCGCCGCTCCCAAGCCGGAGAAGGAGCGGGAGAAGCCCGCTGCGGAACGGCCCCAGCGGGGCAACAAGGCCCAGCAGGCCGCCCGGCGGCAGCTGACCATCTGCGAGCGGGACATCGCCAAGGCGGAGGAGCGCATCGCCGCTCTGGAGGCGGACATGGAAGCCGCCGCCTGTGACTACGAGAAGCTGAACGAACTGGTGATGGAGAAAGAGGCGGCCCAGGCGGAGCTGGACGCTTTGTACGAAAGGTGGGAACAGCTCAGTGAAGAGGCAGAGGGCTAAACAGCGGCCCCTGTACCGGTACGATGTCTACCGGGGCCGCAGGAGGACAGGCCCGGCTGATCCCGGGGCGGCGGGCTGCGCCGTTTTCGGCCTGCTTCTGGTGCTCATCCGGAGCCTGGGCATCCGGTTTTCCGGCTTTCTGCTGCTGGGGCTGGCGGCGCTCCTGGTGCTTTCCTGGCTGCTGGATCGCCTGGCCGCCGGAAATCACCGCTGGCGGCTGATCCACCGGGGCTTTTATGGCTGCCTTACGGTGGGACTGGCTGCGCTGCTGGGGCTGGAGGTCTTTATCATTAACCGGGGGCGCAGCGACATGACGCCCCTGCCGGCAGACGCGGTCATCGTCCTGGGGGCGGGGGTCAACGGCACGGAGCCGTCCCTGTCCCTGCGGACCCGGCTGGACAAGGCCGTGGACTATCTGGAGCGGTGGCCGGACATCCCGGCAGTGCTCACCGGCGGCACCGGCTATGGCGAGGAGATCAGCGAGGCGGCGTGCATGTACGACTACCTCACGGCCCATGGCGTGGAGCCGGGGCGGCTGATTCTGGAGGATCAGGCATCCAACACGGCGGAGAACTTCGCCCTCTCCAAGCCCCTGCTGTATGAGGCGGGGGTGGACCCAGCGGAGGGACGGGTGGCTGTTGTCACCAACGACTTTCACATCGCCCGGGCGGAGCTGATCGCTGCCCGGGAGGGCTACGGAGACGTGGCCGGGATCCCAGCGCCGCTGCCCTGGGTTCATTTGGAGATCAATTACACCCTGCGGGAGGCCTTTGCCATGGTAAAGACCTTTCTGTTTGACTGAGCGGATACGGAGGAACCAAATGAGCGACATCTTATGTATCTATTACTCCCGGACGGGGAACACCAAGAAGGCCATGGAGGAGATTGCCGCCGCCCTGGACGCGGAGCTGGCGGAGCTGCGGGACAACGCGGACCGGAGCGGCTGGCGGGGCTGGCTGCGCTGTGGGCTGGACGCCATGCGCAAAGACACCCGCCCCGTGGCCCCGTTGGAGACAGCCCGTCCCCTGGGGGACTACCGGCTTGGTGATTCTGGGCACACCGGTGTGGGCGGGGCGATCCAGCGCCGTCATGCGGTCGTTTCTGAAAGACCGGGGCGGGGAGATCCGCAACGCGGCCTATGTGCTGACCCGCAGCAGCGGCTCCCAGTACCAGGAGGTTTATCGCCAGATGGATCTCTGTGTGCCCGCCGGTCATCTGGCGGCGGTGTCCTTGCGAAGCGGGGACGTGGGCTGGGCATTCTGGCAGGAGGAGTTTCTCCGCCAGGTCCGGGCCTTTCTGGAGGGGCAGTAGCGGCAGACCCTTTTCTGAAATCAACGGGAGAGGAGATGCCCCATGCTGGAAAAACTGAAGGAGCTGGCCCTGCGGTATGAGGACCTGCAGGCCCAGCTGGCAGACCCGTCTGTCTATGGAAACGCGGAGCGGCTGAAGACTGTAAATCGGGAGCTGAAGGACCTGACTCCGGTGGCAGAGGCGTACCAGGCATACCGGCAGGCGGAGGCGGACCGAGCCGCGGCGGAGGAGCTGCTCTCTGACCCGGAGATGCGGGAGCTGGCCCAGGCGGAGCTGAACGCCGCACGGGAAGAGGCGGAGCGGCTGCGCCAGGAGCTGAAGCTCCTGCTGCTGCCCAAGGATCCCAATGACCGGAAGAACGTGATCCTGGAGATCCGGGCGGGTACCGGCGGCGAGGAGGCGGCGCTGTTTGCCGCGTCGCTGCTGCGGATGTACACCATGTACGCTGCCGCCCGGGGCTGGAGGACGGACACCGTGGAGCTGAACGAGACGGAGCTGGGGGGCGTGAAGGAGTGCAGCGTCCTCATTGAAGGCGAGGGCGCCTGGTCCCGGCTGAAATTCGAGAGCGGCGTCCACCGGGTCCAGCGGGTGCCGGTGACGGAGTCCAATGGCCGCATCCAGACCTCCGCCGCCACGGTGGCCGTGCTGCCGGAGGCGGAAGGGGTGGACGTGAAGCTGGACCCTGCGGATATCGAGATGCAGGTCTACCGGGCCAGCGGCGCGGGCGGCCAGCATGTGAACAAGACGTCCTCCGCCGTGCGGCTGATCCACCGGCCCACCGGCCTGGTAGTGGAATGCCAGCAGGAGCGCAGCCAGTTCCAGAACCGGGACAAGGCCATGCGCCTTTTGGCGTCAAGATTGTATGAGATCGAGCGGGAAAAGCAGGATGCCGACATCGCCAGAGAGCGGAAGAGCCAGGTGGGCAGCGGCGACCGCAGCGAGAAGATCCGCACCTACAACTTTCCCCCAGGGCCGGGTGACGGATCACCGGATCGGCCTGACGCTGTACCGGATCGACGCAGTCCTGGACGGGGAACTGGATGAGCTCATCGACGCCCTGGTGACCGCCGACCAGGCGGAGAAGCTGAAGAACGGCGGCGGGGAACCATAAAACAGAGCTGTACGGCGGCCCGGATAGAGCGGCGCCGTGGAGGGGCTGCACTTCCGGCAGCCTGCCGGGACGCCGCGGAGCCCTTTGGAGACGCAGAAAGAGTAAGCAATAAGGCCGGGGAGATCTCCGGCGAAGAGAGATAGAGGCGAAGGATATGCAGACACGATATTTTGACCTGCGGGACACCAAGGGTCAGCAGAAGGAGATCGAGGATAAGATTGGCGCAGCGGCCAAGATCCTGCGGGACGGAGGCCTGGTGGGCATCCCCACGGAGACGGTGTACGGCTTGGGGGCCAACGCTCTGGACGGCACCGCAGTGAAGCGGATCTTTGAGGCCAAGGGACGGCCCCAGGACAATCCCCTCATTATCCATGTGACCGGCGCCCAGTGGCTGCCCCGCTACTGCGCCGACGTGCCGCCCCTGGCCTATGTGCTGGCCCGGAAATTCTGGCCCGGCCCCCTGACTATGATCCTGAAGCGGCGGCCCATCATCCCGGACGAGACCACCGCCGGGCTGGACACGGTGGCGGTGCGCTGCCCCAACCACCCGGTGACCCTGGCCATCATCCGGGAGGCGGGCGTGCCCATCGCGGCGCCCAGCGCCAATGTCTCCGGCCGGCCCAGCTGCACGTCGGCCCAGGACGTGCTGGAGGACATGGACGGCAAGATCGACGGCGTGGTGGACGGCGGCCCCTGCGCGGTGGGCGTGGAGTCCACGATTCTGGATCTGACCTGCGATCCGCCCCGGCTGCTGCGTCCCGGCGGACTGCCCCTGGAGGACCTGGAGCGGCTCATCGGCAAGATCGACGTGGACAAGGCCGTCACCAGCGCCCTGGAGGAGGGGCGAGAAGCCCAAGGCCCCCGGCATGAAGTACCGCCACTACGCCTCCCAAGGCGCCGGTGACTGTCATCACCGGCGCGCCGGAGAAGTCCGCCCAGGAGATCCTGCGGCGGGTGGGGCCCACTTCCGGCGTCATCTGCTTCGAGGAGTTTGCGGATCTGTTCCGGGAGCAGGAGGTCCACACCCTGGGGCCTGTGGGCGACAAGCTGGCCCAGGCCCAGCGGGTGTTCGACGCCCTGCGGACCTTTGACACCAGCGATGTGACGGAGATCTATGCCCAATGCCCCGACAACCGGGGACTGGGTCTGGCCATCGGCAACCGGCTGAAAAAGGCGGCCGGCTTCCACGTGCTGGAGGCCGGGGCGGAGCCGGTGGTGCTGGGTCTGACCGGCGGCACCGGCGCAGGCAAGACCAGCGCGCTGCGGGCCATCCGCTCCCTGGGGGGCGAGGTCATCGACTGCGACGCCCTGTACCATGAGATGCTGGAGACCTGCGCTCCCCTGCGGGATGAGATCGGTGTCTCCTTCCCCGGCGCGTTTGACGCAGCCGGCCAACTGGACCGGCGCAAGCTGGGACAGGAGGTCTTCTCCCACAAGGACCGGCTGGAGCAGCTCAACGGCATTGTGGCCCGCCATCTGGTGCCGGAGGTGCGGCGGCGCCTGGCGGCGTCGGAGAGCAAGATCTTCGCCATCGATGCCATCAACCTGCTGGAGGGCGGGCTGGACCAGCTGTGCGACCGGACGATAGCCGTCACCGCGCCTTTGGAGCTGCGGGTCCGGCGGATCATGGCCCGGGACAACATCACCGAGCAGTACGCCCGGCTGCGGATCTCCGCCCAGCAGCCGGACGAATATTACCGGAGCAAGTGCGACTGTGAGCTGAATAATGACGCCGATACTGCGGGAGCCTTTGAAGATAGAGGCCCGGGAGTTTTCCGGCGGCTGAGTGAGACCATCAAGGAGGAAAAAGCACATGGAAAGCAAGGAATTTAAGGCGCTGAAGGAGCAGCTGCTCTCCTGCCGCCGCAACGGCTTCGACCGGATGGACGCGGCGGGCGGGCGCCATGGAATCGTACTGCACGGACTACAAGGCATTTCTGGACACTAGCAAGACCGAGCGGCTCTGCGCAGGAGAGGTTGTCCGCCTGGCAGAGCAGGCCGGCTACCGGCCCTATGTCCGAGGCGCGGCGGTGAAGCCGGGAGACAAGGTCTATCTCTGCAACCGGGGCAAGAGCGTGCTGCTGGCCCACATCGGGGAGAAGCCGTTGGCGGAGGGTGTTCAGATCGCTGCCGCCCACATAGACGCCCCCGCGGCTGGACCTGAAGCCCAATACCCCCTGTATGAGGATGGGGAACTGGCCTATTTCAAGACCCACTATTACGGCGGTATCCGCAAGTACCAGTGGGTTACCATTCCCCTGGAGCTCCACGGCGTGGTGGCCCTGCGGGACGGCGCCAGCGTACAGGTGAACATCGGCGGGGGCGCGGACGATCCCCGGCTGGTGATCACGGACCTGCTGCCCCACCTGGGCGCGGAGCAGAACAAGAAGCCGCTGGCGGAGGCCATTCCCGCTGAGACCCTGAACCTGCTGCTAGGCAGCGAGCCGATCGGGGACGCGGAGGAGTCCGGCCGTGTGAAGCTGGCGGTGATGAAGCTGCTGAACGAAAAGTACGGTATCACGGAGGATGACTTCACCTCCGCGGAGCTGGAGGCGGTGCCGGCGGTAAAGGCCACGGACATCGGCCTGGATCGCAGTATGATCGGCGCCTACGGCCACGACGACCGGGTGTGCGCCTACGCTGCCCTGCGGGCCCTGCTGGACCTGGAGGGAACCCCTGCAAAGGCGGCGGTGTGCGTTCTGGCGGACAAGGAGGAGATCGGCTCCGACGGCGTGACGGGCATGCAGTCCGCCGCCTTCGACACGTTTATGGAGGACCTGTGCGAGAGCCAGGGCGCGGCGGTGCGGGTGTGCTTTGAGAAGTCCTTCTGCCTCAGCGCCGACGTGACAGCGGCCTATGACCCGAACTTCTCCGACGTGTATGAGAAGCGCAATGCCGCCTTCCTGAACTACGGCATGGGCCTTTGCAAGTACACCGGCGCCCGGGGCAAGTCCGGCGCCTCTGACGCCGACGCGGAGACGGTGGCCTATATCCGCAACGTCTTTGACGAGGCGGGAGTCATCTGGCAGATGGCCGAGCTGGGCAAGGTGGACGCCGGCGGCGGCGGCACTGTGGCCGTGTTTATGGCCGAGCGCAACATCGACACCCTGGACGCCGGCGTGCCGGTGCTGTCCATGCACGCCCCCTTTGAGACGGTGTCCAAGCTGGACTGCTACGAGACCTATAAGGGCATGAAGGCCGTATTCCAGGCGGAGAAGTGAATCGGCTGAGATCAGGAAACAGGCGCCCCGGTGAAAACCGGGGCGCCTGTTTCTATCCGGCATTCTGCTCAGGTGAGGGGGAGAAAACCGGGGGAACTTTTTCCTGTTTTCGTCAAAAGAATTTCGGCGAATTTGGTTGCATTGCCTACGGAAATATGGTAAGATGCTTTGCGTGTAAAGACAAATGACCATGGGAGGCGGACGAAATGGCGAGAGAGATCAAGTATTACATTGTGGCCGCGAACGCCCTGCCGGAGATCTTGTGAAGGTGGCGGAGGCCAAGCGGATGATGCAGACAGGCGAGGCGGACACCGTGGGCGCCGCCACGAGGCTGGCGGGCATCAGCCGCAGCGCGTTCTACAAGTACAAGGATTCGGTGCAGCCCTTCAACGACATGAAGTCGGAGCACATCATCACCTTTTACTGCATGCTCAAGGACAACACCGGCGTGCTCTCCAGCGTGCTGTCGGTGTTCGCCACTTCTGGCGCCAATATCCTGACCATCAACCAGAGCATTCCCACCAACGGCTGTGCGGCGGTGACGATTTCTGCCGAGACCAGCGGATGGCGGAGACCCTGGAGAAGCTGATGGCAGACGTGGCCGCCGTGGACGGCGTGGTGCGGGTGGAAGTCCTGGCAGGATAAAGAGAGAAGGAAACGGACGCATGATACAGATCGCAATCCTGGGCCTTGGCACCGTGGGGACCGGTGTTGCCAAGGTGGTGGCGGAAAACGCCAAACAGATCGAACGGAAGCTGGGGGAGCCCCTGCAGGTCAAGACCATTCTGGTGCGGCATTTTAAGGACGGCCCTACCGCCAGCTGATGACGGATGACTTCACGAAGATCGAGGAGGACGACGCCATCCGGGTGGTGGTGGAGACCATCGGCGGCGTGGAAGCGGCCTACAAGTACACCAAGCGGGCATTGAACGCCGGCAAGCATGTGGTCACGGCCAACAAGCAGCTGGTGGCGGAAAAGGGCTGTGAGCTGCTGGCCCTGGCCAAAAAGCGGGGCGTCAACTACCTGTTCGAAGCCAGCGTGGGCGGCGGCATCCCTATTCTGCACCCCCTGACCCAGTGCATGGCCGCCAACCGCATCGACGAGATCTATGGCATTCTCAACGGCACCAGCAACTATATCCTCACCCGCATGGTCCGGGCCGGCACCACCTTTGCAAACGCTCTGCGGGAGGCCCAGGAGAAGGGCTACGCTGAGGCGGACCCCACCGCCGACGTGGAGGGCATCGACGCCGGACGCAAGACCTGCATCCTGGCGGACCTGGCCTTCGGCTGTCAGGTGGACCCGGCGGATGTGCCCATGGAGGGGATCAGCCGGCTGTCTCTCCGGGACGTGAAGATCGCCCAGCGGGCGGGCTACCGCGTCAAGCTGCTGGGCCGGGCGGTGCGCCTGCCCGGCGGCCGTACCGCCTATGTGGCACCCCATCTGATCCCGGAGGAGCAGCCCCTGGCCAGCGTGGACGATGTGTTCAACGCTGTGGTGGTCCGGGGAAACGCCACCGGCGAGGTCATGTTCTACGGCCGGGGCGCCGGAGAGCTGCCCACCGCCTCCGCCTGCGTGGCGGATGTGATGGAGGCCCTGCAGGCCAGTCCCCGCCGGGAGGAGATCGGCTGGGAGGCGGACCCGGCGGGCTTTGAGGACCCGCAGGCCCTTCGGAGCCGGTACTACTTCCGCATCGGCGGCAGCCTCAGCGCCGCTGCTGCGGCCTTCGGCCAGGTGGAGATCCTCAGCGAGGACGGCGGTGAGACCGCCTTCCTCACCGACTGCATCAGCGGAGCCGAGGCAGGGAAGCAGGCCGAAGGCCTGCGCGTCCTGGCCTGTCTGCGAGTGCTGGGATAAGCCCCAAACCGCCGGAAGATGTGTATACTGGAACAGGCGGGAACCGGGATTTGAGACTTGATTCTGATTTAAAGAAGGAAATGCCATGAGTTTGATCGTACAGAAATTCGGCGGCAGCAGCGTGAGAAGGATGCCCAGCGCATCCGGAATGTGGCCGGCATTATCGCGGAAACTTACCTGGCAGGCAACGACGTGATCGTGGTTCTGTCCGCTCAGGGCGATACCACCGATGATCTCATCGCCAAGGCGGAGGAGATCAATCCCCACGCCTCCAAGCGGGAGATGGATATGCTTCTGTCCACCGGGGAGCAGATTTCCGTTGCGCTGTGCGCCATGGCGCTGGAGTCCATGGGCCTGCCCTGCGTGTCCCTGGCGGCCTGGCAGGTGGGCATCCAGTCTACCTCCGTCCACTCCGATGCCCGCATCAAAAAAATCGATTCCGAGCGCATCCAGTCGGAGCTGGATCAGCATCGCATTGTACTTGTCACTGGTTTCCAGGGCATAGACCGCAACGGCGATGTCACCACCCTGGGCCGCGGCGGATCTGACACCAGCGCTGTGGCGCTGGCAGCGGCCTTCCGGGCAGACCTGTGCCAGATCTACACCGATGTGGACGGTGTTTATACCACCGATCCCCGCATCGTTCCCAATGCCCGCAAGCTGGAGGAGATCACCTATGACGAGATGCTGGAGCTGGCCAGCCAGGGCGCCCAGGTCCTCCACAACCGCAGCGTGGAGCTGGCCAAGAAGTTCAGAGTGAATTTGGAAGTCGTATCCAGTCTGGAGCGAAAGCCCGGTACGAAAGTTAAGGAGGTTACCAAAGTGGAGAAGACCAATATTGCCGGCGTCGCAAAGGACACCAGCATTGCCCGTGTGGCACTGATCGGATTGCAGCATAACCCCGGCGTCGCGTTCCAGGTCTTTGACCTGCTCAGCAAGCACAATATCAATGTGGACGTGATCTTGCAGTCCATCGGCCGGGAGGAGACCAAGGATATCACCTTCACCGTCCATAAGAAGGACCTGGAGGAATCCAACCAGATTCTGGAGGAACATAAAGAGACCCTGAGATTCGACCACATTGAGACCGACGAGCACATCGGCAAGGTTTCCATCGTGGGCGCGGGCCTGATGAGCAACTGCGGCGTGGCCGCCAGGATGTTCGAGGCGCTCTATGAGGCCGGCATCAACATCCAGATGATCAACACCTCTGAGATCCGGGTCTCCGTCCTGCTGGATGAGGAGGACGTGAACCGGGCGGTCCGGGCCATCCACGACAAGTTCTTCGGCGAGATCTGATTCCGCCTGGAGCATCAGCCCAGCAGGGCGCGCCCACCGGCGCGCCCTGTGCTGTTTTCCGGTCTGCTCCGCCGCCGCGCTGCATACAGTGGAGCGAGGTGAGGCGAAGCATGAGAGATCCCTTCAATCGTTTTGCCCTGCGGTATCTGGCGGCTGTGGTGTGCGGCCTGGCACTGCTGCTGCTCCACAGCACGGCACAAAGCGGACTGCCTGCCGCGTTCGTGCCCCAGTGTCCCAGCCCCTGGGAGTTGAGCAAGCTGGCCTTCTGGCCGCTGCTTGCCGCCTGGGTGCTGACCGGCCGGCTGGGCAGGGAGCGCCGCACGCTGCTGCAAGATCTGCCGGCAGCGGTGCTGACGCCCCTGGCTATGACAGCGGCGTGCTGGGGCTTGGCGGCCGCCGGGGGAAACGGCGCGGCGAGCCTGGCGGTCTGGGCGGTGCTGCTGGCGGCAGGCACGGCCTTCTGCCCGGACGGAAGAAAGCACCCGGGGCTGTGGGCAGCCCTGGCTCTGCTTCTGGCGGGGCTGTACATGCTGCTGACCTTCACGCCTCCGGGCTGGGGACCATTCGTCAACCCGCTGGGATGAGAGAGGATTTACTTTCCCGCCCATCTGTGGTACAATACGGACGCTGTATACAAGAGAATGCCGTCTCACCGGGCTTGCCGGCGGGCGGCCATGAGGAGGAACTTCGCTATGAACGCCATCGTCACCGTCGTGGGGCAGGATAAGGTAGGCATCATCGCCGCCGTCTGCGCCCTGCTGGCTGAAAACAACGTCAATATCCTGGATATCTCCCAGACCATCCTCCAGGGCTCCTTCACCATGGTCATGGCCGTGGACGTGGGAGCGGCCAAGGTCTCCGTGGGCGAGCTGCGGGACCTGCTGGAGCAGTTGGGGCAGAAGATGGAGATCTCTATCCGCATCCAGCGGGAGGAGATATTTGATGCCATGCATCGCATCTGACTTCAAGAGGGAGCTGCGCCCACCCTTTAGATTCCCCCACCCCAGTGAGACGTTGGTCACTGGGGACGCCGCCCCCGGCGGCTGGGTCAAGGAATTTTCGGCAGGTACACGCCCTGCCGAAAATGATTTGATATTCTTTTTTGCCGGAGGTAAAGAACTGGGGAAAACCGGAGGTTTTCCCCTAGCCTCTTTTTACCCGTTTCCGGAGTCCCTTTGAGAGAGAATTTGTAACGTTGGGAGATACGTTATGCT
>VOFD01001172.1_pt1 | contig 15674 bp, 24 predicted proteins | sample 5384101 | NCBI WGS metagenome assembly VOFD01 (sample SAMN12384723, study PRJNA508395) | human gut metagenome | isolation source: healthy gut C | host: Homo sapiens
AAGCAAGAAATGCGCTCTTCTGTGCAATTATCTCATTTCCATTTCAATTTTTAAATGCTGCAATCGACCCCTGAAAAACTGGAAGCGTATGCAATCTGTCCAGGTCCGCCTTCTGCTGTATAACGGTTCTTGAAACATATTTGCCGCTAAACATACGTCCAATCATTTTTCCCATTCCGCCGCCGGATGTCTCCATTTTCATATTTGCGTCATCCACGACATAGCTCCTTTTCGGTAATCATAGACCTGCCCGGCTCCAAATCGCAAATAACAACCGGCAATGGTTCCTTCAATTGAATATTTCATATGTATAAATTCTTTTCGCAAATTAAAATTTGCTTCATTTTAACATAACTAATTACACACTTCTATCACTGTAGAAACGGTTGGTGTCACAACTGTTTACAGCCGCCTATTTGGACGCCGCATCAATAAATGAATAAATGCATTGGTCATCCCAATCCACTGCCAAACAAAAGACATGACATAGGTTTTCTCCATGATATGGTATCATAAAGTCCCCATACCGTGTAACGTGCCGGTAATACCGCGGGCATTTATTTGTCACGATTTTCCTGCTTGAAATAAGGTTTCATAATATCGGAATAATGATTTGCCAAATCCTCCTCTGTCGCTCACCTTCGATTCCGATATCCAAATTTCAGTAACCTGTACCTGAAGTCCGGTTGCTAAGAACTTTCTCTATCTACTGCTGTTCCATATTTCTCAAGAGAAGGATAATTCACAGTAATATGATTCCTGCATACCGATTCCACCTCGCAAATTCTTGCTTTTCTCCTTCGTTGGATATAATTGATGAGTTCTACAATTTCATCGGCAACATCATACCATTATAATCATTGTAGAATAACGTAATATCCGCTTGCAATCCATACTGTTTTAACTCATCATAAGAATTTCATGTTTTTTCACATAAGTTTGTTTCAGACCCATGTTCACCATACATCCACCCGTGTTGTATCCGATGGCTTGTTCGTACGGTGTATACTCATTCGTAATATACGACAATAAACATGATTTTTGCCTTACCGGTCAAACTCTTTCACTATCACGAACGCATTTCATTACCGTACGAATATAAATTGAAGTCTTGCGTCCATCATCTTTCGTTACCGACACCATTGCTCGTATCACTAACCTTTATGGAAGAAACGCGGTGCTGTCTGCTGATGCCGCACTGCATCACATGTCACATCTGAAGTCCATGCTGATTAACGATCTCAGGTACATCCATTATCAAAAGTTCAGTTTTTGCAACCGTCAGATTCCGTGTAGTCATCAGGAATTACATAACGAAGTTTTTCGCTTCGCTCTAAGAAATCGTACCACTCGGGCAGACAAATCTGCTCCGGTTTTCAACTCATTCTCAAAAGTAAAACTATTAAAATGATGTTTCACAATTTCATCGTCTCATCACTTTACATCCTGATAACCATTGTTCATGTATTATAGCTCAACACATTACCCATGCGCTCAAAGATGCCATTGTAAGCGGCTTTTAATACTGAAAATGAACTTTCCGGATTATAAGGCTCTTTGCCTGCAGAAATCTGTTTAATCGTGACATCATCATAAACAAAATCAAAAGGTATCAGACGGTCCTTCCACATAAAAGGTCAGTTTAGTAAAGGAAGCCGGCACCGATGTAGTGCCTTTTAACTCTACCCACGAACCACTTGGTACTGTTGTATTGTCTTTAATCGTCGGATAACTATCATCTGACCAGACACAGCTAAGTTTCGGACAATTTCATCGTCTTGTCAGAACCTGAAGTCTGTTTTTACCCATACCGAAATCGAATACTCTGCCCCCTTCTAATCGAATCCGTTACATTCAATTCAGCTCCGTTCCATGTGCTCATGCGTCCGGTTACAGAAAGAAGACAATTTCCACTTCTTCGCCAATTACTGCTACTGGCGCTCCACGTCCGGTAAATCCATCCGTTCCATCTTCAAAACCGGTGAACAAATACGTTTTTCTACAAAATTACCGCCGGTGTTGCCGTTGGTGTTGCCGTTGGTGTTGCGGTCGGTTTTACAGTTGGTGTTGCCGTTGGTGTTGCCGTAGGCTTCACAGTTGGTGTCGCCGTCGGTGTTTTTTCCGGCTCTGCGTTGCATCCTGTCCATTCTTCGGGGTTTCTGTTGGAACGAAGACGCTGTAACTACCGCGCAGTAGAACTCGGATTTTCCGTTATTTTGCAGCATCATTTGTTGCCTCTGGTGTACGGACAAGTGCGACGCGACTTTAACTTTACACCTGTAACTCTTCCACTTGCCATTTTCACCTTAAGGTAGGGTCGTTGTTCCCTTTTTCTTTGCGGTCGGTTTTACAGCATACTTACCGCTCTTTTGTAACTTGCAATGCTTTTTTCTTAATACTCCATTTGATACGCTTTCCTTTTGCGTTTTGATACAGATTGTCTTCTGTCCCACTGTCATCGTAACACTCTTTTTTTTTGACAGTGCAATTTTCTTCTTCTTTGCTTGACCGGAAACACCTTGCAGCGGTGTCATAAGGAAACAACTAAAAATTTCTCCAACAATGCAAAAACCTTTTGCGCAGCTTCTTCTGCATATAAATCCTCCTTGATAGCATATAAGTTTTTTTCTTATAAAAAAGCTGCTATATTTTACATCTAAATTATACGATGTTTACTACCAAGTGTAAAAAGCAAACTTTATCTAAAAATATTGCTAAAAAACCTGAAAACCACAAAAATGATGCGAAGCCATGCCATAAGCCAGCTGAAATCAAGCTGCTAAAAACATAAATTTAATACTTTCCACTTTCACTTACGAATCGTTGCCGCATGGCAAAACAAAGGGATATACAACAGGCAAAAAAATCATAAGACAATAAGCATTTACCATGCAAATCCGGCCGCACCAGAGTGCCTGATAAACTCCCATACCGGCGCCAATTTACATTTCTATTCAAACAAAACAGCACAACGATGCCAACAACTTCCTTTGCCGATATTCCAGCAATCAAGGCCACAACTATCTGCGGTAACCAAGACCAATCGGTTTTAACACAGGCACGATAAAATGTCGATTCTTTGCTCCAAAACTTTCCCGACATCTCATTTTAACCATGTATTCCAAAATTTAAAAAAGCCACATAGCAATAGAACAAGGAAAAGTACAGTTCCGGCCTTCGTCAAACAATCTTTACTTTCTCCAAACATAAATCCAAATCGTACGGGCACCCAGCGCTTTATACTCCAGCAGATTCCAATAATAAGCATTCCATTTGCAGCTTCTTTTTATCTACAATATGGAGAATAAAAGCAGCAAAACAGCAACAACTAACCCAATGACATACATTGAAGTAATTGCTATCATTGCATGTTTTCAAAAAACATCTGCGAAAACAAAATGTAAATTAAGTCTTGCGCTGCACTGACATAAAAGTGTTGTTTTCATACGGTCTTTGTTATAGCTGACGCGCCCGGCGCCATGACTGCCGGCACCGAACACCCCGAATCCAGAATCATCGGAATAAAAACTTTCGGAATGGCAATCCATACATAATGCCGTCCACTTAACGCAAGCCACTCTTGCCATGTATCCGCTATCTTCCAAAAAAAGCAAAGTGCCAAAAACAAAATAAAAATATTGAGCAAAAATGTCAATATGCCACCTACACCAGACTATAATTCCATCTACAAAAGCGATGTAACCGCCGGATTTACGCGCCATCTTTGCCAATGTTGCATTTGGAAATAAATCCATAACCATTCTACACTGCCAATTCAAAGTACCCGGATATAAAAATCTCCCACCGTAAAAGGTCAGCAGAAATACAAGTGCCCATAATCCTAAAAAAAATCCAGATTCCGAAAATCGGATGAGTCAAAATACGGTCCGCTTTATCCGTTGACTGCGCCTTCTCCTCTTTGTTTACCAGCACTTCCTGAACAATTTCTTCAATGAATTCATATTTTTGGTTAATAATCTCTGATTCATAACTGCGGTCAAGCACTTGTGGCAAGTCAACCGGGTATTTTTCAGAAATTTCTTTATCTCCTTCTAAGAGCTTAATTGCACACCATCGTACATGAAGCATTTCGGGGTACCGTTTCTGCAAAGCATCCGAAATACTATCAATCTTATCTTCAATTTCATCACTATATACCATGGCATGATCGACATGATGGTCATGTTTGTGATGTGATGGCATTGTATGATGATGAACGAGTTTATCCGGCATAACCGCATCCTTGTGATGCGACACAGCATGCATCAGAATTTCAAGTCCGGTACGTTTTCTGGCAGACACAGGAATAACCGGAATTCCAAACTATCTCCGGCAGACGATGCAAATCAATTTCCATTCCACGTTTTTCCACAATATCCATCATATTTAACGCTAACACAACCGGCTTCCCAAGTTCTAAAAGCTGCAGCGTCAAATACAAATTTCGTTCAGCGAAGATGCATCTGCCACATCCACAATAACGTCAACCTCATCACTTAGAATATACTGTCTGCTCACTTGTTCCTCCATCGTATAAGAAGTAAGACTGTATGTTCCCGGTAAATCTACAAGCCGATATGTATTATTATGGTATTTTAGCGCACCCTCTACTTTCTCAACCGTTACACCAGGCCAGTTTGCCACCTTTAAATTGGCACCGGTAAAAGCGTTAAACAACGTTGTTTTTCCACAATTTGGATTGCCAATAAAACCAACCACCAAATTTTCACTCATTGTTTTTATCCTCCGCGACTTCAATTTTTCCCGGTTATCCCCTGCCTAATGCAAAACGCGTTCCCCCCCGCACAATCATCGTTCCACTTCTCTTCCGGTTTAAAACTTCCACCGGTGTTCCCTTCGTCATGCCAAGTGCTTCCAATCTTTTCTCCGTTTGAAGCGGAAGGAAAAGTCCCTCAATAATGTAGCTTTTTTCTTTTTTCCTTCTTGTAATATCATAGAACTTATTCTCCTCTGCCCGTAATTATCCAAGGAGCCGGCTGCTGTTTAAAGGAATGATTTGCAGACAATCTGGAAACCGCAATCTGAATTGTCTCCACATCCTGAATTCCCAATTTCGAAAGCATCTCACCAGCTCCTTTGCTGCCACCTGAAAATCCAACGTATAAATGACAACATGAACATTTGGATTCTTCTTAACAAAATACTCAAGTTCCTGATTCATACTTGCGGCTGGCTACCATAAATACCGTCGAAGGAACCGGACAGTCACGCATTGTTTCTTCATCCACGTGGTCAATAATTTTTACGTTCTGCAACCCAAAATGGTCTACATTTTCCTCCATTGTATCACGGTCTGTAGCACTATATTCAACAGCAATAACCGTTCCTTCCGGTGCCAAAAGAGCAGTCTCAATGGCAATGCTCTCTCCACCAATAACACAGACATCATCCTGCGTATCCACCATCATTTTATTTAAAATAACAGCACGAATCTCACTTCCTACATACTGAATAGAGCCCTTTTTGAAAAATTCATTGCCAATACCGATTTTTGCCGTGTTTCTCGCATTTGAATTGACAATCAGCATTCCGGCAGAAGCATTGATTCCACGGTTAATCATATCTTTTACCTGACTGTTCAAAATCGGTCCGTCCGGTTCTGAACCATCATTGTACCAAACCTCACATTCACCGAGACCTGCATTCCACAAGCGGTAAAAAATATCGTCAATTCCCGCATTGGTAAATACCATCGTCGTTTTATGGGATTCAACCGTAGGAATTACATTCTTGTTTTTTTCTTTGTAATATCAATAATTTTTACATGTTCCAAATCAATTGTTGTATTCTTTGCATAATATTGAAGCCAAGATAAAATAACCTCATTTGTAAATATCTGTTTTTCCATTATAAAAGCCCCTTTTTGATATTTTTTATCAATTGTTTTTATAAGCAGATTATACCACTAAAACAGAGTACGGAGCAAGATGAAACAAAGTTAATTTTGTGTCAAGTGTTCGTTAGCATTTTTGTTTTCCGTAATTCCGTAGAAAAGCTTTTGCGTCTCGTGGGGCTTTCGCTCGTTGAGTACGTAGCGGTATGGGCACTGAAATACCAGTGCCACATACCGACGTACTCAAACCCACTCATCACAAAGTTTTTCTACGGAATTACAGGAATCCAAAGGAACCGTCAGCGAATTCTTGACTCATTCAGACCCCTCTAATGCAAGTAAGTGCCGTAAGCAACCTTATCCTTTATAAAAAGCGAAAAGAGTTGCATGAATTTTGAAATGAAGTGTTTGAAAACAACCAAAAAGTCAAGAAATCCATAGAAAAAGTTGCATTTGCCCCGTGATTTTTCTAATAAAGGCTGATAATCGGGCAAAAATGCAACCTTATAAGGCAAATTAGGGGAAAAGAGTTGTCTTGGGAGGAGATGGCAGGTGTGCGTCAAGTGTTTGATGCTAATTTCTTTTCGTAGTTCCAGTAATATAAAAGAAAAACCTTGTGACTCGTGGGTTTTAAGTGCGTCGGTTGAGGCACTGGTATTTTCAGTGCCCATACCGCTACGTACTCAACGAGCGAAAGCGCCCACGAGTCACAAGGTTTTTTTTTTATATTACTGAAATTTCTAACAAACTAGTATTAAAATTTGACACAAAATCAGTTTACCCCTATAAAGTTTTGAAGGCTTTCGCTCAACAGAGGCTCCGGTGTCAGCATTTGTAATAAGGAATCAAACCTATCAAAAGATTTCTTATCCTGTTTTTTCTTACCACATGCTTTTTATCCTTTTTCCGGTCGTTGGTTTCCGGCAGTCTGGCGTACCGGATGCTTTTTTTGAATTCTTCTGCGACTTTCCGCAATCCCGCTGTCAGATATGTTTTGTCGGGGTCTTTGTCACTGATTCTGGAAATTGACCGGACAATGAGAGTATTTGCTTCCCCGCTTTGATTTACAGTGTCTTAACTGCTCTTTCAATTGTTGTTTTGCTGTTTTTACACGCATTGCACTTCGATATAATTCGGGATTGTGAATTCTCAGATAATTTAACTCCTCTACAGATAAGTTCGCACCTCGTTGCAATTTTGCCCGAATTTTTTTTCTCATAGTCTTGTTTTTCTTCCTCTGACATACCAGAAGTTATGTCCGTCAATTGTTCGCACACTTTTTTTCCATATATCCTGTTCCCGCTCCTGTACGCCCTGTACACTCCCTGCTCGTCATTTGGAAACTTTCCCCAGTTGTTTTCATGTAAATTCCTCACTTTGTCATCGATAAATCCTTTTATCTTATATTATCATCCATGACTCTGTTTTATATATCGGAATTTTACTTGATTCCATAACGGGTCAAATCTACTTTTCCATCTGCCACTTCAACACCGTCTGCCATCAGCCGTTCTGCCTGCACATTAGCACCGCCAAAAGCAAAAGCACCCGAAAGTTCTCCTTACTGTTCACCACACGGAAACAAGGGATATTATCCGGGTCCGATTTTTATGAAGCGCATTGCCAACCGCACGCGCCATCTTCTCATTTCCTGCCATGGCAAAGAACCTGTCCGTAAGTTGCCACATGTCCTTTCGGAATCTTTTTTCACCGCCTCATAAATCCGTTTTGTCGGATTATCCGTGACAAGTTCATAACTCTCATAAATCATTTTTCGAACATCCGCATCCGGGATGGTTCCATCCAAAACAATCGTATTCCAGTGTTCCTTGTTCTGATGCCATCCCGGTACTACGGAATCATAAATACCACGCCAGAAATCTCTGCTCTCCGGCGTTACCTTTACATTCAGACAGAGAAGTCCTTCCCTTTCATAAGTCCACAAAAAAACTTTTTTACTTTTTTTTTCACTCTTACAAGCCGCCAGTTGGCATCTCGAAATGGTGCGTCCTGATATGTGTCCGGGAAGGATAACCCATAGGTTAGTGCTTCTTCTCTTGTCTTCATAATATATTAAATCTCCTCTGTTTCATTACCCTTTTGTTCTCACTTTTAAAGTCTTAGACCATTGTCCATACACACTTTTCTGTCCGGCATCCGTATCAACTACCGTATTCGAGCAATAGCGGATATAGTACGTTGTATTTCGTTTCAATTTCTTAATCGCACGTACCAGCCTTCCCTTGTTTGAGACCGTCTTCGCCTTTTTAAATGATTTCTTGGTTGAGTACTGGATTTTCATTACATAATCCGGGTACTGCTTTATTTTAATTTTTTTGAAGAAATTTGCAAATGCTTTTTTTCTTTTAAGGCTCTCGGTTTTCCCGGCACATACACATCCAGCCAGATTTTTTGTGAAGTTCCATTTTCATAATTTGCCGCCAGTGCAATGTAAATGCAGGTACGTTTTTTTCAAATAGGACTTTTTTCACCGTTATCGTGTTCTTCTTATAATGATTATTTTTATAAAGAACATTTTTCTTTGAAGTCAGACTGCCAAAGGAATTTTTACAGTATATAATCTGATAATCCTTACAGCCGGACGGTTTATCCCACTTCAAAACGTACTGATTGTTTTTGATGGTTTTAATACGGAAATTTTTTGGCACATTTTTCGGCTTTGAACTACCGGTTTTACCACTTTTTTCAAGTATTTTGCAGGCACATAAGCTTTCTGACTGTTAAAATAAATGGTCGCCCAGTTAGCGTTGCTCTCTTTTTTCATACACCTGAACCTGTGCCTCATTTTGCAGATATCCCAAAACTTCACTGGATGAATTAGTGCTGCCGCCGCACATTAATATCCCTTTTCTGATTCGCATAAGTAACCGGATAATTCACTTGATAGTCCACCAGATTACTCGGCGTTTTCATGTCTGCCCGGTAAAGATTGATATACTTACTCTTTTACATAGTAATATCCCGGACGATTTCTCGTCATATAATTTACGTCATTCTTTCCGTTAAAAGAAATTTTGTAATATGTATCCGTTGTGTCCGATGTGCGGGATGGAAGTTTCACCGTAGAAACAACATTTAACTCGGTATTTACCTTTACTTTGTAAACGTCACCGGAATCCGCTGTTCCCGGAATCGGACTGATTCCAATAAATGACGAAGTAACTCTTCCGGTTCCCCTCTTTCTTAATCGTCTCCCCTGTCGGAACTACATTTTCTGTTCGTCCACAATCCAGCCATACCACACTCCTTGTCAGCCTGTAAAAGCCCGGCGGATGTGATGCCATAAGCAGATACTGTTTACACATAACCGGACTTTTCCGTGAAACTGCGGTAGCCATTGCTCCAGTAAATAATGTAATTTTTATCATAGGCGACAACTTGAAGCTTCTTTGCCTTCATTTTCCAGATATGCACCGGAAATCCGCGTGAAATTCTGATACCCCTGAACGGATGAATACAACTGTTTCAGATTCTCAATATTATCCTGCGGAAAATATTGCGGGTCAATCGTCTTCCCTGAATTTTCGTGTTTACAGGCACCTTATCGACGGCAATGGTTTTCCAGTAATTTGCCACATTATCGTTTCCTACTAAATACGCATGGGCAACGACCTGAATGCCCGGACAGCAGTTTTGCAGATATGCGGTTCGATAACGCGTGACATCTCCGGTCGCTTTTGCCGAAGTACCAAATAAAAGCACGCCTCGCGAAAACAAATACCACGCCAAACAGACTGTGAAAAATTTTTGCGATATATTTTCTGTTTTTTCCCATCGCACTCACTCCTTTCTCGCTCTCTATTTTATCATATAATTTTTCGCTATCCGGCGATTTGCGTGAATGGTAATTATACAGCGTGAATAGCAAATCGGGATTGCCATGTGAAAGTTAATGTCGTATAATAAGGGCAGATAATCGGCGCCGAAAGGAATACCACAGATGATTTTACAACTACTTACCGGCATACACAATTTAACAACACTGCTTTTCGGAATTTTCATTTCTGCGTTTTTTCTTGGTGTAAAACCAATCATGAAAAAATTTCGGAAAACTGCTTTTGTTTGCATTGGTGGATGTTTTTTTTCTACTGGGGCATCAACCTCTTTTACAGGCACGGCGTTTGCCAATCAGCTTTACCCTGTTTTGGTACACCTTCCGCTCATTTTATTTTTGTTTTTGTGTTACCGTTATTCACTTTTATCCTGTTGTATTTCTGTTTTTCCGCCTATCTGTGCTGTCAGTTCAGCAACTGGATCGGACTTTCTGCACTTACGCTTACTAAGAATCCGGTCTGGTACTATAGCTCACGAATTGCTATGACATTTATCACATTCTTTTTCCTGTTCAAATTTGTCCGCCGGACAACACAAACTATTTTTTTCAAAGGAAAATAAGGAGCTTGTTATCATCGGCTTTCTTCCATTTATTTATTATATTTTTGATTATGCCTCAACGAAATTTTCCAATCTTTTGTACTCCGGAAATAAAGTCGTTGTTGAATTTATGGGATTTGCTTTTAGTATCGGCTATCTCATTTTTCTGCTTGTATACTTTAAGGAATCCTGAGAAGAAATCGGAAATCCGCCAGTACAGCGACCGAATGGAAATGTTTTAATATCGCTTCAAAAAGAAATTGAGCAGTCCGTAACAGCGAACAGACGCTTGCTATTTTGCGGCACGATATGCGCCACCACCTAAATCTCATTCTCTCTATGCTAAACCAGAATCATCCGAAAAAGCCATTTCCTATATTCAGGAAATCGGCACCGCTTATGATGACACAATTGTCACAAAAGATACTGCAAAAATGAGACTTTAAACTCGGTAATTTCCATTTATAAACACGTTTTCTTGAGCGAAACATCAATTTCCTGCCAGAAATTTGTGTGCAAAGGACCTCGGCTGTGTCCGGACCTCTCCTCTGTACGATTTTATCAAATGCACTGGAAAATGCACTGCATGCTCTGGAACATACATCAGGTGAAAAATGGATCTCCTTACATATCATGCAAAGGAAAATCTTTTTGCTGTTGGAAATAAAAAATCCTATTGAAACAATGCCAAAATTTATTGACGGGATTCCCATTTCGGATAAAAAGGTCATGGTATTGGAACCAAAAGTATTGTATACTATGTACAACAGTTAAATGGACAATGTCATTTTTCTGTTGAGGAACATTGTTTTGTATTAAAATCATTCTATCGAGGTGCATATGAAAATAGCAATTTGTGATGATGAGGTGGCAGTAAGCGAAGTAACAAAATCTCTTTTTACAGCAATGGGCAATTCACCAGTCGATTTCACTTTCTGTCCACTGCTATGAAAATGGAGATGCTTTGATTCTTGCGCAAAAAGTGAATGCTTTGACCTGATTTTTCTTGACGTCCTTATGCCGCTTCTAAACGGTATTGATACGGCAAAAGAATTACGCAGCAGAATCAAAAACGTTCTTATTATTTTTCTGACCTCATCCAAAGAATTTGCGTTTGACTCTTTATGAGGTCAAGGCACTTCAATATCTGCTAAAGCCGGTTTCTCCCAATCAGCTTTGGTCTATTATGGATGATTTTATAGCGCTGATAAAGAATCAGAAAGAAATCTTTGTTGCCCGCACTTCGGACGGATTTTGCAAAATTGCACTGGAAGATACAAACTATTTAGAAGCTCAAAACAAATCCGTTCTCGTTTTTCCTCATAACGGTACAAGTATCGAAATCCGCGAACTATTTTCCCGGTGCGAAGAAGTTTTTACTTTGGAACAAGGATTTTTCCGCTGCCACCGCAGTTACATTATTAACTTAAATTTCGTAAATCAGTTTACTAAAAACAGTGTGACTATGACAGATGGTGTTACACTGCCGATCTCACGCAACCGCTCCCTCGCATTTAAGGAAGTTTATTTACCTACATGTTTGAGTAAAAGGGCTTCGCCTGTAAATTAAGAAAACCGCTGTAAGCGATGCAATCGTCTCCGCAATCCAAAAAACTGTGCCAGACTGCCGCACTGCCAAATAGTTTTCAAGCACAAATGCCGCCGGTATAATTACGACAACATAACGAAGCAGCTGAAAGAATCAAAGATTCCACACTCTCTCCCCAGTGCCTCTAACATACCACTTATCGTAACCGAAACTGCCGATATCACAAAGCCCATACAGATAATGCGTACCGCCTGTGCACCATCCAAAAATCGTAAGCGAATTTTTTGTAAACAGTCCTATCAGATTTCCCTGCAAATCCCAAACATATCAACATCCCCACAAACATAATAGAGGCAATCATAATCAGTGCCGTAATAAAAATTCTTTTGACACGCCCCTCTCCCGCGCCATAATTATAACTGATAATTGGTCGGATTCCCTGCACAATACCATTTGCCGAGAGATAAATAAATGTCTGCAGTTTATAATAAATGCCAAGCACCAAAGACATACGATGCGGAATACACAGCAAGAATTCCATTAATGCCGTAATCATAAAGGAAGGAAGGGCAAGGTTTAATGTCGCCGGAATTCCTACTCCATACATCTGTGCCACCAATCGTTTTTTGTTTTTTTATGCCAGTGAAAATGCAGTGATACGGGTGCTTGACAAAAATAAACAAGTACACAATAAGTGGTATTACTTTGTCCAATACCGGTTGCAATTGCGCCCTCAATCCCCATTTTCGGGAATATTCCAATACCAAAAATCAACAGCGGGTCAAGTATGATATTGGCAACACACCCACACAGATACCAAACATCGAAACTTTCATCCGGCCCCTCTGCCTGAAAAAATTCTTTCTCAAACGTTATCGCAATAACATTTGAACTGCAAAAATAAATACAAGATTTGAATATTTCACACCATCTGCAGAATCTTTTTCATTTTCTGTAAACAGCGAAAACAAATGTCGGCAAAAAGCGCGCCGTACCATCAAAATCACGCCATGCAAAAGGCTGAGGATAAGCCCTGATGTCACAATATCATCCGCCCTCTGTTGCTCCTGCCCCCTAGATACGCACAGCCTCGCATTCATTCCTATCCCAAATCCAACCGCTATTGCCGTTTCCAGTAATTGGAGTGGGATATACTGAAAGATAATGCCGTCATCGCCCGGCTCAATTTGATCTGTGCCACGAGTCAACTGTCAACAATGTTGTATAGAGAATTTCATACATGGACAATGATCATTGGCGCCGATACATCTGACATACTTAATGGTAATATTTTCTTTTCTTTCTATAAATGTTTGTTCCATGGAACCCTTTCTTCGCAAGCGTACAATTGTGGTTTTGTCATAATGCTTTTTTTATTTTTATTTCCGTAATTTCCAATCCATTTTGCATTTCGTGAGCGCTCCCGCTTAACAAACTGCGTAGGGTATGGATATGCAAAACGCATATCTCATACCCACGCGTTTGTACTCACTCAACACAAATTGATTTATTAAATTACTGGAATCTTAAAAAGATTAAATATCTTTATTTGGCACACTCGGAATGTTTACTCATTCCTCTCAGTGCCTTCAAACCATGCTTTTTTGCATTCATAGCATTAGTAATTTTCGCTTTTACTCTGCCGCAGATCCAAAGTTCCAAACAAAAACCACAAAGCCACCTTCCTCTTATCCTCAACAATTTCATCTTATAATTTATTTTCAACGCTAGCGTTTTCACTATTCCTCCTCCCATTCTACAATCTGTTACTAATTTAAACTTTCCCTGTATTTATCAAAGGAGAGTCGTCCACGAGACACAAAATTTTCTACTGAATTACGGAAACTAAAAATCAATCATATCTGTCCCTAAATTATAATCCGTCTGAAATTTGCCCGGCAGAATTTATCTCTTTACAGTTGACTGCGACTGCTGTGACAAGTCCGTCCGGTTTATTATCATTGATTAGCACACGCTCTCCCTCGCCTCGGCCTCCAAAAATAATGGTCATAGCGCACATGATTTTCTTTTTTAAAAACCGCAGGGTATGCTCCTTTTTCCCACTCTCCACCCCCTGCAGTCAGAAATATAATCATATCATCTTCCGAAATGCCATCTAAAAAATTCTTTTTGCTCCCGGCAAAAACTTATCGTGTCCTAAGATATACGGCCCGTCATGGACAACGATTGTGCCATCCAAATCTAAAAATCCATGTCTTTGGCATGGGCGATAAATAACTTCTTTTGGCTCTAACATAATATTCCTCTCTACTACTTTTTCTAAATAACATATAGAATTATATGATTATGACCTTACTTGTCAATCCTCTCCGGGTCCCACCCAAATGCCTTGTAAAACTTAATATCTAATCGGTTCTGTTTTTACATAAACTCTCAATGTCTTAACTACTTCATCCGCAAGCGAATCCTCTACAGCAGCCGAAACAGCTTTTCCATCACTTCCATATAATTTCACCAAGTCTTTCTGTAATAATCCACCATCTCTTGGATGTACTACCTTTTTCACCTGATATCTGCCACCGTCTTTTTCAAAAACATGACTGCCACCCCACCACCGGACTGCCTCATATAAAGTTTTTCCGGACAAGCTGAAGCCATACCAGTAGAATTGTCCAATTACTTACCGTATCTTTTGTTCATTTTGTTCCTGCGATTTTGACAATTGAAATTACCACATCACAAAGTTTCCAAATTCTACTTTTTGATAATTTTGACTGCCCTGATAAACATATCCCTCATACAAAGATGGATTGTCATAAAAGGTTTCAATAATTGCCTTTTTATCTCCGAACCGCCAAGTTCTTCATACCACAGGACCGTCGTCTTCTCTTTCTCCGTAGATGCTTCTTGGATGCGTAGTTTTTCTTTTTTGCCACACCTTGTTTTCCTTTTTCTGATACAAATACATCTGGTAATCACCCTTAGTCTTGTCTTTTTCAAGCACTAACCACACAGCAGATGAAATCGTATTACCTTCTTTTGAAATTAATGCTTTTTCGCTCAAAGTCCCCTCTTTATCTTTATACAAAGAGGTTCCCTCCTTTATAAAAATTTAGCGTAATCAGCATACTTATCCTTATTCTGTTTCTGCCATTCTTTTTCTCTAAAAACATCCGCTTTTTTGCGTAGTGTCCAAAAGAGACGACGTTTCTTTACCATTCGTTGAAAGATTATAGTGATAGCTCTTTCCATATACTTTTTATTTTGCAGATTATAAATCACAGTTCGTCTCCCTGAATCAGAAACCTAGTCTGCAATGTATCGGCATTGAAGTGATTACTTTCAATTTTCTGCAAATCAATCGTAGCCGACACACGCTCACTTTGCCGGTCATAAATAACAAGACCAAAACTTCCGGCAAAAATAAGTCTTTTTTCTCCGTACATTCAAGTATTTCTGGCGCATACGGAATCCAGCCTCACATGATAATCCGGTCATTTCTGTTACAATTTTCTGACTGCTCTCGTCTGTCTGCCACAAACCGGAAATTGCCTCAACAAGTCCGCCATGACTTACGCCATTAATAGTTCCGAAAGAACTCCCATTATAAGGAATGCAGCCGCTGTTTTCAAGCCGTCTAATAAAACACGGTTTTTTGTGTGCCACTTTTCTACTGTAGTATTTGAGTATACTTTCGAAATTTCCCACTTCCCTGTTTCGTCTGCTCGAGCAGTTCCATGCCGTCAAACATATTTTTCCTATCTGTTTATTCATTTACCGCACCACCCTTTCTGTCTGCCAATCTTGTTTTTAATTTGTTTCTTCCTGCCGCCAGGCCGGAACTGGATGGTACTCTCTTTCGCACGAGCATAAACATCCAGTTCCTTTACTGAATATTCTTCATAATAATATAAA
>VOFD01001846.1_pt1 | contig 15664 bp, 15 predicted proteins | sample 5384101 | NCBI WGS metagenome assembly VOFD01 (sample SAMN12384723, study PRJNA508395) | human gut metagenome | isolation source: healthy gut C | host: Homo sapiens
GTCACGGTGCCGCCTGCGGAGGCGTAGATGGGCGTACCAGCCGGGGCGCAGATGTCCACGCCCTTGTGGCCGCTGCCGTACCAGCGCGAGCAGTAACGGTAGTTGGGCACCGGCCAAATGAACTGGCCGCTGCCGGTGATGTAGGCGGTCTTGTTCGTCACCTTCTTGGTGCCGACGACCACCTTCTTGGGCACGGCTTCCTTGATGGTCTGGGTGGAAACGACGGTCTGTTCCAACAGGGTGCCGTTCGTGTCGTAGACATTTTGCAGCGTCACAAGACGCAAGCCGTTCTCACCCTCCTGCAAGGTTTTGGTCGTGCCCTTGGTATATTCGTTCGACTGGGTGGTCTCGGTGGTGAAGGGGATCTCCTCCTGCCGGGTCTCCATCTTGGTGATGCGCACTTCCAGCGTCGCTTCCTCTTTGGTCACGATGAGGGTGTCGCCCTCCTGGATGTTGGAGCTTTCGGTCAGGGCTGCCCCCTTGAAGTTCGTATTCAGCGCACACAGCTCGCGGAAGGTCAGGTCGTTCTTCTGGGCGATGGACCACAGGGTGTCGCCGGTCTGGACCGTGTAGGTCTTCTCCTGCTGGCGGACGCCGGAGATCATATCCTCAATGGAATTGTCGTCCTCGAAGCTGTCGTTGAAATAGATGCCGTCTTCGAGCAGAACGGTCTTGTTGAAGCCAACGGTGACGTTTCCGTCGTTCTTGTACTCTTCCTCGTAGGGGGCCAGCAGGCTGTTCAGGTAGCTGCGCAGAGCGTCGCCGTCTGCGCACACGGCCGTCAGCTCACCGTTCAGGTAGAGAGCCGTGCCCTCGCTGATCTCGTCACTGGCGCTCTTCAGGATGGCGTCGGCGGTCTCGCTCTCGTCCATGACCTGATGCGCCACCGAGATGGTATAGCTCGGCTCGATGGTCCAGTCGGTCTTGTCCGTACCGGCGTAATTGATACGCTCCATCACGTCCTCGCGGGCAAGGTTGAAGACTTCTTCATTGGCCACATAGCCGACGGTCTTCCCATTGACCTGCACTGCCAAGGCATAGGGCTGCTGGATGGTGCGGTCAAACACCGTCACGAACACCGCCAGCATACACACCGGCAGGATGTACATGGCCATCCGGGGCAGCAGCCGAAGGTTGCGCCGGATGCCGCAGGTGAGATAATGGACGCTGGCTTTGACGGCCGCGCTGAAGCCTTTCTCCTTCCGGACCGCGCGGGCATGCACCAGCAGTGCCCCCGTGCCCCGGAAAAAGAGGAACACCGGGCCGAACAGGTCTCGGAACATCTGGGCAGCGCCGGGGAACGCCAGCGCGGCCAGTTCATGGAACACATTGCGGATGCCGTGCGCCAGCCACCGCGCGACGGCGGAGATATTCCGGCCCGTGCGCACCACAGCATATTCGGCGGCAAAGCCCAACGCATACAGGGTCTCGCCCACCCGCAGCACCAAAGCGCTCCCCCGCAGCTTCTGCGAAAGGTCGTTCATGCGGCGCTGCGTCTTCCGGCGGAAGCGGTGTTTCCGCAGCAGCCGGCTGCACTGGAGCTGTGCCCAGAGGGACCGCAGCGTCCGCTTGTGCTTCACCGGCGGTGCTGACGGAGCCTCCTGCATCGGCTCCTTTGTCTTTTCATCGATCAAAAGGGGTTGCTCCTTCCTGACTGTAAGGATCAAAAATCACAAATTCATTTCAATTATACACGCCGTCCGCGCTGAAACAAGGTTCCTCACAAAAATTGGGCAGACCTTTCACGGACTTTTCACTTAGTTTTCATATTTCCAGGGGGTCTTCCCCGAAAAGTGCCCGCAGATCGGGCGGGAGCGGGCTTTTCACGGTGACGGCCCGGCTCTGTTCCAGAGGCGGGGCCGTGATGCGGATGCCCTCCGGCGTCATCTCGTATTCCGGCACCCGGAAGCGCTGCTCTGCACAGTGCAGCGCCTGCCGTCCGATCCGCTCCCGGCTCCCGCCGTAGAGGTCATCTCCGGCCAGCGGGTGGCCGATGGAGGCAAAGTGGACCCGGATCTGGTGCGTCCGCCCCGTCACCGGGACACAGGCGGCCAGACTGAGACCGTGCTCTGCTCTTATTATGGTATACTCCGTCCGGCTGGGCTTGCCGTCCGGGGTCACGCAGCGGCCGATGATGCTCTCGCCCTGCCGCCCGATGGGCGCGTCGATCACGCCCGGACCGAGCGGCAGCTCCCCCTCCACAACGGCATAGTAGAGCTTTTCCACGTTCCGGGCCAGCAGCGGAGCGGCGTAGCCGTTCTTTGCAGCCAGCACAAGGCCGCTGGTGTCCTTGTCGATCCGGTTCACCGGGCGGAAGACCGGGCTCTCGCCCCGCGCCTCCATCCGGGCCGCATAGCCGTTGGCCAGCGTATCCAGCGGATAGTTCAGCGTGGGATGCACAGCCAGGTGCGGCGGCTTGTCCAGCACGATGGCGAACGCATCCTCATAGACGGCCTGCACCGGAATCTCCGGCTGCGGGGCCACACCGGCCCCGTCGGCAGGCAGTTCGAACCAAATGTCCTGCCCGGCTTCGACCCGGCGGTTCGCCAGGATGGGCTGTCCACCAGCCCAGAAGCCGCTGCCGTGGAACTTGACCGCGCGGGCCAGCTCGGTGGAGACGGCACACCGGCGCAGAAAATTGCGCAGCAGCGCACCGTCGGCTTCGGGCGGCACCGGAAAGATCAGTTTCATCCCTGTGCCACCTCCCCGAAATCTTTACGCCATATATAAATTATTATAACAAATTTTGCCTCCACTTGCAATTCTTGTTTTTTTATGGTATCATGAGGAGCGGAAAACGAGTGGAACATACGGCGGCGGGGCGGCTTTGACCGCCCTGAGGAAAGTCCGGGCCTCACAGAGCACGGTAACTGCTAACGGCAGCCGAGGGTGACCTCAGGGAAAGTGCAACAGAAAGGAAACCGCCGCAGCAATGCGGTAAGGATGAAAGGGCGAGGTAAGAGCTCACCAGCGCATGGGTGACCATGCGGCTTTGTAAACCCTACCGGAAGCAACGCCTATATGGGACGTACAGCGCTGCTCGCGTGTCCCGAAGGCGGCACGAACCTGTCAGCAATGGCAGGTCTAGACAGATCGTCGTTTAATACAGAACCCGGCTTACGGTCTATCTCGTTTTCCATGTTTGGTTTTGTCTGAGCTGCTGCGGAGGCCCCGCAGCGGCTCTTTTTGTTTGTTCCCGCAACTTTTACCACTCTGTGACTTTCCGTTTGGCCCGGAGTGTGGTATACTATGTGCACCACGGCGATTCATCTGTCCGCCGTGGTCAAACACAACAGACAGGATGTGAAATCCTCCGATGAAAGATGGTTTTTTGAAAGCAGCCGCTCTCTCGCCCGCGCTGCGGGTGGCGGACTGCGCCTATAACACCGCGCAGATCCTTCAGGAGCTGCGCGCAGCCTCTGCACGCGGCGTGAAGCTGGCCGTGTTCCCGGAATTCTGCCTCACCGGCTACACCTGCGGCGACCTGTTTTTGCAGCGCACGCTGCAGCAGGGTGCGCTGACCGGCCTGCAGACGCTTCTGGACGCCAGCCGGGAGCTGGACGTCGTGGCGCTGGTGGGCCTGCCGCTGCTGGTGCGGGGCAAGCTGTACAACTGCGCTGCCGTGCTCTGCCGCGGCCGGCTGCTGGGCCTTGTCCCTAAGACGTACCTGCCCAATTACGGCGAGTTCTACGAAAAGCGCCAGTTCACCCCCGGCTCCACCGAGGTCGAGACCCTCACGATCTGCGGCCAGCAGGTGCCCTTTGGCACCTCGCTGCTCTTCCGCTGCCGCGAGATGCCCAGCTTCGTGCTGGGCGTGGAGCTTTGCGAAGACCTGTGGAGCGCGCTCCCGCCTTCCACCTTCCACGCGCTGGCCGGGGCCACCGTCATTGCGAACCTCTCCGCCAGCGACGAGACGGTCGGCAAGGCGGAGTACCGCCGGGCGCTGGTGGCCAAACCAGTCCGCCCGCCTGCTCTGCGGCTACCTGTATGCCTCCGCCGGGCACGGCGAGAGCACCCAGGACATGGTGTTCGCCGGCCACGACCTCATTGCGGAAAACGGCACCCTGCTGGCTGAAACGGCCCCCTTTGCAGGCGGTCACGCCGAGACCGAGCTGGACTGCCAGCGGATGGAGTCCGAGCGGGCCCGCAACACCAGCTTCGAGCCTTCCACGGACGGCTATCAGACCGTGGACTTCAGCCTGACGCTGACCAACACCGCCCTGACCCGCTTCGTGGACCCGACCCCCTTTGTGCCCGGCGACCCGCAGCGCCGCGCTGAGCGCTGTGAGCTGATCCTGAAAATGCAGGCCGACGGCCTTGCCAAGCGGCTGGAACACGCCCACGCCAAAACGGCCGTCATCGGCATCTCGGGCGGTCTGGACAGCTGCCTTGCGCTGCTGGTGGCCGTCCGCGCCATGAAGCAGCTGGGCCGCCCCACCAGCGATGTGCTGGCTGTGACCATGCCCTGCTTCGGCACCACCCACCGCACCCGCAGCAATGCGGAGATCCTGTGCGACGAGCTGCGTGTTTCCTTCTCCGAGATCGACATCGCCAACACCGTCCACAGCCACTTTGCGGACATCGGGCAGGACGAGAACGTGCTGGACGTCACCTTTGAAAACGGTCAGGCCCGCGTGCGCACCCTGGAGCTGATGGACACTGCCAACCGCACCGGCGGCCTCGTCGTCGGCACCGGCGACCTCTCCGAGCTGGCGCTGGGCTGGGCCACCTACAACGGCGACCACATGAGCATGTACGGCGTCAACGCCGGTGTGCCCAAAACGCTGGTGCGCCACCTCGTCCGGTACGAGGCCGACATTGCCGCCACCGACGCGCTCCGGACCGTGCTGCTGGACATCCTCGACACCCCCGTCTCCCCGGAGCTGCTGCCCGCCAAGGACGGCGAGATCGCGCAGAAGACGGAAGACCTGGTCGGCCCCTATGAGCTGCACGACTTCTATCTCTATTATGTGCTGCGCTTCGGCTTCGGCCCGGCCAAGATCTTCCGGCTGGCCAAGGCGGCCTTTGCAGGCCGGGCCGAGTACCCGGACGAAGTGCTGTACAAGTGGCTGCGCAACTTCTACTGGCGGTTCTTTGCCCAGCAGTTCAAGCGCAGCTGCCTGCCCGACGGCCCCAAGGTGGGCAGCGTGACCCTCTCGCCCCGCGGCGACTGGCGGATGCCCAGCGATGCGGCGGCAGCGCTCTGGCTGGCCGAACTCGAACAACTGTTTCCGCACAAAGGATGACCCATGAAACAACATTCCAAGCTTTTCGTCAACCTGATCTTTGTTCTGGCCATGCTGGCCATTGCGGGCGTTCTGTTCGCCCTGCGGGCCGCACATGCCACCGGCAGCACTCTGGAAGCCGAGCTCATTTACGGCGACGCCAACACGGTGCAGAAGTTTTCTCTGGACAACGACGCCACCTATGATGTGGACACCGGTTACTACACCGTCCACATCGAGGTGAAGGACGGGGCCGCCCGCTTTGTGGATTCGCCCTGCCCGGACCACATCTGCGAAAGTTTCGGCTGGCTTTCGGCGGAAGATCAGACCGCCACCTGCCTGCCCGCTCGCGCCGTGCTGACCATCGCGCCGCTGTCCTGAGGGCACAGTCAAAAGGAGAATTTCCATGTTCGATGAAAAAGACACCACCCGGCACATCCACCGGGGTGCACGGAAGGACCCGGACCGCACCGTTGAGGTGGACAGCTCCGCTTTTTTTGCGCCGGAGACTGCCCAGCCGGTGACGCCGCCGCCCTCCAAAAAGCCGCCCCGGCAGAACAGCTCCCCGGCCCGGCCGCCCCAAAAGCCTGGCAAAAAGAAAGGCTCCGGCTCGAAATTCGGGTCGTTCCTGCTGGTCTTGCAGGCCATTCTCAGCGTGGCAGCTTTCGTGCAGCTCTGCCGCACCCGGATGCTCCCCGCGCTCTACCTCGTCATCATTGCAGCGCTGCTGGCCCTGTTCTGGCTGCTGGTCAAGCGCTGCCAGGAGTACAGGACCCCCGGCAGAGTCTCCCGCGTCTTCTCGGTCTTCCTGTGCGCGGCGCTGGCCCTCGGCTGCGTCTGGGCGCAGCAGGGCCTTGCCGCGCTGGGCAGCGTGACCTCCGGCCTGCTCACCGGTGCTGAGGCGAATCAGATCACCAAGGAGCCGTTCGTCGTCTACCTCAGCGGCGTGGACACCCGCGGAGAGCTGACCGAAAAGGCCCGCAGCGATGTGAACATCCTGGCCGTGGTCAACCCCGCCACCAAGCAGGTGGCCCTCATCAATACCCCGCGCGACTACTACGTCGATCTGGCGGGCACCAGCAGCAAGGACAAGCTGACCCACGCCGGTCTGTACGGCGTGGAGACCAGCATGGCCACCCTGGGCAACCTCTACGGCGTGAATGTGGAGCACTACATCCGCATCAATTTTGCGGGCTTCATCAGCATCATCGACGCCGTGGGCGGTGTGGATGTCTACTCCGACCAGGCGTTCACCTCGGTGGGCAGCCCCGGTTACTATGACCCCACCACCTTTGCCGAGGGCTGGAACCATCTGGACGGCAAGAGCGCTCTGGCCTTTGCCCGCGAGCGCCACGCCTTCGCTTCCGGCGACATCCAGCGCGGCATCAACCAGATGAAGGTCATCGACGCCATGGCGAACAAGCTCAAGTCCCCCGCCCTGCTCATGAGCTTCTCCAAGCTGATGGACGCCGCCGCCGACTGCTTCGTAACCAGCCTCTCGCAGGAGCAGATCTCCGCCCGTCAAAGATATCGAAGATCTTGCCCACGGCGATGACGTCCCTGCCCGCGTCCTTCAGCAGGTCCAGCATGGTCTTGCGAGGCGGCTTCAGGCTCAGGTCGTGGCGGTTGGTGGTGCGGTAGAAGGTATCGGCGGTATGGCCGAGGAAGGGGCGTGCGATGACGCGGCCCACGCCGTACTCGCCCTTCAGCATCTCGCGGGCAATTTCGCAATAGCGGTACAGCTCATGCACCGGCACAAGCTCTTCGTTTGCGGCAACTTGGAACACGCTGTCGGCGCTGGTGTAGACGATGAGGGCATCCTCCCTCATGGCCTGTTCGCCGTAGTCTTTCAGCACCTGGGTGCCGGAATAGGGCTTGTTGCAGAGCACTTTGTGGCCGGTCTTCTCCTCAAACTCGTGGATGAGGGCATCGGGGAAGCCGTCCGGGAAGGTGGGCAGCGGCTTCTGAGATCCGCCTGAAGGACTTCAAGAACGGCACTGAAATGCTGGAAGCCGGCCAGACCTTCACCCTGACCACCCGCGAGGTGGAGGGCACCAAGGAGATCTGCTCCATCACCTACAAGGATCTGCCTCAGGACGCGGCCAGCCCGGCGGCACCATCATGCTGGATGACGGCCTGATCAAACTGCAGATCCAGACCGTGAACGATACCGACATCGTCTGCACTGTGCTGAACAACGGCAAGATCAAGAACAAGAAGGGCGTCAACGTGCCCGGCGTCCACCTTTCCATGCCGTACCTGAGCCAGCGCGACCGCGACGACATCATCTTCGGCGTGCAGCAGGGCTTTGATTTCATCGCCGCTTCCTTTGTGCGCACCGCACAGGACGTGTACGAGATCCGCAACCTGCTCAACGAGTATGATTCCGATATCCGCATCATCGCCAAAATCGAGAACCGTGAGGGCGTGAACAACATCGACAGCATTCTGGCTGCAGCCGATGCCGTCATGGTGGCCCGCGGCGATCTGGGCGTTGAGATCGACTTTACCGAGCTGCCCGGCATTCAGAAGAATATCATCGAGCGCTCCTTCTCCTTTGGCAAGCCCATCGTCACCGCTACCCAGATGCTGGACAGCATGATGGTCAACCCCCGTCCCACCCGTGCCGAGATCTCTGACGTGGCAAACGCCATCTACGACGGCACCTCTGCCATCATGCTTTCCGGTGAGACCGCTGCCGGCGCTTATCCGGTGGATGCTCTCAAGACCATGTCCGCCATTGCCGAGCGCACCGAGCAGGAGAACCACTCCCGCTTTGTTCCCCTCGCCGAGAACACCGGCAAGATCAGCGTCAGCGACGCAACCGCCCACGCTGCCTGCCTGACCGCCAAGGACGTGAATGCTGCCGCCATCGTCACCGTGTCCGAGTCCGGCAACACCGCCCGCCTGCTGAGCAAGTACCGCCCCGCACAGCCCATCATTGCCTGCGTCATGAACGAGCAGGTGCAGCGTCAGCTGGCCATCTCCTGGGGTATCACCCCGCTCATGATGGAGCTCGCCCCCAGCACCGATGAGCTGATCGAGAAGTCCACCGCCTGGCCAAGGAGAACGGCTACCTCCACGACGGCGAGCTGGCTGTCGTCACCGCCGGCGTCCCCGTGGGTGTCTCCGGCACCACCAACATGATCAAGATCCACATGGTCGGCAACTGCCTGGCTACCGGCGTGGGCGTTGGCCGCGAGAATGCCGACGTGACCAGCGCCACCGGCAAGGCCTGTGTCTGCCACAACCTGGACGAGGTGCGTGCCAAGTTCAAGCCCGGCATGGTCCTGGTGGTGCCCTCCACCAGCAACGAGATGCTGAACTATGTCCGCGACGCCGCCGCTCTGGTGGTGGAGGAGCCGGGCCTGAACAGCCATGCTGCCATTGCCGGCAAGGCTCTGCTCAAGCCCACCATCGTGGGTGCCGCCGGTGCTACCACCCACATCCGTGATGGCCTGATGGTGGCCGTAGACTGCGCACACGGCAGCGTGCAGCGCCTGCAGGCATAAGCCAAAGGAGAAGATCATGGAACGCATTGCGAGCTTCTGTGTTGACCATACCAAGCTGGACCGGGGCATGTACCTGAGCCGTCAGGACGGCGACGTGCTCACTTGGGACATCCGCATGAAAAGCCCAACCAGGGCGATTACCTGTCCACGGCCGCTGCCCACACGCTGGAGCACCTGTTTGCCACCTACGCACGCAATAGTGCCTTCCAGGATGGTGTGATCTATGTCGGCCCCATGGGCTGCCGCACCGGCTTTTACCTGCTGACCCGGGGGCTTTCCCCCGCCGAGGCGCTGACCCTGACGGTGGAGTCCTTCCGCTTCATGGCCGCTTTCGAGGGTGACGTCCCCGGTGCAAGTGAGGTGGAGTGCGGCAACTACCGCGACATGGACCTGCCCAAGGCCAAGGCGGAAGCAGCCGCCATGCTGCCCGTTTTGGAAGCTCTGACCGCTGACCAGCTGCATTACTAAGCTATCTTCACCCTTCAAATTCATCATCATAAAAAAGCGCTCTCCCACCGGGTTTCCGTTGGGAGAGCGCTTTTCGTTTTAGTTGTTCTTGATCGCATCCAGTGCCTGCCGTGCAGCACGGATGTTTTCTTCACCCGTCTGCCATACCTCAAACTCTGAAAAGCCCGGCAGCCCCATGGGCACACCCTCGCGGCGGAAGGTCATGCGGCTTTGCAGCACCTGCTTGCCGGAAAGGTGGAACGCATGTGCCCCGGTCTGTGCGGCCAGTGCCGGGATGTTTTGTGCCGTGACACCGGCACCTACCAGAATTTCCACGCTGTCCCCTGCCCGCTCCACCAGTCGGCCGAGAAGCTCCGCTCCCTCTGGGGCACTCGCCGCCTGCCCGCTGGTGAGGATGGTACAAAGGCCCATGCTCCGGACCGTTTCCAGTGCCGCAAAGGGGTCGGCGCTGACATCAAAGGCACGGTGCAGGGTACACGCCACCGGACGGCCTGCCTTTTCCGCTGCCCTGCGCGCAGCCGCATAAATGGGCCGCATGGCCTCCGCATCCAGCTGCCCTTCCGGGGTCAGCACACCGGTCACGATACCATCCGCCCCGGCCTCCACCAGCTCTGCGGCCAGCTGTTCCATCTGGGCAAGCTCGTAGCTGTCGTAACAGAAATCTCCGAACCGGGGCCGCAGCAGAGCACGCACCGGCAGGCCGGTCTCCGCCTTGACCTGACGCACCAGCGCAAGGCTGGGCGTTGTACCGCCCACGATCAGATCGGCACACAGTTCCAGCCTGCTGGCACCGCCGCGCTTTGCTGCCAGTGCACTGGCAGTGCTGTCCACACATACTTCCAGAACGGAACGCATTTCAATTCCTCCCTTTTTGCCGGGCTTTGAACCCGGCATTCTGGTTTATTCTACCACGTTTTTCCGTTTTATAAAACCCTGTGGCAGCAAAAAGCTGCGGCCCGGGTCTTATCCCTGCCGCAGCCTTTGTTGTTTTTTCAGATCAGACCCAGCGCCTTGAACTCCTTTGCAATGCCGTCCTCGTATACCGAGGGAGCAATGCGGTCGCACCGCTTTTTCAGGTTTTCGGAGCCATTGGCCATACACACACTGATGCCCGCCACATCGGTCATCTGCAGGTCATTATCGCTGTCACCAAAGCCGATGGTATCCGCCAGCGTGCAGCCCAGATGATCACAGATGGCCTTGATTCCGGTGCCCTTATCAAATTTGCGGTTGATGAGCTCACCATTCACAAAGCCATCGGTCAGGCTGTCCAGCTTGCTCTCGCAGAACACAAACTGGTCGGCATAGAGCTGCTTTGCCTCGGCAAGGTCGCTCTCGTGGTCAGCAATGAACACGATCTTATACAGCGGTTCCCCTTTGTAATCGGAAAGCGGCAGGATGGACATGCCCTCTTCCATGGCTTTGCGCCAGCGTTCTGCTTCGCTGTTTAGCGGTGCATCGTTCTTTTTGTGGATAAATTTCCACCTCTCAGCCATCTTGCTTCCGCCAAAGGTGGCATCCCGGGCTTCCAGCGTGCACTCCACGCCATGACGTTCCAGCGCCGCGCGCACGCCTTCGGCCTGCTGCGGCTCCATGGGGATATCCACCAGAGTCTTGCCATCGCACAGCACATAGCCGCCGGCGCTGCACACTGCGCCCGCAAAGCAGTCGTGCCGCAGCAGCGGTTCGGTCATGCGGTGGTTGCGGCCGGTACACAAAAACAGCTTGTGTCCGTTTGCTCTGGCGCGATCCAGTGCAGCCAGAGTGCTTTCCGGGATGAGCATATCACCCGGCGGCAGCAGCGTGCCGTCAATATCCAGAAAAATCAGCTTACGACCCATACTTTTATCCTTTATCATCAAAGGGAGCCTCGCTCCACGATCTGATAGCCCAGCGTCACCTGACGCACAGGCCCGCTGCTCCCATTTTCTTCCAGCATCTGCAGCAGGATCCGGGCAGCCTCCTGCCCCACCTGCTTCTGGTAAAAGCGCACTGTGGCCAGCCCCGGTTCCATCATGCTGCCAGCCCAGCTGTCGCCAACGCCTGCAAGACCCACATCCTGCCCCACATGCCGTCCTGCTTCCCGCAGGGCACGCATGGCGCCAAAGGCCACCGTGTCAGTCACGCAGACCACACCGTCCAGATCCGGGCAGCGCACCAGCAGTTCCTGCATACAGCGCTGGCCCTCCTCCATGGTAAAGGCGTTGCAGCAGATGCGGGGCATCTGTTCGCCGTTCAGTCCGGCAGCGTTCAGCGCATCCTGCACGCCCTCACGGCGCTGCACGCCGGTGGCATCGTCCCTCTCTGTACCGCCAATATAAACGATCCTTCTGCGGCCATGGTCCAGCATCCGCTGGGCAAGTTCCCGGGCTGCAGTGCGGTCGTCGTTGTACACGCAGGCCACATCCTGAAAACGCTGGCCTGTTACCACCACCGGCACACGGCAGTTTTTCAGCGCCTGCGCCAGCTGAGGAGTATAATAGCTGCCCAGCAGGATGATGCCCGCCACGTGGTTGCGCTGCATGGCAGTCAGATAGCCCAATTCCCGCTGGGCGTCCAGCTCGGTGTTTCCCAGCAGCATCAGATAGCTCTTTGCATCCAGCTCACTGGCAATGCCTGCCGTGATCTGCCCCACCGACTGGGAACCGATGCTGGGAGCGATCACCCCCACCTGATTCACTTTTCCGGTGCGCAGAGTCTGGGCGGTGGTATCCGGGCGGTAGCCGGTCTTTTCCACTACCTCGTGGATGACAGCCCTCTTCTGTTCGCTCAGGGGGCCTCCGTTCAGGTAGCGGCTGACCGCCGCACTGGATACACCCGCCATTTTTGCAATATCACTGATGGTCATTTGCAGTACTTCTCTCTTTTGGGATGCATTGTTATGTGTAAACGTTTTCATGCTTATTATAAACCGCTTTCACCCATCCCGCAAGATGCGCTTTTCCCGGTTTATTCCGAACGCATTTTTGTTTTTCTGGCAACTGTGTACAAAAGACGGCTTTTTTCTGAGAAGCAGGGCATTACAGGCGGTCAGGCTGCGCCCATGCTCCATGCACGCACGGCAAGCCCCAGCAGCAGGACCACCAGCAGAACGATGAACACGGTTTTATTGCCAGTTCTTCTCTGTTTCTTTTTGCGGCCTGCCGTGCTGCGGCTTTTGGCCGAGCTGCTGCGCGCTGTGGTGCTTCTGCTGCCGGAGGAACGGCAGCCGGCCGTTTTGCGGCTCTGGGTGCTGCGGTTCTGGCCCGGCTTTGTGCTCTGGCGGGCTGGCTCGTGCGCAGCCGTTTTTTCTTCCGGCGTACGGCTGGATACGATCGGCTCCTTTGCGCCGCAGCGTGCCAGATAATTTTCTGCATCGCGGTAATAGCGGGCAAGTTCATTCTCGCGGAAAGCCGTGCCCACATAGCCGTCTTCCAAGCTCTCCACCGCCTCATTGAACAGGATCGCCGCCTGAGCGGCATCGGTGTGATCGGTGGCGTGGGCGGCTTCGTTGCGGGCCGTGCGCACCGCATTGCAGGCGCGGCGGGCAGCACCGGGATGTTCGGTATTGCCCAGCAGGTCCAGCGGATGGGCGGCGTCCTTTTCGGGATCCAGCAGCACCCGCATACAAATGGTGGTATCCAGCTGCTGCCAGCTGTTTTTGCCGGAAAGATCCGGCATACGGTCGTAGTAGTCCGGGCTTTCCTGCTGGCGCTGTGCAACGTGATCCAGCAATGCACCCAAGCTGTGCGCACCGGGTTTGTGCTCCCAGTGCCAGCGCAGCAGGCGGCGGCTGATCTCATCGCAGGCAGTCTTGATCTCAAAGGCAGCCTGTAAGGCTTCTTCCGGCATAATGGTTCTCCCTTCTTCTGGCATACAAAAAAGCGGAGAAGGCATACCGCCCTCTCCGCTGCTGTTTGTGTTACAGCACGAACTGGTAATACACGAAGCCGCACAATGCCACTGCTGCACAGACAATGGCAGTGATGGGCGGCACCCAGCGGATCAGCGCTTCGGCCACGCTGTCGCGCTCGTCCTCGTATTCTTCCTCGTCGTCATAGGCAGGCTCCGGCTGCTGAGATATCGGCTGTGCACGGCGGGCTGCAGCAGGCATCACACGGGTGCCTTCGTCCGCAGCTGCATGAGATGCCCTGCCCGGGAACTGTGCCCGCATTCCGGCATCCATCACACGGGTCTGCTCTGCAGCAGGTTCTTCCGGCTGTGGTTCTGCTTCACGGCACGGTGCACCCATGATCCGGGTCGGCTCCTCCTGCACGGGCGCTGCGCCCATAATGCGGGTAGGCTCTTCGGCCTGCGGGGCAAGAGGCGTTTCCAGTTCCGGCTCGGTCTGGGCAGGCTGTTCCGGCTGCAGCAGGGTGTTCAGCGCGTTCTGCAGCAGGATGCGGTCGCTGCCGCACTCGGAGCAGTAGACGGTGTCCTCCTCCTTCGGGTGGAAGGCACCGCAGGCGCAGTACCAGCCATTCTCAAAGACCTGCGGCTGATACTTCAGCTCCGGGCGGTTCATGCGGGTCTCCAGCGCCTTTTCCAGCTCAGCAGACAGGCGCTTGGGGGCAGGCAGGCGCACGCGCTTGATGCCGTCCAGATGCACCACCCGCTTGCCGTTGTACACGTTGCCCAGCGAAACGTCCACGCTGGTGATGGCCTTTGCGGTAACGAACACCGCATCGTCCATGCCAAACAGTTCGCCGGGCTTCACTTCCAAGTCACGGTACTCGAACCGGTCCTCGCACAGGATCACGCCGTCCACGCCCTTGCACTTGAAGTGGATCTCCAGCGCGGTCAGGGTCACCTTGGAAATATTCTTGAAGGTCAGGCAGACCGCGTGCTCCCCGCTGACATCACCCTTGAGCAGCTCCACGCAGACGAACTGCACCGGGCTGCCGGGGGTGTAATAGTTTGCGCGGGTCCGTGCGACCGGGTTAAAATTTTCCTCCACGACACTCGCTCCTTTCCATTTGGATCAAATCAGTTCTGCGGGTCCTGTGCATCCGGGGCTTCCGGTGCAGGAGAAGCCGGCATCTGCTCTGCCGTTTCAGCCTGCTCCGCAGGCTCAGCGGTCTCTGCAGGTTCAGCAGTTTCGGCCTGCTGAGCAGTCTCTGCAGGGGCAGCCTGCACGGTCTGAGCAGGCTGTTCCGGCTTCGGCTCATCGCCTTCACGCGGGGGCAGTGTGCCGCCCGCCATAATGGTGTTGAACTCCTGCTCGTTGAGCTTCTCGCGTTCCATCAGGGCCTGTGCCAGCGCGTGCAGCTGATCGATGTGCTCGGTCAGGGTGCGGCGGCAGGTCTCGTAGGCTTCATCGATGATATCCCGCATCTCGCCGTCGATCTCGGCAGCGGTGGTCTCGCTGTAGCCCTTGCCCTGACCCAGATCGCGGCCCAGGAAGGTCTCCTCCTGCGAGGTACCGTACACCACAGGGCCAAGCCGCTCCGAGAAGCCGTACTTGGTGATCATCTGGCGGGCAATGTTGGTGGCCTGCTGCAGATCATTGGAAGCACCAGTGGAGATATCCTCCAGGATCAGCTGTTCGGCCACGCGGCCGCCCAGACTGGAAACGATATCCTCGAACATTTCGCCCTTTGTCACGTAGCTGCGGTCTTTCTCGGGCAGGTACATGGTGTAGCCGCCAGCCTGACCACGCGGGATAATGGTGATCTCGTGCACACGGGGGTGATGCTTGCAGTAGAAGCCCGCCACAGCGTGGCCTGCCTCGTGGTAAGCAGTCAGCTTCTTTTCCTCCGGGGTCACAACGCGGCTCTTCTTCTCCGGGCCAGCCATCACCTTCATGGAAGCTTCCTCGATATCCTCCATTGTAATGGCCTTGCGGTTGCGGCGTGCAGCCAGCAGAGCCGCTTCGTTGACAAGGTTCTCAAGGTCTGCGCCCGCAAAGCCTGCGGTGCGCTGTGCAATGACCCTGAGAGAGACATCCGGGGCCAGCGGCTTCTTTTTGGTGTGGACCTTGAGGATCTCCTCACGGCCTTTGACGTCCGGCAGGCCCACATAGACCTGACGGTCAAAACGGCCCGGACGCAGCAGGGCCTTGTCCAGAATGTCGGCGCGGTTGGTGGCAGCCATGACGATGACGCCGTCGTTGGCCTCAAAGCCGTCCATTTCCACCAGCAGCTGGTTCAGGGTCTGCTCGCGTTCATCGTGGCCGCCGCCGAGGCCGGCACCGCGCTGACGGCCCACTGCGTCGATCTCATCAATGAAAATGATGCAGGGCATCGTCTTTTTTGCCTTGTCGAAGAGGTCGCGCACGCGGGATGCGCCCACGCCGACATACATCTCCACAAAGTCGGAGCCGGAGATGGAATAGAACGGCACGCCTGCCTCACCGGCACAGGCACGGGCCAGCAGGGTCTTGCCGGTGCCCGGAGGGCCGACCAGCAGCACGCCGTGGGGGATGCGTGCGCCCAGAGAGTTGAACTTCTCCGGGCTTTTCAGGAACTCCACGACCTCTTT
>VOFD01002636.1_pt1 | contig 15650 bp, 20 predicted proteins | sample 5384101 | NCBI WGS metagenome assembly VOFD01 (sample SAMN12384723, study PRJNA508395) | human gut metagenome | isolation source: healthy gut C | host: Homo sapiens
ACGACGGCTGTCCAGCCACAGGGCGCCTTTCCAGCCAGGCCTTGGCAGGCAGGGTGCCGCCGGTCATCTGCTGGGCCGCCTGCAGGAGCAGTTCTTCATCCTCGTCGGCAAGGGCCTGCATATAAAGGAGATAGGCGTAGGTATCCTTGGCGGCCGGCGAAAGCTCTTTTTCCTCGGGCAGGATCTCGATGCCCTGGAAAGAGGGGGAAGCGGCCCCGCTCCGGGGCTGGGTGAGGCACAGCCGCCGCATCCCAGCAGGGAAAGGACAGCGAACCGCTCAGCAGGGCAGAGCAGAGCAGGAGGATGGTCTTGTTTCTCATAGATTATTGAATCCAGGCGTCGGAAAAGTCCTTGATGTCCAGGGCCAGATGCTGGCGGATCTTCTCCAGAAGACGGGCTTCCAGCTGGCGCACGCGTTCGCGGGTCACGTTATATCGTTCACCGATCTCGCGCAAGGTGACGGGGTCATCTGTCAGCAGCCGGTTCTGCAGGATGTAGAGTTCCTTCTCGTTGAGCTTGGGCAGGATGGTCTTGAGCTTTTCGCGCAGCAGCTCCGCCACTTCGGAATCCCCCAGACTGTCCTCGATGCCCGGTCCCAGGGCCGGAAGGAAGTCCATACGGGTGGCGCCGCCCGCATCTTCCCCACCTGGGCGTTGAGGGAAAGGTCGTTGGCGGCAAGGCGCTGATCCATCTCCGTGATCTGCTCTTCACTGACGCCCAGACGCTCGGAGAGCATGGCGGCGTCGGGATCGAAGCCCTGGGCGATCAGTTTTTGCCGTTCACGGTTGAGATTGTAGAACAGCTTGCGCTGCACCTGGGTGGTGCCGATCTTGACCATGCGCCAGTTGTCCATGATGAACTTGAGGATGTAGGCCTTGATCCAGAAAGAGGCGTAGTAGGAGAACTTGATGCCCTTGTCGGGGTCGAACGTTGACGGCCCGCATGGGAGGCCCACATTACGCCTTCCTGCACGAGGTCGAGGACGTTCTGCATCCCATGGCGATGCGTACCACAAGGCGCAGATGCGACGAGACCAGCCGGAAGGCGGCGTCGGGGTCGTTGTGATCGCGTACCCGCACGGCCAGCTCGTGTTCTTCCTCGGGCTTGAGCATGGGGAAGCGGCTCACCTCGCGCAGGTAAAGCTGCAAACTGTCCCGGCCGCCGGTGGACGGCAGGCGGGGCATGGACGGCGCAGGGAGGCTGGATTCGTCATGGCTGCCTTCGGTGAGCAGCATGGGGCCGTCGTCGCCCACATCCAGTATCTCGCCCTGGTCGAGGCTGTCCTCATCGAGTTCTTCCAGCGTGTCCAGAGAGCTGTCTTCGTCTGCGGCATCCAGGACTTCCACGTCCGCCACAGGCGCGGAAGAAGGGTGATCGGGGACATTCTTGTTGTTTTTCTTCATTATTTTCCTCAGGGGGCTGATGACATCCCTGATGTCGGTGTAGCCCCATGCTATAGTTTTGATTTGTCCTTTTCAATGATTTTCAGTAGTAAAAGCCTTGCGGCTGCCTTGCGGCCGGCCCTTTGACGGGCAGATGCCACATTTTATTACAAAGGCTGGGTACAGGAATGAAATTTGTTCAGCGCCTTGCGGAAAGGCGCCCGTTGTTGCTCGATGGCGCCATGGGGACCATGTTGCAGGCTTCCGGCCTGCCGGCCGGGGTGAGCCCGGAAGAGTTCTGCATGGAGCGACCGGATATCCTTCAGGGTATCCACAAAGCCTATCTCGATGCGGGAGTGGATATCATCACTTCATGCACGTTCGGCGGCAATCCCTGTAAGCTCCCGGCCTCCCTGGATGTTTTTACGTTCAACAAGCGTATGGTGGAGACCGCGCGCGCCGCGGCCGCCCAGGCCGGGCGTCCTGTCTTCGTAGCCGGCAACGTGGGCCCGAGCGGTCATTTTGCCCGTCCGCTGGGCGATATGGAGCCTGAGGAACTCATCAAGGCCTTCTCGGAACAGATCCGCGGCCTCGTGGCCGGTGGGGCGGACCTCATCTTCATTGAGACCCAGTTCGACCTGGCCGAAGCCAGGGCCGCCGTGACGGCTGCGCGTCAGGTCTGCGACCTGCCCGTCATGGTCTCCATGACTTTCGAGCAGGGCGTCAGCCTGACGGGCTCTTCGCCCACCATCTTTGCCGAGACCATGCAGAACATGGGCGTGGCGGCCCTGGGCACCAACTGCAGCCTGGGGCCGGATCAGATGCTGCCCGTGGTGGAAGAGCTGCTGTCGGTCTGTTCCTGCCCCGTCGTCGCGGAACCCAATGCCGGTCTGCCGGAGCTGCGCGGCTCGGAGACCGTCTTCCCTCTGGGGCCGGAGGCCTTCGCCCAGAAAACGGCGGCCTTCGCCGCCCGCGGGGCACGGGTGCTGGGCGGCTGCTGCGGCACCACGCCCCAGCATCTTGCGGCCCTGCGTCAGGCCCTGGAAAGCGTGACCTGCGACGAGCGTCCGGTGGTCAGCCCTTCGGGCATCTGCCTGACCAGCCGTTCGCAGCTCCTGCGCCTGGGAGAAGGGCAGCCGTTCAGCGTCATCGGCGAGCGCATCAATCCCACGGGCAAGAAGGAACTGACCCGCCAGCTGCAGGCCGGGCAGTTCGATGAAGCCTTCCGCCTGGCCGATGAGCAGCTGCAGGCCGGGGCCCGCATCCTTGATGTGAACGTGGGTGCCTCTCTGGTGGACGAGACCGTGCTCCTGCCCGATCTGGTGCAGCGTCTGGTCTCTCGGGTGGACGTGCCCCTGTCGCTGGATTCTTCCAATGCCCAGGCCATCGCCCGTGCCTTGCCCTACTGTCCGGGCTCCTTCCTTGTCAATTCCATCAGCGGCGAAGCCGGGCGCATGGAGCTGTTGGGGCCTGTCTGCCGCGATTTCGGCGCGCCCTTCATCCTGCTTCCCCTGCAGGGGACGAAGCTGCCCGTCCGGGCCTCCGAGCGCATCGCCATCGTGGAAAAGCTGCTGGAGCAGGCCGACGCTCTGGGCATCCCCCGCCGTCTGGTGATGGTGGACATCCTGGCCCTGTCGGTGTCCTCCAAGCCTGAAGGCGCCCTGCAATGCCTCGAGATGGTCCGCTGGTGCCGCAGCCAGGGACTGGCGACCACACTGGGCCTTTCCAATGTTTCGTTCGGCCTGCCGGCCCGCGACCTGCTCAATGCCACCTTCATGGCCATGTGCGCGGGCGCCGGCCTGTCTTCCTGCATCGCCAATCCTTCCGCTCCCCGCCTGCATGAGGCCTGCGATGCCGTGGCTGTGCTGCAGGGGAGCGACAGCAACGCCGGTTCGTTCATCGCCTCCTATGCCGGCTGGAAGGCCAGCGGCGGTGTGGTCAGGACCGGCAAGGGCCCGGGCGCCGCTGCCCGAGACCCTGGGGGATGCCGTCCTTTCGGCGATCTGGAGAACGTGCTGCCCCTGCTGGAAAAGGAGCTGGCCGCCGGTGCCGAACCGTTCGCCCTGGTGCAGGACGTCCTGATCCCCGCCATCACCGAGGTGGGGACGCGCTATGAGCGCCGGGGTACTTCCTGCCGCAGCTCATCCGCGCGGCGGAGACCATGCAGAAGGCCTTTTGCCCACCTCAAGCCCCTGCTGGAAAAGAGCCGCGGTCCCGAGGAACGTCCGTGATCGTCATGGCCACTGTGGAAGGGGACATCCACGATATCGGCAAGAACATCGTCTGCCTGCTGCTGGGCAACCACGGCTTCGACGTCATCGACGCCGGCAAGGATGTTCCGGCGGAGCAGATTGTCGCTTGCGCTTTGGAACATAAGGCGAGTATCATCGGCCTGTCGGCTCTGATGACCACGACCATGGTACGGATGGAAGATACCATCCGTCTGGTGCGGGAGCGCAATCTCCCCATCAAGGTGCTGGTGGGCGGCGCTGCCGTGACCCAGGCCTTTGCCGATGCCATCGGCGCGGATGCCTATTGCGAAGATGCGGTCAGCGCAGTGCGGGCCGCCAAACAGTTTGTCACAGGATAATCCCATGAAGCGATTTATTTTGCCCCTGCTGCTTCTGACCCTGTTCCTGCCCTGCCTGGCGCAGGCCCAGGAGTACAAGACCGTGGGGCTCAAGGACCTGACCTCCATAGTGGCCCAGAACAAGGGCAAGGTCGTCATGCTCAACTTTTTCGCCACCTGGTGCCCCCCCTGCCGTGAGGAGATCCCGGATCTTGTCAGCCTGGCGCCCAAGTACGAGGGCAAGGTCGTCATCGTGGGGCTTTCGGTGGATGAGGACGCGAGCACGCTCCCGGCCTTCCTCAAGCGGCTGAAGGTCGACTACCCTGTGTACAGGGCCAGTGAAGACGTGATCCGCGCCTTCAACGTGCGCACCATCCCGCACAATGTTTTTTACGGCAAGAACGGGCGTCTGGCCCTGATGGGGTCGGGCATGGTCTCGAAAAAAGAACTGACGGAAATCTTTGATTCTCTCGGAGAGCAAAAATAATGAGCGACACCTACACGGTACGCCGTGCGACCATGGACGATGTGAAGGATATCCATGCCCTGCTGATGGAAAATGCGCGCAAGGGCCTGCTGCTGCCCCGTGCGCTGATCTTTCTGTACGGCCATGTCCGTAATTTCCTGGTCATCGACGACCCCCGGGGCGGCCTGGCCGCCTGTTGCGCCCTGGCGCCTGTCTGGGAGGATCTGGCCGAAGTCTGCTCCCTGGCCGTGCGCGAAGATCTGCGCAAGCAGGGCCTGGGCCGTAAGATCGTAATGGCCTGCGTCGATGACTGTCGCATCCTGCACCTCAAGAAGGTCTTCTCCCTGACGTATCAGGCGGCTTTCTTTGAGCGCATCGGTTTCCATGAGGTGGACAAGGGCGTCCTGCCCCAGAAGATCTGGGCCGACTGCGTGCATTGCGCCAAGTACCCCGACTGCGACGAAACCGCCATGTTCCTGGAGCTCGATTAAGATGAAGGCCATCAAGGAACGCAAGATCGTCTATACCTCCGGCCAGATCGCCGAACGCGTGCGTGCCATGGCCGCCGAGATCGATGCCGTTTACGGTGATGAACCCCTGGTGGCCGTATGCGTCCTCAAAGGGGGCTGTGTTCTTCTTCACCGACCTCGTCCGGGCCATGCGCTCGGAGAACCTCGAACTGGATTTCGTCCGTCTGTCCAGCTACGGTAAGGGGACATCCAGTTCCCGCCATGTGGTGTTCAGCAAGGACGTGGACTGCGACATCACCGGCAAGCATGTGCTGATCGTCGAGGACGTGGTGGACAGCGGCCTGTCCATGCAGTTCTTGATGCGCCAGTTCGAGGCCCGCGGGGCCCGCAGCCTGCGTCTGGCCGCGCTGGTGGACAAGAACGAACGCCGCGAGGTGGACGTTCTTGTTGACTTTGCAGGCTTCAAGCTCGAGGAAGGGTTCATCGTCGGCTACGGCCTCGACTATGCTGAAAAATATCGGGCCCTGCCTGATGTGGAAGAGCTGGTCTTCGAATCCACCGGGGACTAGCACCTGCCCGCACCTGGAGCCAAATGATGGAAATTCAATGCCCTCACTGCGCCAGCCGTTTCAACCTGCCGGAACATCTTGCCCGGCCGGGTGCGAAATTGCGCTGCTCCGTATGCAAGACGGTCTTTGCCCTGCAATTGCCTGAGCCTGCCCCTGCGCCCATCCCGGATCTTCTGCCGGACGATGTGGAGCAGCCCCGCCCCCGGCGTCGCTGGCTGTTCTGGCTGATGCTGCTGCTCCTGCTGGCCTGCGGCGGTGCCGCCGTTTACTGGTACTGCTGGCATGAGCGTCCCCTGACACCTGTCCAGGGAACGGCAGCCACCGCTGAGAACATCGCCCTGCTGACCATGAAGGACGTACGCCAGTACTATGTGAACAACGAAAAAGATGGGCAAGATCCTGGTCATCGAGGGCAGGGTGGTCAATGAATTCCCCCAGCCCGTGAGCATGATCACCGTGGAAGCCGTGCTTTACGGTCAGGATCAGAAGGTCATCGCCTCCAATCGTCAGACCGCCGGCAACCAGCTGACCCCCTTGCAGCTCTCCGTACTGGACAAGGAAGCCATGCCAGCCGTCTGGCCGACCCCGAGAAAGAGCAGGGGGGCCAATGTGACCCTGCTGCCCGGTGCCAGCGCTCCTTCATGGTCGTGTTCGACAGCCCGCCCAACGATGTCAGCGAGTTCTATGTCGCCATCGTGGATGCGCAGAAGGGAGTGCCCCTGCCCCGCTAGACATCCCGGCAAAACTGCTCTCAAGCCCCGCAAGGGGCTTTTTTTATGCCCTTGGGATACATCGGTGATGCCGGAAAGCGGAGCGGATAGGGCCTCAGAAACTCTGCAATACCGCGAAAGAGCGTATCGGAAAGAACTATGGGAGTCATGTGATAAAAACACAAATCGTGATGCACATCCATGACGCAATCCCGCATCATGACTGCATCCGTGACGGCGCGATATTGCAACACACCAGACACAAGAGCTGAAGTTAGCTGCACATGCTTGCATGGGCTGCACTTTTTTTTTATTTTTATGCCATGGCTAAAACGAGAGAAGTCTTTATCTGCTCAGCCTGTGGCGCGCAGACCCTGCAATGGCGTGGTCAATGCCCCGGCTGCCATGAGTGGAACACCCTTCAGGCCGCGGCACAGCCCAAGGCCCTGTCCCGCAGCAACACCAGGGTATCCGTCCCTGCGGGCAACCGGCCTGTTCCTCTGCAGGACGTAGCCGAGACCGGGCATCATCCCTATCCCAGCGGCATCGCCTCACTGGACAGGGTGCTGGGCAAGGGGCTGGTGCCGGGTGCGGCCATCCTCATCGGCGGCGAGCCGGGCATCGGCAAATCCACCCTGCTGCTGCAGGTGGCGGGGCTGGTCGCTGCCCAGGGGGGCAGAGTGCTTTACGCCAGCGGCGAAGAATCCCTGCCGCAGATCAAGGCGCGGGGCCAGCGGCTCGGCATGCTGCATGACAACCTGCTGGCCATGTCCACCTCCAGTGTGGACGAGGTCATCGCCGCCCTGGAGCTGGCTCCGCCCCGTTTGCTGGTGGTGGACTCGGTACAGACCATGAGCAGCGTCGATGCCGAAGGCCTTCCCGGCAATGTCAATCAGGTGCGTGCCGTGAGCATGGCCCTGCTGGAAGCCTGCCGCCGTCTGGGCGTCACGCTGGTGCTGGTGGGCCATGTGACCAAGGACGGTGTCCTGGCTGGCCCCCGCCTGCTGGAGCATATGGTGGATACCGTCATCTCCCTTGAAGGCGACCGCCGCCAGATGTTCCGCCTGCTGCGCGTCTTCAAGAACCGTTTTGGCCCCAATGAGGAGCTGCTGGTCTTTCGCATGGGGGGCCGGGGCATGGAAGTGGTGGATGATCCCTCCACCTTTTTCCTGGGCGATCGCGACGCCTCCCTGTCCGGCACGGCGGTGGTCATGGCCGTGGACGGGCAGCGTCCGCTGGCGGTGGAAGTGCAGGCCCTGGTGGCCCGGACCTTCCTCAGCATCCCCCGGCGTGCGGCCCTCGGCTTCGATGCCAACCGTCTGCATTTGCTGCTGGCCGTGCTGGAAAAACGCCTCAAGCTCAATTTCGGGCAGGTGGATATCTATGCCAAGGTCGGCGGCGGCATGAAGCTGCAGGAGCCGGGGCTGGACCTGGCCCTGGTGGCGGCGGTGCTGTCGTCCTATTATGACGTGCCGCTGCCGGAAAAGTGTGTCCTGTGGGGCGAGGTGGACCTCAACGGTCAGGTGCGGCCTGTGGCCGCCCACGACCTTCGCCTAGCCCAGGCGCGCCGTCTGGGCTTCGAGCCCGTGATCCATCCCGGCAAGGGCGGCATCGCGACCATCGCCGACCTGCAGCAGAAACTCTTTCATCGCAAACAGTGAGCATACCATGGCTCTTGAAATAGAACGCAAATATCTCGAGGTCGATTTCGACAGCTTGCGCCGTCGCCTGCGCCAGTGTGGCGCGCAGGGAGGGCACGTCCATCTGGAGCGGAACCGCATCTATGACCTGCCCGACGGCTCCTTGCGGGCCGGGCATCACCTGCTGCGCCTGCGCTCGCAGGAATGGCCGGACCATGCGCAAAACGTGCTGACGCTCAAGCTGCCGCCCGTCTCCGCGCCGGATGCGGCCTTCAAGGTCCGTGAAGAGCGGGAGACTCCTGTTGCCGATGCCGCGCAGATGCACAGCATCCTGGAAGGCCTGGGCTATGTGGTCCGTGCCTGCTATGAAAAAGATCCGGGAGACCTGGACGCTGGAGCATACCAGTATCGACATGGATATCGTCCCCTTTGCCCGCGTGGTGGAGCTGGAGGGGCCTGAGGAAGAGATCCTGCGTCTGGAAGCTCTGCTGGGGCTTGACGACGTCCCGGTTAGTACTCAAAGTTATCATTATCTTCATCAGGAATGGCGGCAGCGGAATAATCTGCCGCCCGACCTGTCGTTTGTTTTCACGCCCGAAGAACTGGCCCGCTGGCGCCGGGATCTGGGCCTGCCTACCGTGGAGGATAGCCCTCATGGCCGATGAAACCTGGAACGAGCCGGGAACGGATACTGCCACCATCGTCAAGAAGAAGGTCAAGGAACCGGACCGTTATGTGGTCCTGCTCCACAACGACGATTATACGAGCATGGATTTCGTCGTCGGCGTCCTGTGCGACATTTTCCACAAGACACCGGAAGAAGCCACGGCCATCATGCTGGCCGTCCATCAGCAGGGCATCGGCCAGTGCGGCGTCTACACGCATGAGATAGCGGAAACAAAGGTGGCGCTCGTCAGGCGGCGGGCCCGCGCGGCGGGCTTCCCCTTGCGCTGCACCATGGAAAAATATCGTTGAGGATCATATGCTCAGTGCTGCTGTTCAGGAAGTTTTGAAGGTTGCCGTCCAGGAAGTGCAACGCCGCAGGCATGAATTGCTGACGGTGGAGCACATCCTGTTCTCATTGACGACCGTGGCCCCCGGCCGCCTGCTGCTGGAAGGCAGCGGGGCCAGTGTGGCGGTGTTGCGCGAACAGCTGGAAGGCTTTTTTCCGTAACGAGATGCAGGTGCTGCCGGACCAGGGCGAGCATGAAGTCCATCAGACCGCGGGTGTGCAGCGGGTGCTCGAACGGGCCCTGGGGCATATCCACGCTTCGGGTCGGAGCCAGGTGGAACTGGGCGACCTGTTCGTGGCCATCCTGGATGAGGAGGACAGCTATGCCCATTACTTCCTGACGCGTCAGGGAGTGGACCGTCTGGACGCGCTGACCTTCATCTCGCACGGTATGCCGGAAGGAGGCGGATCCCGGGGCGTGTCCCCCGATGCCGCCAAGGAGAAGGAGGAGGGCGAAGCCGGGGAGAACGTGCTGGAAAAGTACGCCACCGAGCTTACCGCCCGTGCCCGTGACGGCAAGATCGATCCTTTGGTGGGCCGTCAGGAAGAACTGGACAGGGCCATCGAGGTCCTGTGCCGCCGCCGCAAGAACAATCCCCCTGTTCGTGGGCGATCCCGGCGTGGGCAAAACAGCTCTGGCCGAAGGGCTGGCCCTGCGCATCGCCCAGGGACAGGTCCCCAAAAAGTTCAAGGACGTCAAGATCTACGCCCTCGATATGGGTCTGATCCTGGCCGGTACCGCTATCGCGGCGAATTCGAAAGCCGCCTCAAGGCCATCGTGGAAGAGCTCAAGAACATCCCGGATGCCGTGGTCTTCATCGACGAGATCCACACCATCGTGGGCGCCGGGGCCACTTCCGGCGGTTCCATGGACGCTTCCAACCTGCTCAAGCCCGTACTGGCCAGCGGGGAGCTGCGCTGCATCGGCTCCACCACCCATGAGGAGTTCCGCAACCACCTGGAAAAAGACCGGGCCCTGACGCGGCGCTTTCAGCGTATCGACGTGGGGGAACCCAATGCCGAGGACTGCTTTGCCATCCTCAGCGGCTTGCAGTCCCATTACGCAGGCCATCACCGCGTGCGCTACAGTGATACCAATGTGCTGCGCAGCATCGTGGATCTTTCCAACCGTTATGTTCGTGACCGTCTGCAGCCTGACAAGGCCATCGACGTGATGGACGAAGTGGGGGCCGCCGTGGACCTGCGCCGCAAGGATGAAAAGCGGACGGCCGCCGTCACGGTATCCGATGTGGAGCGCATCGTGGCCCGTATGGCCGGCGTGCCCGTGAGGACGGTCTCGGGGCAGGAGCGGAACCGCCTGGCCAATCTGGAAAAGAACCTCAAGCAGATCGTCTTCGGGCAGGAAGAAGCCGTGGAGCAGACCGTGCGTGCCATCCTGCGTTCGCGTGCGGGCCTGGGGGCAGCGTCAGCGGCCCACGGGCGCCTTCTCTTCTATGGCCCCACCGGGTGGGCAAGACGGAGCTGGCCCGCGGGCTGGCCCAGACCATGGGCGTGGAGTTCCTGCGCTATGACATGAGCGAATATATGGAACCACACACGGTCTCGCGCCTCATCGGCTCGCCGCCAGGCTATGTGGGCTTCGACCAGGGCGGCCTGCTGACCGAGGCCGTGCGCAAGGCCCCGTATTCCGTGGTCCTGCTGGACGAGATAGAAAAGGCCCATCCCGACATCTTCAACATCCTGCTGCAGGTCATGGACTACGGTACCCTGACGGACAATTCCGGCCGCAAGACGGACTTTTCCCACACGGTGCTCATCATGACCTCCAATGCCGGGACGTTCGAGATGTCCAAGGCCAGCATAGGCTTTGGCAAGGCCGCGCCCGAAGATGCGGCCCGCAAGGCCCTGGGGGCTGTGGAACGGTTGTTCACGCCCGAATTCCGCAACCGTCTCGATGCCATGATCCCGTTCCGGGCCCTCACGCCTGCCATGATGCAGCGTATCGTGGACAAGTTCCTGCGCGAGATCGGGAACAGCCTTGCGGAACAGCAGGTCACGCTGGCCTCTACGCCCCGTGCCCGTGCCTGGCTGGCGGAAAAGGGCTATGATCCCGCCATGGGCGCGCGTCCGCTGCGGCGTTTGCTGCGCAGCCGGGTGGAAGACGCCCTGGCCGGTGAGCTGCTCTTCGGCCGTCTGCGCCACGGCGGGCTCGTCCGCCTGGGAGTCAAGGACAATGAACTCGTACTCCAGTTCCCTGACGCGGCCCCTGCACAGGGCGCGGAAGCGGAGGAGGGGGATGACGGCCGCAACGATGCGTAAGCAGATAGCCCTGTATGCGGCGCAGTTCCCCTCGCCGGGATGCTGCACCGCGGAAGGGATATTGTGTGCCGGTGGCGATCTGCTGCCGGCACGTCTGCTGGCAGCCTACAGCCGGGGCATCTTTCCCTGGTACGGTGAGGACATGCCCCTGCTGTGGTGGTGTCCTGATCCCCGCTGCGTGTTGCCGCCGGATGCCTTCCATCTGCCGCGCCGCAGTGCCCGGGCCTTGCGCAACCATCCGTTCGAGCTGCGCATGGATACGGCCTTTTCCCGCGTCATCCGGGCCTGCGCGGCGCCCCGTCGCGACAGTGAAGGGACATGGATACTGCCCGAGATGATAGCGGCCTATGAGCGCCTTCATGCTCTGGGCTATGCCCATTCCGTGGAAGCCTGGCGGGATGGGGAGCTGCTGGGCGGCCTATACGGTGTGGCCCTGGGGCGGGCCTTTTTCGGGGAATCCATGTTCCACCTCTGTCCCGAAGCTTCGCGGGCGGCCCTTGCGGGCCTGGTGGCGTTCCTGCGCGAACGGGATTTCCTCCTGCTGGATTGTCAGCAGGCCACGCCCCACATGCTTATTTGGCCATGGGCGCGCGGGAGATCCCCCGCAAGGAATTCCTGGCGCTCCTGCGGCAGGCTGTGCCCGTCCCTGATCCTGAACCTGTCTCCCAGCTGCCGTGGCAGCCGTGGCGGATGTCTTTTCGCCATGATGCTGCCCTGGGCTGGCTTCCCGACGAGCAATGATGAACCAGTCTCCTTTCAAGCTCCATAGCGCCTATGTCCCCCACAGGCGACCAGCCGGAGGCCATCGATTCCCTGGTGGCCAACTTGGAAGCCGGTGTTCCGGAACAGATCCTACTGGGCGTCACGGGCTCGGGCAAGACCTTCACCATGGCCAATGTCATTGCCCGCTGCGGACGCCCGGCGCTGGTGCTCGCGCACAACAAGACGCTGGCCGCGCAGCTCTACAACGAGTTCCGCGAATTTTCCCGCAGAACGCTGTGGAGTATTTCGTCAGTTATTACGACTACTACCAGCCGGAAGCCTATGTGCCCGCCTCGGACACCTACATCGAGAAAGATTCGTCCATCAACGATAATATCGATAAATTGCGCCATGCCGCGACCCATGCCCTGCTGACACGGCGCGACGTGATCATCGTGGCTTCGGTCTCCTGCATCTACGGCCTGGGCTCCCCCGAATTCTACGCCCGCATGATCATCCCGGTGGAAGTGGGGCAGCATATGTCCATGGATGCCCTCATCACCCGCCTGGTGGAAGTCCAGTATGAACGTAACGACTATGACTTCCATCGCGGGACCTTCCGTGTGCGCGGGGACGTGCTGGAGATCATCCCCGCTTACCATCATGAGCGGGCCTTGCGCATCGAATTTTTGGGGATGACATCGACTCCATGCGCGAGGTGGATCCCCTGACCGGGGACGTGCTGGCGGAAGTGGGCAAGACCGTCATCTATCCGGCCAGTCACTTCGTTTCCGCCCAGGACAACCTTAAGCGGACCACGGCCGACATCCGGCAGGAGCTGCTGGAACGGCTGACGGCCTTCAAGGCCAGCGGGCGCCTGGTGGAGGCGCAGCGTCTGGAGCAGCGGACACAGCTTGATCTGGAGATGATCGAGGAGCTGGGCTACTGCAACGGCATCGAGAACTACTCGCGCCACCTGGACGGCCGCAAGGCCGGGGAACCGCCGTCCTGCCTGCTCAACTATTTCCCCGAGGATTTCATCCTGTTCGTGGACGAGTCCCACATCACCGTGCCGCAGGTGGGCGGCATGTTCAAAGGCGACCGCTCGCGCAAGCAGACCCTTGTGGATTATGGTTTCCGCCTGCCCTCGGCCCTGGACAACCGTCCCCTGCAGTTCGACGAGTTCCGTTCCCTGCTGCATCAGGTGGTCTACGTTTCGGCCACACCGGGCAAATACGAGATGGACCAGTCCCAGGGCATCATTTCCGAGCAGATCATCCGGCCCACGGGGCTGGTGGACCCGGAAGTGGAGTTGCGTCCCACCAAGGGACAGATGGAAGACCTGCTGGGAGAATGCCGGGAACGCATCCGGCGCGAGGAGCGGGTGCTGGTGACCACCCTTACCAAGCGCATGGCCGAAGACCTGACCGAGTATTGCTGCAATATGGGCGTCAATGCCCGCTATCTGCATTCGGATATCGACACCCTGGAACGTTTGCAGATCATCAGGGCCCTGCGGCAAGGGGAATTCGATGTGCTGGTGGGCATCAACCTGCTGCGCGAAGGTCTGGACATCCCCGAGGTCTCGCTGGTCTGCATCCTCGATGCTGACAAGGAAGGCTTCCTGCGTTCCACCGGATCGCTCATCCAGACCTTTGGCCGTGCGGCGCGCAACGTCCACGGGCATGTCATCCTGTATGCCGATACGGTCACGGCCTCCATGCGCGCGGCCATGGACGAGACCGAACGGCGCCGGGCCAAGCAGACCGCCTATAACACGGAGCACGGCATCACGCCGCGGAGTACCCGAAAAAGTCTTGAATCTCCGCTGGATGCCCTGTATGTGGATACCAGTTCTTCATCCCGGGGCAAGGGCAGGGGGCGTGCGTCCCGTCAGGACGATGCCGTGCCCCTGACTGCCGAAGATACCGCGGCGCTGGTCCAGCGTCTGGAAAAAGAGATGCGCGAGGCGGCCCGGGAACTGGAATTCGAGCGTGCCGCCGCCCTGCGGGACCGTATCCGGGCCCTGCGTGAACGCCTTATCGCCCTGCCGGAGTGATCATGAGTCCAGAACAGCTTTCCCTTTTCGGTGCCCCTGCCGCGCCTGCCCCCAAAAAACGGGCCGAGAAAAAGGCTGCGGAAAAAATCGTCGCGCCGTCTGCCGCATCCGCAGCCCCGGCGCCTGTGGATCCTTTGAGCCTGCCCGAACCGCCAAAGGACAGGCCCCAGGAGCGGATGGCCTGGCTGACGACCATCCTGGAGCACCACAATTATCTGTATCATACGCTGGACAAGCCGGTCATCAGCGACGACCAGTACGATGCCCTGTTCCGGGAGCTGAAGGCGCTGGAGGAAGACCATCCGCAATGGCGCAGTCCCCATTCGCCCACGCTGCGCGTAGGGGGTGGTTTGCTGGGCGGTCTGCCCAAACAGCGCCACCGTCAGCGCATGTACGGTTTGGACAACGTCTTTTCCGCCGAGGAGTGGCAGGAATTCGTGGCCCGCATGCAGCGCGCCCTGCCCGAAGCGCCGCTGGCCTTCTGGTGTGATCCCAAGCTGGATGGTCTTGCCCTGAGATCATCTATGAGGATGGCGTCCTGCAACAGGCGCTGACCCGCGGCGACGGGGAAGAGGGCGAAGTGGTCACCGAGGCCGTACGCACCATCCGTACGGTCCCCCTGCGGCTGCGCGGGGCCGGTCCCTTCCCGGAACGGCTGGAAGTGCGCGGCGAGGTGGTCATCTACAAAAAGGATTTTGCCGCCATCAACGAGCGCCGGGAATCCCTGGGCCAAAAGCTCTTGGCCAATCCGCGCAATGCCGCTGCCGGTGCCCTGCGCCAGCTGGATGTCGCCAACACCCAGCAGATGCCCCTGCGCTTTTGGCCTACAGCCTGGGCGAGGCCCGCTGGGGACAGGCGGCCCCCTGTCATTTCCAGCACGAACTGGCGACCCGGCTGCGTGACTACGGTTTTTTGACGCCGCCCGACGGCAAACTCTGCGCCGATCCGGCCGCTGTGGAAGCCTATGTGGAAAGCGTGCGTCAGGGCAGGGCGGATTTTCCCATGGAGATCGACGGTGCCGTGGCCAAGCAGGACGATCTGGAAGCGCAGGAGGCCCTGGGCTTCACGGCCCGCGCGCCGCGTTTCGCCATCGCTTTCAAATTCCCGGCCATGCAGGTGCATACCCGTCTGACCGGTATCGAGATCCAGGTGGGGCGTACCGGTGTCCTGACCCCTGTGGCTCAGCTGGAGCCGGTGGCCGTGGGCGGAGTCATGGTCACCCGCGCCACTCTGCATAATGAAGACGAGATTCTGGCCAAGGACGTACGGGTAGGGGATACGGTCATCGTGCAGCGGGCAGGCGATGTCATCCCCGAAGTGGTGGGCCCGGTGCTGGAGGAACGCCCCTCGGGGGCAAGGCCGTTCGAATTTCCGCATATCTGTCCCGTCTGCGGCGAGCCGGCCCACCGCGAACCCGGTGAAGCGGCCTGGCGTTGCGGCAATATCTCCTGTCCGGCGGTGCGCTTGCGCTCCATCTGTCACTTCGTGTCCAAGGCTGGTCTGGATGTGCAGGGCGTGGGACAGAAATGGATAGAGCAGCTGGTCAGCAGCGGGCATGTCACCAGCCCGGAACAGCTGTTCCGGCTCACCGTGCAGGATCTGCTGCCCTTCGACCGTATGGGCGACGTGCTGGCCCGCAAAATCGTGGACGCTTTTGATGATGCCCGCCACAATGCCACGCTGGCCCGCCTCATCAGTGCCCTGGGCATCCGCCATGTGGGCGAGCAGACCGCCCGCATGCTGGCGGCGCATTTTCACGATATGGATGCCCTGGCGGCTGCCGATACCCAG
>VOFD01001958.1_pt1 | contig 15648 bp, 30 predicted proteins | sample 5384101 | NCBI WGS metagenome assembly VOFD01 (sample SAMN12384723, study PRJNA508395) | human gut metagenome | isolation source: healthy gut C | host: Homo sapiens
AGGCATAAGATACGTCTGCGATTTCAGAGATGCGATCCCCGATGATGCGTCTGAAGTCCTCTTCGATATCCTTGCGGATGATAAATACGATTTTATTGAATCCTGCCTTTAAGGCATCATAGATAGAATAGTCCATGATGATCTCACCGGAAGGTCTGACCGGTGCCAGCTGCTTTTGATGCCGCCGCCAAAACGGCTTCCGATGCCTGCCGCCAGGATAACAAGTGTTGTTTCTTTCATAAATAATGCTCCTCTCAAGTCTTTTTACGATAACAGTGGCTATATTATATCATAGAATGTCTGAAAAGCAAAGGAAAAAGCAAGGCTTTATTGGAAGCTTTGCCAAAAAGGAGTTTTTCGGTTGAATATTGTTGCCCCAGATGGTATAATATAAAGAATCCGTATGGAAAAATAAGAGAAACGAACTGACTGATGGAGGTAAAAAAGAACATGAGAACTTATCTTGTAACCGGAGGCGCCGGTTTTATTGGTTCTAATTATATTCACTATATGTTTAAAAAAATACGGGATGACATCCGTATTATCAACGTTGACAAGCTGACTTACGCAGGCAATCTGGAAAATTTAAGAGATGTGGAGAACCGTGACAATTATACATTTGTAAGAGCAGATATCTGCGACAGCGAGGCGATCAACAAGATCTTCGATGAAAAATGACATTGACCGTGTGGTTCATTTCGCAAAGAGAGAGCCATGTAGACCGAAGCATCCGCAACCCGGAAGTTTTTGTAAAGACAAACGTGCTTGGTACTCTGGTCATGCTCAATGCGGCAAAAGGCAGCCTGGGAGCTTGAGGACGGCACATTCAAGGCAGACAAGAAATTTTTACATGTATCCACGGATGAAGTTTACGGTTCTCTGGAGAACGAGGGGGAATATTTCTACGAGACGACACCTTATGATCCTCACAGCCCGTATTCTGCAAGCAAGGCATCTTCGGATATGCTGGTAAAAGCCTATATGGATACTTACAAATTTCCGCAAATATCACAAACTGCAGCAACAACTACGGCCCTTACCAGTTCCCGGAAAAGCTGATCCCGCTGATCATCAACAATGCGCTGCACGGCAGAAAGCTTCCGGTCTACGGAGACGGCAAAAACGTGCGCGATTGGCTGTTTGTGGAAGACCATGCAAAGGGCATTGATATGGTTCAGGAACAGGGTCGTCTGTTTGAGACATACAACATCGGCGGACACAACGAAAAACAGAACATCGAGATCATCCATATCATTCTCGATACGTTAAACGAGATGCTTCCGGACGAAGACCCGAGAAAAGCACATATCAATGAAGAACTGATCACTTATGTGGAAGACCGCAAGCCATGACCGCAGATATGCGATCGCACCGGACAAGATCAAAGAGGAAGTTGGCTGGTATCCGGAGACGATGTTTGCAGAAGGCATCAAGAAAACAATCAAATGGTATTTTGAACACGAAGACTGGATGAAAAATGTTACCAGTGGTGACTATCAGAAATATTACGAAGAGATGTACCGCAAATAAGAAAGGATCGATATATGAAGGGGATTATTTTAGCAGGCGGTTCCGGTACCAGACTGTACCCGCTGACCAAAAGCGATTTCAAAACAGATCATGCCGGTTTATGATAAGCCGATGATCTACTATCCGTTGTCCACACTGATGCTGGCAGGGATCCGTGAGATCCTGATCATCTCTACAGAGCGTGATCTTCCGGTATTTAAAGAATTGTTTGGCACCGGTGGCGGCTGGGGCTTCAGATGTCTTATGCTGTTCAGGACAAACCTCGGGGACTGGCAGATGCGTTTATTATCGGAGCCGATTTCATCGGAGATGACAGTGTGGCACTGGTGCTCGGTGACAATATTTTCTACGGACAGAGCTTTTCACAGGTTCTGATGCGTGCGACCAAGATTGAAAAGGGAGCGACTATTTTCGGATATTATGTGCGTGACCCGAGAGAATATGGTGTCGTAGAGTTTGATGAGAACGGAAAGGCACTCTCCATCGAGGAGAAACCGGAGCATCCGAAGTCCAACTACGCTGTTCCGGGACTGTATTTCTATGATAATGATGTGGTAGAGATCGCAAAGAATGTCAAACCTTCCGCACGCGGTGAGATCGAGATCACCAGTATCAACAATGAATATTTAAGAAGAGGAACCCTGAAGGTGGAGACACTTGGCAGAGGTTTTGCATGGCTGGATACCGGCACACACGATGCACTGCTCGATGCGGCAGATTTCGTAGCTGCCTTCCAGAAGAGACAGGGACTTTATATTTCCTGCATCGAAGAAATTGCATATAAGAGAGGATTTATCACAAAAGAACAGCTCGTTGAGCTGGCACAGCCTCTGCTGAAGACTGCATATGGCCGGTATTTACTGGAAATTGCAGAGGGACTTTAGGAGGAAAAGGAATCTATGAAAGAAACCCGGTCACTGCCCGCAGAGCTTTTTTGCGGGCAGAACACTGATTTTTCAGCTTGCGAAAAATGATTTTAAAAAAAAATACGCCGGTTCCTACCTGGGGATCGTCTGGGCGTTTGTACAGCCGGTTGTGACGGTCATGGTCTACTGGTTTGTTTTTGGTATGATAAGGAGTTCATCACCAAGACCGGTACCGTTCGTGCTGTGGCTGATCGCCGGACTGATTCCCTGGTTCTTTTTTCAGGACGGACTGATCAACGGAACGAATGCACTGCTGGAATACAATTATCTGGTCAAAAAAGGTGGTATTTCGGATTGATATCCTGCCGATGGTCAGAGTTGTATCCGCTGTTTTTGTACACCTGTTTTTTATTCTGGTTGCTCTGATCCTGTACACGGCGATGGGATGTTATCCGACTGTTTATACGATCCAGGTGATCTATTATACGTTTTGTATCTTTGTGCTCGTGCTCGGGATCACTTATATGACCAGTTCGGTCGTCGTCTTTTTCGTGACCTGACACAGGTGATCAACATTGCACTTCAGGTGGGAGTCTGGATGACTCCGATCATGTGGTCGATGGAGGATCTCGGCATTACCGGCATCCTTGCGTCCATCTTGAAATTAAATCCGATGTTTTATATTGTCCAGGGATATCGTGATGCCTTTATTTACAAGATATGGTTCTGGCGGCGTCCGGGCATGACTCTGTATTTCTGGGCATTTACTCTGGTGTTCTGGCTGATCGGCACGAGACTGTTCCGGAAGTTAAAGATACATTTTGCGGATGTTCTGTAAATTTATGAGGAATCGAAATCTATGAGTGAAATGGCAATTCAGGTAAAAGACCTGAGTAAAGTATATAAATTATATAACAAACCGTCTGACCGTCTGAAGGAGACGCTTGGATTTCATGTGGATGCGAGGGAGCATTATGCGTTGAAACATGTTAATTTTGAGATCAGAAAAGGCGAGACGGTCGGCATCATCGGGACGAACGGTTCCGGTAAATCGACGATTCTGAAGATCATCACCGGTGTTCTGAATCCGACCGGAGCCGAAGTGAACGTGGATGGACGTATCTCGGCACTGCTGGAGCTTGGAGCCGGATTCAACATGGAATACACCGGGATCGAGAATGTCTATCTGAACGGAACGATGCTTGGATTTACAAAAGAAGAGATCGATGAGCGACTGGACAATATTCTGGAGTTTGCGGACATCGGTGATTTTGTTAATCAGCCGGTCAAATCGTACTCAAGCGGTATGTTTGTGCGGCTGGCATTTGCCGTTGCCATCAATATCGATCCAGAGATCCTGATCGTGGATGAGGCACTGTCGGTCGGAGACGTTTTTTCCAGGCAAAATGTTACCGCAAATTTGAGGATTTCAAAAAAGAAGGCAAGACGATCCTGTTTGTCAGCCACGACCTTGGAAGCATCACAAAATACTGTGACCGTGCGATCCTGCTCAACCAGGGCGAGAAGATCTTTGAGGGAACGCCGAAAGAAGCGGTTGATATTTATAAGAAGGTTCTGGTGCATCAGTTTGATCCGTCTGAACTGGAGACAGACAGCCGGATGAACGATGTCGAGGATGTCAGTGCAAACTGGAAGGATTCGGTCGTGGTCAATCCGAAGCTGATCGAGTATGGAGAGAAGATTGCGGAGATCACAGACTATGCGATCCTCGATGACAAAGGGCTGATCACCAATACCCTGATGAAGGGCAGCACCTTTTCTGTTCGCATGAAGGTGGATTTCCACGAGGAGATCAAAGAGCCGATCTATGCGTTTACGATCAAGAATCTGCAGGGGATTGAGATTACCGGAACGAACACCATGTATGAAAAGGCAGATGTCAAAGGTAAAAAAGAGGGCGAGAGTCAGGAGATCACCTTCACGCAGAAACTGGATCTGCAGGGCGGAGAATATCTGATTTCTCTTGATGTACCGGTTACCGCAACGGAGAGTTTGTGGTATTTCACAGATTGTATGATGTATGCGACCTGACGGTGATCTCGGACCGCAATACCGTCGGTTATTACGATATGAATTCAAAAGTAACACTATCCTGAAGCGGGGGGAATTATGGCAAAGTTTAATCTGGATTATTACAGCGGAGAGAATTTTTACTCCGACGGAGATATTGAAAAGGAAATACTGAAGATCGTCAAAACACAGGGCAGTTACGAGAGTATGGAGAATGTTCCGTTTCCGGTACTTTACCATCTTTCCAGAGTCCGCGAGAACATCCTGAACTGGTATCCGTTTCAGGAGGATGCGACCTGTCTGGAGATTGGTTCCGGCCGCGGGGCGATCAGCGGCCTGCTCTGTGAGCGGATGAAAAAGGTCGTGTCGGTGGAGCTTTCCAAGCAGAGAGCGGACATCAACATGGCAAGGCATGAGCGTGTGCCGAATCTGGAGATCTGGGTCGGCAATTTAAATGATATGGTGTTCGGTGAGCAGTTTGATTACATCGTGCTCAACGGCGTGTTTGAGTATGCACCGGGCTTTACCGAGGGGGATCAGCCGTGCGAGACGTTTCTTAAGAATATCAAACGGCCGCTCAAGCCGGGGGGATCCTGCTGATTGCAATCGAGAACCGCTTTGGACTCAAGTATTTTGCGGGTGCACCGGAAGATCATACCAACGGCTATTTTGACGGCATTGCCGGGTATCCGGACAATCATTCCGTGCGGACATTCTCCAAAGGAGAGTGGGAACGTCTGATGGAAGCCTGTGGTTTTTCTTATCACCGTTTTTATTATCCGTATCCGGATTACAAGTTTCCGCGGAAGTCTTTACGGATGAGTCTTTAAAAGAGCAGAAATATGGTCTTCCGACCTGGAATTTCACAAAATACCGCATGGCACTGTTCCAGGAGGGACAGGTGGCGGAGACGATTCAGCAGGATGGCAGAATGGATTATTTTGCCAATTCTTTTCTGATTGAGATGAGCAGAAATCAGATCCGTGCTGATAAAAAAGTGCTTTTATGCGAAGATGAGCACCGACCGCGACCGTCATTTCTCCATTGCTACCACGATTGAAGAGCAAAACGGAGAAAAAGTGGTTGTCAAGCGACCGATGACAAACGAGGCAAAACGTCACCTGCAGAATATGCAGAACAAACAGAAAGATTACGGAAGCTGGAGCGACCTTGGCGTAAAAGCAAAAGGCGATGCTGTCGTGACACCGTTTCTTCAGGAAAAAAGCCTTGGACAACAGGCAAAAGCAGGCCATTTATGAACATAACGTGGAAAAAGTGAAAAATCTGATTTCCACGGTCAGTATGCTGTGTGAAAAGAATCCGCAGCAACTGGGAACCGTCATATCGTAAGCCGGGAGATGTCCGGAAGAGAGCGGACGGAGTTTGCCCAGGTTTTGGAACTTCACAGATCTGCCCGGAACTGCCGTGCATTGCCCCGGCGAACATCGATCTGATCCTCGACAATATTTTCGAAAAGACGGAAAATACCGTGTCATTGACTGCGAATGGATCTTTGATTTTCCGGTTCCGGTGGCATTTATCATCTGGCGTGCCATCAATGAGCTGTACAGCGGCTATCCACAGCTGGAACAAGACTGCAGAATGCAGGAGCTTTTAGAAGAATATCAGATTACGCAGGAAATGTCCGAGACTTTCCACAAGTGGGGCACCTATTTTGCAGAACACTACGTCGGAGCGAACCGCGTATTGCACTACAGCATCCCGGAGATCGGTATTTCTCTGGAAGAGTTCCGCAAACGCCACCAGGAGAAGGATCTGCTGAACTGCCAGCTCTTTGTGGACACCGGAAACGGGTTCGGGAAGAGGAGAAAATCCAGGCGGAAACGGTTCTGCAGGACGGAGCGTTCCGCGTGACTTTTGATCTGAAAAATTTTAAGGACTGGAAGGCACTGCGTTTTGATCCGCTGGAAGGAAAACCATGTATCTGCCGGATCGACCATGCCGGAACTAATGCGAAGTTAAAAGCGGTCAACGCTTCCGGGAAAGTGGAGCATGGCGATCTGTTTTTAACGACCGATCCGGTTTATCTGGTCAAAATGGAAGAAAACAAGGATCAGGTAAAGATCAGCGGCATGATTGCGGTGCTCTCCATGGAAGAGGCACTGGAGCGGGCAAACTGGCTGCTTGGGAAGAAGAATGGTCTTGCATTTTGGAGGAAATAAATGAAAAAAAGGACAGAGGCAGTAGATATTATTATACCGGTATACAATGGTTACGATGATTTGCGACTTTGTATGCCGAGTGTGTTAAAAGCATACAGATCTTACGAAGCACCGGCTGATCCTGATCAACGACTGCAGTCCGGATGAACGGATTGCACCTTATCTGGATAGCTTTGCCGGGGAACATATTCTGGTCTTTGCACAACGAAAAAAAGAATATGGGGTTTTCCGCGAACGTCAATAAGGGAATGGCACAGTCAGAGGATCGTGATGTCCTTCTTTTAAATTCCGATACGATCGTTACCGCAGGGTGGCTGGACAAGATCATCGCCTGTGCATACCGGGAGGAGAGCATCGGAACGGTGACACCTCTCTCAAACAGTGCTACTTTATGTTCGGTTCCGGTCATGTGCCAGGACAATCCGATGCCGGAAAATGTCACGGCAGATGAATATGCCGGACTGATTGAAACGTGCGACCTCAGACGTTATCCAAGGATCACCGTTGCGGTTGGTTTCTGTATGTATATCAAACGCAGTGTGATCGATGACATCGGTGTCTTTGACGCTGAAACGTTCGGCAGAGGCTACGGGGAGGAAAATGATTTCTGCAACCGTGCAGAGCAGGCAGGTTATCATCATGTAATGTGCGATGACACCTTTGTATACCATAAAGGGACCGCTTCGTTTGACACCGAAGAAAAGAAAAAGCTTCTTGAAGAACATGAGGCAATCTTAAATGACCGTTACGCGCCCAGATGCGGATGAACCATCTGTACTGTATGGAAAATCCGGATCAGGAAATCCGCGACAATATCAATATGTATACAAATTCGCACAACGGAAAGCAGAACATTCTCTATCTCTTCGCATCTGGATTTCCAGGAAGGCATTCAACAACATCGGCGGCACACAGATTCATGTCAAAGAGCTGACGATGGCACTGCGGGATGAATACAATGTCTTCGTGGCGGCAAGAGATGAAGAATATTTAAGACTGACGATCTACACGGACAAAGATGTGGTCTCCCTGAAATTTGAAATTGGCGAAGCACCGAAGTTTCCGGTTTTCCGTGATGAAAAAGATGCGAAAGATCTATGAACAGATCCTGCTGGCATTTGACATTGATATGGTGCATATCCAGCATTCGCAGGATCTTTCTCTGGAGCTTTATTTTGCGGCAGAGCGTTTCGGAATCCCGGTGATCGCAACCATTCATGATTTCTATTATGCCTGCCCGACGATCATTCTTCTGGATAACGAAAATCAGTTCTGTCAGAAAGAGGATATAAAGCTTTCCTTTGAAGAGAGGCAGAAACGCGCCGGGAATGTCTGCGTCAGAAAAAAAGACATTGCAAGCCAGGTTGATTATCTTCGCATCTGGAGAAGGGAAATAAAAAAGGCACTTTCCATTTGCCGGAAACTGATCTTCCCATCCGAAAGTGCGAGGGATATTCTGCTTGAATATTTCCCTTCTCTGAAAGAAAATGCATGGTCATCGAACACGGAGAAGACAAACTGGAGCGTGATATCATCCATGTGCCGTCACCGGAGAAGCATCAGAAGAGCGAGCACCTGCACGTGAAGCTGATCGTGTGCCGGGAGCCGATCAGGGCTCAATGACATCAAAGGCTGGGCTTATCTGGAAGGCGTGCCAAACGAAGAGACGAAAATTTATGTGGAATTTACGGACAGCAAAGGCAAAAAAGGACTGTTTTCTGGCAAACAAAGTACCAAGACCGGATATTGTCGATGCATTTGGTGCAACAGAAGCACTGATGTGCGGTCTGGATCTTCGTATCAGTACCAGAAAACTTGCCGACGGACCGGTGAAGATCCGTGTCTATGTCAAGCATGACGGCGTTTTTTTACCAAACGGATCAATCAAAGGTACCAAATGAGGAAGTCTGATGGCAAGAGAGCTGATTCCGATGGACAAAGGCGGGATCAACTGGTTTGTATTAGGTGCGATCGGTGATAAGAATATTCTGGAAATTTCACAGGAGAACTGTTTCTTCAGCTCCACTTACAAAAAAAGAGGAACTTCCGCACTTCTTGAAGATAATGAGATTGATATTATCTGCATTCTGCCGATCTGGCCGGAGACATTCAGTTATACCGTCTCAGAAGCATGGCTTAATGGGATTCCGATCGTTGCAACCGACATCGGGGCAGTCGGGGAGCGTATCAGAAAGACAGGCGGCGGCTGGCTGGTGAAGCCGGATGCCAGCCCGGATGAGGTGATGCAGCTGCCTGCATCATATCATCGATCATCCGGAAGAATATCAGGCAAAGAAAGAGATCGTGGATGATATGGAGATGAAAACGGTGGAGCAGATGTGCGAAGAGTACCGCAGCTTCTACCGGGAACTTCTGGAGTTTACGGAAAAGAACTGCCGGAAGACAAGATCGACCGGGATTTCATTTTCCAGGGACTGGCTCTTGGCGATCCATCCATTGGCGGCGCTGGCAAAGATCGCGGCGATGAACCGACTGAAAAACGAGAATGCGGCACTGAAAGCGTCGATCGAAGTAACAAAAGGAACGATTTCTTATAAAATGGCAAGGAAAATTTCGGATGCGAAAATACCATTTAAAGAGCAGATGAAACGATTCTTTCATCGAAAATAGAGCAGAAAATGAGCAGTCGGAGCGCCCGGTGGTTTCCGGTCGCTTTTTTTATAGAAAATGCTCACTTCCGGTAAAATGCAAAGGTGTGTTCTCCTGAGCCGACCGGAACACAGACGAAGCAGGCATCGGCACGTAAAACATCGGTCTTGATGCCGTCTACATAAGCTTTTACATTCTTGCTGTATGGGATTGGCAGAAAGAGAAAACCGGCATTTTCTGTCGTCACGGTACCGGAGATCTTATCCTTTTCGGTATTCTCATCGAAAGCAATCTGAGCACCGGTGTAGGCGGATATGGTTTTGACGGAGCCAAGCAGTGCAGGTCTGTGATCCGACAGCTTTCCTTTTCACAGGAAAAGTTTACCGAGTCGGACGAGATGGAAATGGCAATCTGCACGTTTTTTCTTCTCGCCGGCCGTAAACGGATCTGATATACCATGTCCGAATTCTGTGAGACGGTCAGCGTGCCGTCAGAATCAGCTGTCAGAGCAAAAATAAGATAAACTCGCTGGTAAAGTCTTGATGTGGCGGTATCAAGCTGGATAGCCGCCGGAGAGGAGGGATTTACCGTAAGATCCGTAAAGTCTCGGGAAATGCCGTCCAAGGTGCGGCTTTCCTGAAGTTTTGATGCCGGACGTATCTTCTTTCCGGTGATCTCTTTTGCAAGGGAAGCGGTCGCACTTTCCGAATCCGCGCTGTCGGAATCTGTAGTATCGGCATCCTCCGATCTGTTCCCTTCCAGCAGAACATTCTCCTGAAGGATTCGCTCCAGATCGAGGGAGACATTGCTGTTTAAGATGGAGGTATCTGCCGCACGCGTATAAAAACGTGCAAAAGAGGGCGGGTCCTGACTCTGGGCGGAAGCGGCATCGCCGAACTGCTCACTGTAATAGGAAACGGCGGTATCGTAAAAAGAATCTGCTTCTTCAAAAGAGATCAGACCCATGTGGCGTGCGGCCACAACCAGAAGCAGGCAGAGCAGGCCGCCAAGCAGTATGCCGAAAAAAAGCGAGAGCAAATGTCCGAGGACTTTGTTCTTTGCTTTTTTGTGTTTTTATCCGAACTAGAATCTGTTTTATCTGAAATCATCGTTTTCACTTTGTCCTTTCTATATGATAAGCGTCTCAATAACTGGAAATCTTTATGAGTCATACGTGATTTTTTCGTGCTCTGCACTCCCAAAATCACGCAAACATTCGAAATTCGCTCATTTTTTTTACAAAAATGGTCGCTTTCTCATGTTTTAGCGGTCCTCATAGACACAAATACGTATGCAAGCATCCGTTTTGTGTCCATTTGTCCCTTGACTCATCATATCACATCTGCCGGAAATCCTGCAATCAAAAATGCGGGAGAAAATCCGACACTTGACAGAAAAGCTTCCTCTATACTATAGTGTACAAAGAGTCTTTTCAGGTGAAACAGAGAAAAAGTTAAGATAAATGCCCCGGATGGAAATGCTTTCCGGAAGAGCAGAAAAGTAAGAGAGGAAACGTATGGATTTTTTTCGAAACTGGCAAAAAGCCTGAATCCCTACACGATCAAAAAGGGATTTTTCTTATTTGAAGCAGTATGGTTTTCAGGAATTTAAAGTGCGATTATCAGAGCGATTTGAAAAAAAGAAGAAGTCGATTATAATGAGTGGTGTAAGAATGATATTCTGACGGATGAGGAGCGAAAAGCACAGAGAGAACGGATCTGGGAGTATCCGCCGCTGATCAGTGTTGTGGTTCCGATTTACAAAACACCGGAAGTTTTCCTGCGGCAGATGATCGAATCGGTGACGGCACAGACCTATCCGCACTGGCGGCTGTGCATTGCAGACGGAAGTGGAGATACCGCAGAGACAAAACGGATCGTTGACAGTTATCTTTCTGATAAACGTATCAAATATAAGATCCTTGCGGAAAATCTGGGCATCGCAGACAACACGAATGCAGCGATGGAACTGGCGGACGGCGATTATATTGCTCTGTTTGACCATGATGATCTGCTTTCTGAAAATGCCCTCTATGAAGTGGCAGATCGGATCTGCAAAACAGGGGCGGAGATTGTTTACACAGATGAGGACAAGGTGACAAGTGATCTTTCCGAGCGTTATCAGCCAAATTTCAAGCCGGATTTCAATCTTGATCTCGTTGCGTTCCAACAATTATATCTGCCATCTGCTGGTTGTGAAAAAGACACTGGTGCAGGAAGTGGGCGGCCAGAAAAAAGAATTTGACGGAGCACAGGATCACGAGTTTCTGTTCCGTCGCGTTGAAAAAGCAAAAGGGATCGAGCATATTCCGAAGGTGCTGTACCACTGGCGGGTGCACAAGGCTTCCACAGCGGACAATCCGCTCAGCAAAAAAGTATGCCTACGATGCCGGAAAACGGGCAGTGACAGAGCACATCCGCCGCCGCGGGGAAGAGGCAGAAGTGACTGATACGCTGTTCCTGGATTTTACCGGGCGAAATATCAGGTGACGGGCGAACCGCTCGTCTCGATCATCATTCCGAACAAGGATGAAAAAAAGAGACACTCAAAAAGTGTCTGGATTCCATTAAAGAGAAATCAACCTATCGTAATTATGAGATCATTATTGTGGAGAATAACAGCACCGGGCAGGAGATTTTTGATTATTACAAAGAGATTGACGGCAGGGACGGCATCCGGGTCGTTTACTGGAAGTCGGGCTTTAATTATTCTGCCCTGAACAATTTCGGGTTCACATTTGCAAAAGGCGATTATATTCTCTGCCTGAATAACGATGTGACGGTGATCACACCGGACTGGCTGGAGCGGATGATCGGACAGTGTCAGCGAAAAGAGGTCGGCATTGTGGGAGTGAAACTGTATTATCCGGATGATACGATCCAGCATGCGGGCGTGATCATCGGTATCGGCGGCGTTGCCGGGGCGATGTTTGTCGGTATGGCAAGAGAACGCGCGGTTATCTTAGAAAAGCAATCCTTCAGCAGGATTTAAGTGCCGTGACGGCCGCCTGCATGATGGGCACCGCAAGGCATGGGAGGGGGCAGGCGGATTCAACGAAGACCTTGCCGTTGCATTCAATGACATTGATTTCTGCCTGAAGGTAAGAAGAGAAGGCTATCTTGTAGTTTATGAGCCGAATGTCGAGCTGTATCACTATGAATCCAAGAGCCGGGGCTACGAAGACACACCGGAAAAACAGAAACGTTTCTTAAGTGAAATTAACTATATGAAAGCACACTGGAGTGAGATCCTTACGAAGGGCGATCCTTATTACAACGAGAATTTCTCACTCAACACCTGCAATTATACACTGAGAAAGCGTTAGGGAAGGAATGCATATGGCAGAAGTTACGGTAGTGATACCGAATTATAATGGAATCGGATATTTAAAGGACTGTCTGGATACATTAAGAGAGCAGACCTGTAAAAATTATGAGACAGTCCTTGTGGATAATGGTTCGACGGACGGAAGCCTTGCGTTTGTAAAAGAACATTATCCGTGGGTAAAGATCCTGGCACTTGACCGGAATTATGGTTTTTGCCATGCGGTCAATGCGGGAATCCGGGCAAAGCAGAGTCTTCTTATGTATTTCTTCTGAACAATGACACAAAGTCGCATGAAGACTGCATTGAGGAGCTGTTGATCATGATGCGGCATCCGCACTGCTTTTCCTGCTCGGCAAGAATGATCAAAATGCACGAGCCGGACAAACTGGATGATGCCGGGGATTATTACTGTGCCCTTGGATGGGCATATGCACTTGGAAAAGACAGGCCGTGGAAAGATTATCTCAAGCCGAGAAAAGTGTTTGCAGCCTGTGGCGGAGCTTCCATGTACCGTAGAAGCGTATTTGAGAAAATCGGACGGTTTGATGAGGCACATTTTGCCTATCTTGAGGATATTGATGTCGGCTACCGTGCCCAGATCTATGGCTATGAGAACTGGTACTGTCCGCGGGCAGTCGTATGGCATGTCGGAAGCGGGACGAGCGGATCAAGATACAATGAGTTTAAAAGTACGCCATTCTTCGAGAAACAATGTTTATATGATCTATAAGAATATGCCGTTTCTGCAGATCATACTGAATCTGCCGCTTTTGATTCCCGGGTTTGTGGTCAAGTGGCTGTTCTTTGTCCGGAAAGGCTTTGGAAAAAAGAATATGCAAACGGTATTTTTAACGGCATTGCCATGTCAGACAAAGAGAAAAAGTTCCGTTTCAGAAGCGGCATCTGTGGAATTATGTGAGAATTCAGGTGCAGCTCTGGGTGAATGTCGTTCGAAGATTTGTGATGTAATAAAGATAAAAAAAATAGAAATACAAAACGTAAATTATTTGTAAAACGTCGCCAAAACGGGCAAAAAAGAATTGCCCTTTTTCGGCGTATGCGTTATGATAAGGCAAGCAAACAGGGGAGAGGATAACCATGATCAAAGACAATCAAACGCTTCTGAACCGCATCCATGTGGTGGTAGACGCACTGGTGATCGCATGTACCTATATCGCGACCTGGTTTATTCAGTTTGAGTTTTTTCGCACCGGATGTTGCCGGAAAACTTCCGCTTGAGACGTATATGTCAGCCCTGGTCATTCTGATACCGGGGTCGCTGTTGCTCTTATCATGCATTCAGCCTGTACACGCCAAAACGGGTGCAGGGACGAAGACTTGAGTTTGGCAACATCGTAAAGGCAAACACCATAGCACTTCGCTGTTTTTTACGATTGCATATATGCAAAGATGAAATCGACTTTTCCAGAAAGATGCTCTGCATTTTCTATGCACTGAACATCGTTGTGGAAACGCTGGTGCGGAATCTGATCCGCATGGTGCTGATGAGCCTTCGCAGACGCGGGCTGAACCAGAAACAGATCCTGCTTGTCGGCTACAGCCGGGCGGCAGAGCAGTATATCGACCGTATCATTGCGAATCCGCAGTGGGGCTACTGTGTCCGGGGCATCTTAGATGACAATGTGGCACGCGGGACGATGTACAAAGGCATCAAAGTGATCGGAAGGATCGAGAATCTGGTCGTGATCCTGCCGGAAAACTGTTTGGATGAGATTGCGATCACGCTGGGACTTGGGGAATACGAGAAACTGCAGCACATCGTTGCACTGTGCGAAAAGTCCGGGGTGCACACCAAATTTATCCCGGACTACAACAACATCATTCCGACCAGACCTTACACCGAGGATCTGCTCGGACTTCCGGTGATCAACATCCGTCATGTGCCGCTGACCAATACCTTCAACAGCATGGTCAAACGCAAAGCATCGATATTTTCGGGGCACTGGTGGCCATTATCCTGTTTTCACCGATTATGCTGATTTCGGCAATCCTGGTGAAAACAACTTCGAAAAGGACCGCTGATCTTCAGGCAGGAACGTGTCGGACTGCACAACAAGCCGTTCTATATGTATAAATTCCGCTCGATGGCGGTGCAGGAGATAAAGGATGAAAAAGGCAGCCTGGACGACAAAGAACGATCCGAGAGTGACAGGCATCGGCAAGATCATGCGAAAGACGAGTATTGATGAACTGCCGCGGCTGTTCAACGTCCTGAAAGGAGATATGAGCCTGGTCGGTCCCGAGACCGGAGCGGCCTCAGTTTGTGGAGAAGTTCCGGGAGGAGATCCCACGTTATATGGTAAAACATCAGGTGCGTCCGGGGATGACCGGATGGGCACAGATAAACGGATACCGGGGAGATACATCCATCAAACGCAGGATCGAGTTTGACCTGTACTATATAGAGAACTGGACCGTGGGACTGGATATCAAGATTTTGATTCTTACAATTTTTAAGGGCTTTATCAACAAGAATGCATACTAGAAGGGGGATTTGAGATGGCAAGAAAAAGCAAAAAGAGAGTCAGATGACCGCAGGTTTGATGACAGAGAGTACCGACGGGATCCATATTACCGGGACGATTACCGCCGTCAGAGCAGGGGAAACTACCGCGGCGAAGAGAACAGAGGCTATCAGCAGGAAGAATACCGCCGGGATTACGGCAGACAGTATGACCGACGTTACGAGCAGGGATACCGTCAGGACGGATACGGAAGAGACGGCGGCTACCGTCATGGTTATCCGGGCGGCGGCTATGACGACCGGTACTATGAACAGAATGACAGAAGAAAACGTGCAACAAAGAAAAAGAAGAGAAAACGGATCACGTTTATCATTGAAATCCTGATCCTTGTACTTCTGGCGCCGGACTGTTTGTTCTTTGCAAAAGGTCGGCAAGATCAAACGTGCCGATGTATCAAAAGGTGACATTGTGATCAATGACAATGTCAACCTGAAAGGCTATACAAACATTGCACTGTTCGGTGTGGACTCAGAGAGGGAAGCCTTGACAAAGAGGCTCACAGTGATACCATTCTGATCGCAAGCATCAACAACAAGACAAAAGATGTCAAACTGG
>VOFD01002729.1_pt1 | contig 15641 bp, 16 predicted proteins | sample 5384101 | NCBI WGS metagenome assembly VOFD01 (sample SAMN12384723, study PRJNA508395) | human gut metagenome | isolation source: healthy gut C | host: Homo sapiens
GGACGAAAGTGGTACGCCCTGATCATGGACGTGCCCCCGGACCGGCTGGGCCTGGCCGGAGACGGACCGGTGGAGATCATCAACCTGAAGTCCGACGGCGTCCTGGATCTGCTCATCAGCGGGACGCCGGGCATCCTGCCCGCCTACCATATGGACAAAAGGCACTGGGTCTCCATCCTTCTGGACGGGGGCATCACGCCCGAAGAGCTGTTCGCGCTCATCGACGCGAGCCACGCCCTGACCGGCGGCCCCCGCTGGCACAGGATGCCCCTTGCCAAATGACATCTACGGGGCCGGGGAGGCCCCCTGCCCTTCCCGCCCCTCATATCGACATTTGACCCGTTGCATGGTACTTGCGGCAGATGTTCGATTTTGCATTCAACGCACAGCGTTTCGCTGTCTACCTGATCCCCACCCTGCTCGGCATCATCATGCATGAAGTGGCCCACGGCTGGATGGCCTCCCGCAAGGGGGACCAGACCGCCCGCTTCATGGGCCGCCTGACCCTCAATCCCGTCTCGCATTTCGACGCCCTGGGCGCGGCCGTGTTCCTGCTCACCAGTCTGGGCACGGGCTTCATCTTCGGCTGGGCCAAGCCGGTGCCGGTCAATGTGCGCAACCTGCGCGACCCCGCCCGCGACATGATGTGGGTGGCCCTGGCCGGGCCCGTGACCAACTTTTTGCTGGCCATCGGCTTTGCTCTTGTCCTGGGCGCCGTGGTGGCCATGCTGCCCAGCCCCGACATCTCGGACACCACGCGCTACTTCCTGCTCATGCTGGTGGCCGGGGTGAACATCAACCTCTGCCTCGCCTGGATCAACCTGCTGCCCATCCCGCCGCTGGACGGCAGCAAGATCGTGGCCTATTTCCTGCCGCCGCGCGCGGCCTGGGCCTATATGAGCGCCGGGCGCTACGGCTTCATCATCCTGGTGCTCCTGCTGGCCACGGGCCTGTTGGGGCACATCCTCGGGCCTCTTATCGGCGGGGGCAGCGATCTGCTGCTTTCGCTTGTCGGTATCAAGTAAGTAACGGAACTTCTAAAGGAATCTTGAAATGAGCACTGTTCGTCCGCGTACGGTTTCGGGCATGCGTCCCACCGGGCCGCTCCATCTGGGTCACTACTTCGGCGTCCTCAAGAACTGGGTGGAACTCCAGCACACCGAGGAAGCCTATTTCTTCGTGGCCGACTGGCACGCCCTGACCAGCGATTATGCCGACCCCTCCAACATCGCCACCAACGTGGAAGAGATGGTCAAGGACTGGGTGGCCGCCGGGCTGGATCCCGAAAAGTGCGTCATCTTCCGCCAGAGCGCGGTCAAGGAACACGCCGAGCTGAGCCTGCTGCTCTCCATGATCACCCCCGTCTCCTGGCTGGAACGCAACCCCACCTACAAGGAACAGCAGCAGCAGATCACCAACAAGGACCTGGGCAACGCGGGCTTCCTCTGCTACCCCGTGCTCATGGCCGCGGACATCCTCATGTACCGTCCCCACGGCGTGCCCGTGGGTGAAGACCAGCTGCCCCACATGGAGCTGACCCGCGAGATCGCCCGCCGCTTCAACTACCTTTATGGCGGCAACTTCTTCCCCGAGCCGCAGGCCATGCTCACCCCCGCGGCCAGTGCCCCGGCCTGGACGGCCGCAAGATGTCCAAGAGCTACAACAACGGCATCTTCCTGCGCGACACCATGGCCGACATCGAGCCCAAGGTGCGCGGCATGTTCACCGACCCGGCCCGCCTGCGCAAGAGCGATCCCGGCAACCCGGACGTCTGCAACCTCTTCCCCTACCATGTGCTGCTGGCCAGCCCCGAAGAGCAGGCCGAGATCCGCACCGGCTGTACCGGCGCCAGCTTCGGCTGTGTGGAATGCAAGAAGCGCTTCCTGAAGAACCTGGAAGCCTTCCTGGCTCCCCTGCAGGAACGCCGCGCCGCCCTGTCGGCCCGTCCCGGTGCCGTGGCCGAGATCCTGGCCGCCGGCAACGAACGCGCCCGCGCCTTCGCCTCCGCCACGCTGGCCGAAGTGCGCGCCAAGATGGGGCTGTAAACGCCTTGAAATGGGTAGGTATTGATTACGGCCTGGCCCGCACGGGCCTGGCCGCCACCGACCCGGAAGGCATCATGGCCTATCCGCTGACCACCATCCGCCTGGCCGACTACGCCAACCGCAAGGAATTCCTGGCGGCGCTGGCCGGGCGGATACTCGAGGAGCGCCCCGACGCCGTGGTCATGGGCCTGCCCCTGCTCACCGACGGCACCGAGAGCATGACCACCCGGCAGGTGCGCAACGTCACCGAGCGCCTCAAGCGCCGCGTGCCCCTGCCCTTCTATTTCATGTCCGAGCTGCTCAGCTCCGAGGCCGCCGAGCGCGAACTGCGCGAGGTGGGCCGCACGGGCCGCCGCTGCAAGGCCGTGCTGGACCAGCAGGCCGCCGTGCGCATCCTGGAGTCCTTTCTTTCCCTCAGCCCTGACCAGCGGAGGCCGGCATGAAGACCGTACTGCGCATCGTGGCTGTCCTTGTCCTGCTGGCGGCGGCCGCTGCCGGCTGGGCGGGGTACGAGGCCTGGACCTTCCTCAAGACGCCCCCGGCCACACCGGGGCAGGAAGCCTTCTTCGACGTGGAACCCGGCGCCAATGTGCGCCGTGTGGCCGACAAGCTGGAAGAACGCGGCCTCATCACCGATGCGCGCAAGTTCCTGCTACTGGCCCGCTACAAAAAGTGGGACAGCCGCCTGCAGGCCGGTCGCTTTGCCCTCAATACGGGCTGGCTGCCGGAACAGGTGCTGGATACCCTGGTCAACGGCCAGCCGGTGCTGTTCCGCGTCACCGTGCCCGAAGGCCTGACCTGGTGGCAGACCGCCAAGGTGCTGGAAGAGGCCGGGCTGGTACGCTTTGAGGATTTCCGGGCCGTCATCACGGACCCGGCCTTTTTGCGCCACTACGGCATCCCCTTCGATTCGGCCGAGGGTTTCCTCATGCCGGACACCTATCTGCTCAAGAAGGCCGACGTGCCCGACAAGGCCCAGGCCCGTGCCGTGGCCGGCCGCATGGTGGACAACTTCTGGCGCAAGGGCGACGCCCTCTGGCCCGACGGCAAACGGCCCTCCCGCGACGAGCTGCGCCGTCTGGTGATCCTGGCTTCCGTCGTGGAGAAGGAGACCGCCTTTGCCGACGAGCGGCCGCGCGTGGCCGGCGTCTATGCCAACCGTTTGCGCATCAACATGGCGCTCCAGGCCGACCCCACGGTCATCTACGGGCTGGGGCCCAACTTTGACGGCAACCTGCGCCGCCGCCATCTGGACGACGCCAACAACATCTACAACACCTACCAGCGTCCCGGCCTGCCGCCCGGCCCCATCTGCTCGTTCGGCGCCAGCGCCCTGGCCGCGGGCCATCACGCCCGAAGAGCACAAGTACCTCTATTTCGTGGCCATCACCGACGGCGGCCGCCACGCTTTTTCCACCAACCTCGACGATCATAACCGCGCCGTGCGACAGTACCTCAAGAACCGTCGCGCCCAGCGCCAGCAATAACAGGAAGGCAGGTCATGAAGTATTTGATCATGGAAGATTTTTCCGGCCAGCCCGTGCCCTTCATCTTTCCCCGCCGCGTGGACCACGCCGACATGCGCGACCAGCTCCCCTACGGGCAGGTCATCTCCGCCGGTGTGGTGGAACACGGCCCCGAGGGCTTCGTTTGCCACGGCGGCAACGCCGAACTCAATGTCAAAGCCCGGCCGGAGGAAGACGCGGCCATCATTACCGAGGCCCTGCGCGTCCGGTAAGGCCATATCCGCGAAGGACGGGGAAGGATCTTTGAAGGGAGCCCCCTCAAACTCTCCCTTCCCCAGCGCGCTTTCATAACAGGACATCCCTCCAGCTCATGGGAGGGCATATCCCTGTCAAAAACAAACGCGCCCGCGAGAATTCCGTCTCGCGGGCGCGTTTTATTCTTTCCGGGGGAAACATCCTCCCCCTTTATCAGGACGCCGGGGAAGGCCTTCGTGTACCGGCAGCGACCGGGAGGAGGCCCTACCCGTTGCACGATGCAGAAAGCTGCGGGCATCGACAGCGATGATGAGGGGTTTCCCCCAAAAGAAATCACGCTCGGCGGTCAAAAAAGCCGCTGACCGTCCCTTCCACCATCCCGGCCCCGCCAAAACCGTGGGCCTCCAGCACCTGCATCACCTGCGGCCGCAGGCCGTCAGGCAGCACGGCCGCCTGCAGGACAGGCTCCGGCGTCAGGCGCAGGCGAAAATCCCCCAGGCCGGACAAGGCGGCCAGATCAGCTTCGGCAGCGGCCAGACGGGCCAGCAGAGCCGGTTCCGGGGTCATTCCATAGGCCAGCCGGGTCAGCAAACAGGGCCGGGCGGCCTGCTGCGGGTCGTCCAGGCCCCAGGCCGCGCCCAGATCACGCAACTCCTGTTTGTGGAGCCCGGCCAGCGCCAGGGGCGAGAGCACGCCCGCTTCGCGCACGGCCCGCTGTCCGGGCCGGAAGGCGGTCAGATCGTCGGCATTGCTGCCGTCACAGAGGATGCGGCAACCGCCCGCGGCGGCCAGGGCGTCACGCAGACGGCGCATGAGGGCCCGCTTGCAGGCATAGCAGCGCTCCCGGCTGTTCACCGCCACTTCGGGCAAGGAAAGGGGATCGTGCCGCACTTCCAGCAGGGGCAGCCCCTGCGCCCGGGCCCAGCGCCGCGCCGCCTCGCTCTCGGCCTGCGGCACATGCGGCCCCGTGGCGTGCAGGGCCAGCACGTCGCAGCCCGCACGCCGCAGGGCGAAACAGAGGAAACGGCTGTCCAGCCCGCCGGAAAAGGCCACGGCCAGCGGCCAGTGCCGCAGCACGGGCAGCAGGGCCTGCCAGCGGGCTTCGGGAGCTACCACGTCAGGCGGACCTTGGCGCCCTTCTCGGCCATGACTTCCTTGCACTGGCGGATGGTGTACTGCCCGTAGTGCACGATGGAAGCGATGAGCGCCGCCGAGGCGCCGCCCTTGCTCACGGCATCGTACATATGTTCGGGCGCGCCCGCGCCGCCGGAAGCGATGACCGGGATGGACACGGCGTCCACGATGGCCCGGGTCAGGGTCAGTTCGTAGCCGTCACGGGTGCCGTCGGCGTCGATGGAGTTGACGCAGAGCTCGCCCGCGCCCAGTTCCTGGCATTGGCGCGCCCATTCGATGGCGTCGATGCCCATGCGACGGCGGCCGCCCTGGATGACGATCTCGTAGCCGGAGGGGATGCTCTCGCTCACGGGCACGCGCAGCACGTCCATGCCCACCACGATGGCCTGCGAGCCGAAAGCCGCCGCGCCGTCGGCCACCAGATCGGGATTGCGCACGGCCGCGGAGTTGATGGAGACCTTTTCGGCCCCGGCATTGAGCACGGCGCGCATGTCGGCCACGGACGAGATGCCGCCGCCCACGCTGAAGGGGATGAAGATCTGCGAGGCCACGCGCTCCACCACGTCCAGGAAGATGCCGCGTTCCTCGGCCGAGGCCGTGATGTCGTAAAAGACGATCTCGTCCGCACCTTCCTCATAATAGCGGCGGGCGCTCTCCACGGGGTCGCCGATGTCCACGTTGCCCTGGAACTTGATGCCCTTGGTCAGGCGGCCGGCGCGCACGTCCAGGCAGGGGATGACTCGTTTGCTAAGCATGGCGCACCTCGTCGCAGTAATCGTAGAAATTGCGCAGCACGGTCAGGCCGGGACGGCCGCTCTTTTCCAGATGGCACTGCACGGCCCACAGGCCGTCGCGGCCGTAGACCGAGCAGAACTCCTTCCCGTAGACCGTGGTGGCCATGACCAGCTCGGGCGCGGGCTCCACATAATAGCTGTGGACGAAATAGAATTCCGCACCGGGCTCGATGCCGTGCAGCAGACGGCCCGGACGCACCACATCGAGGCTGTTCCAGCCCATATGCGGCACGGGGGCGGGGCTGCCGTCCTCTTCCTTCATATGATCGGGGAAGCGCACGCAGCGGCCGGGCACGATGCCCAGGGTGCGCACGTCGTTCTCTTCGCTGTGCTCCAGCAGGATCTGGCAGCCCAGGCAGATGCCCAGCAGGGGCTGGCCTTCGGCCACGGCACGGCGCAGCACGCTGTCCAGACCGGCGGAGGTCAGGGCCTCCATGGCCTGCCCGGCGGCGCCCACACCGGGAAAGATGATGCCCTGGGCCTGCTCCAGTTCCGCAGGATCGGCGGTGATGCGGCAGGGGATGCCCAGATGTTCCAGCGCGCGGCGCACGCTGGTCTGGTTGCCTGCCTTGTATTCGAGAATGGCGAGCATGAAGAAATCCTTTGCTGCACGGTGATGGGAAAGCCTGAAATATACGCGTTTCGCCCGGCACAGGCAATGTGCCCCCGGGGGACGCGCTGCGTGACCGGGCCGCAGCCCCGGCCCTGCGGGGCCGGAGGGCCGCCGCATAGCCCAATTTATCACTATTTTATACAAAATAGTGATAAAAGTACCCTGAAAAATCACGCTTATTTTATTTTTATTTCTTTATTTTCCATAGGTTAGTAAAAAAATAAAACGTGACAAAAATATCCATATCAGTTTACTCTGCTTTTACCCCGTCGCACAACCTGTGGAGGTGGTCCATGTTCTTTCCCGTTTCCGGTATCGAGTGTCACCCCCTGGTGCCCGTCCTGGCGGCCATGGGCATCTCGTTCGTCACGTCCATGGGCGGCCTGTCGGGAGCCTTCCTGCTCCTGCCTTTCCAGATGAGCTTTCTGGGCTACACCAGCCCCGGCGTCAGCGCCACCAACCATCTTTTCAACGTGCTGGCCTGTCCCGGCGGCATCGTGCGCTATGCCCGCGAAGGGCGCCTGCTCTGGCCCCTGGCCCTGACCGTGGCCGTGGGCACCCTGCCCGGCATCGTGCTGGGCTCGCTGATCCGCGTCTACTGGCTGCCGGACGAGAGCCGCTTTAAGGTCTTTGCCGGTCTGCTGCTGCTCTGGATCTTCTGGCGCATGTTCCGCGACCTGCGCAGGCCCGCCTCGCCCGCCCGCAAGGGGGGCGGCATGGCCCGGATCCATGTGGAGCGCTGGGACCGTTCCCGCCTGGTCTTCACGTTCGGTAAGGCGCGGCACTCCGTCAGCTGCCCGCGCCTGGCGGCCCTCAGCCTGGGCATCGGTCTGGCGGGCGGCATCTACGGCATCGGCGGCGGCGCCATCCTTTCCCCCTTCCTGGTCAGCATCTTCGGCCTGCCCGTCCATGCCATCGCCGGCGCCCTGCTGCTGGGCACCTTCCTAGCCTCGCTGGCCGGAGTGCTGGGCTATGGCTTCCTGGGCCTGTTCTCCTCGCTGGACGGCATCGGCGCCGATCCCCTGCTGGGCCTGCTGCTGGGCCTGGGCGGGCTCATGGGCAGCTATCTGGGGGCGCGCTGCCAGCGCTTCGTGCCCGCGCGCCGCATCAAGTGGGGGCTGGCCCTGATCCTGCTCTTCACGTCCCTGCGCTATCTGTGGCAGGGATTCTAGCGGCCCGTACCGCCCGGCCGGCACGCCGGTATGACGCACCGGGACAGGAGAAGTGCGTCCCGTAAGCCTCCGGCGCCCGTTTTCCCTTGCCCTGCCGCCTGAAAAAAGCCATCCTTCCGCAGTCGGGACATGGATGCCCCTGACCGGATGCCGTCGCCCTCCTCGGGGCACGCCCGGGAAGGAGGCCGCGTCCCGCCCTACCGGCAGGCAGGGGCGCCTTGCGCCCTTCTGTCCCCACAACGTGCCAGCCCGGGGAGGCCCCACCGGAGCCGTCCCCCATCGAAGGAACGTCATGAATCCCTCAGCTTCCCTGCCCATCGGCATCTTTGATTCCGGCATGGGCGGCCTGACCGTGCTCAAAGCCATCTCCGGCCGCCTGCCCGGCGAGAACCTGCTCTACCTTGGTGATACGGCCCGCCTGCCCTACGGCACCAAAAGCCGCGACACCATCATCCGCTACACGCTCAAGGCTGCGGGACGCCTGGTGGACGAAGGCGTCAAGATGCTGGTGGTGGCCTGCAACACCGCCACTTCCGCCGCCCTGCCGGAACTGCGCGAACACTTCGCGCCCCTGCCCGTCCTCGGGGTCGTGCGCCCCGGTGCCGAGGCCGCCGTGGCCGCCAGCCGCAACAAGCGCATCGTGGTCATCGCCACCGAAGCCACCATCGCCGGCGGCGCCTACCAGCAGGCCATCGCCTCCCTGTGCCCCGAGGCCCGCGTCCAGGGCAGGGCCTGCACCCTTTTCGTGCCCCTGGCCGAAGAAGGCTGGATGGACGGCCCCATCGTCGAGGGCATCGCCAGCCGCTATCTGGGCGACCTGTTCTCCCCGGGACGGCCCGACAGGCCGGACACCCTGGTGCTGGGCTGCACGCACTTCCCCCTGTTCCGCGAAGCCCTGCGCCATGTGGTAGGCGATGACGTGCGCATCGTGGATTCGGCCGAGACCGCCGCTGTGGCCGTGGAGAACCGCCTGCGCGAGCTGGGTCTGCTGCGCGGGGAAGACGCTCCGGGCTCCCACCGCTTCATGACCACGGACAACGTGCTGCGCTTCATCCGCACCGGCAGCCTTTTCCTGGGGCACCCGCTCAAAAGCGCCGAAGTCAGCCTGGTGGACCTTTCCTGACCATCCGCTGATGCGTCCCGGGGCCGCCTCGCCCGAAAGCGATGCGAAAAGTATGCCCGAAAAGGCTCTGATGCCCGGAAAACTTTGATATATGGGCATTTTCCATTGACACGGGCCAAGCCCATAACGTATGGATGCCCTGTCTGGCCTACAGATTGAAACCCGAAACTCTTTTTTTGGAGTATAACTATGACCAAAGCTGAGCTTGTTGAAAAGATCCATGCCAAGGCCGGCCTGCCCACCAAAGCCAAGGCCGAAGAAGCCCTCGACGCCGTCGTGGCTGCTCTGCGCGAAGCCCTCGCTTCCGGCGAATCCGTGACCTTCACCGGTTTCGGCAGCTTCAAGGTGGTTGAGCGCGCCGCCCGCAAGGGTCGCAATCCCCGCACCGGCAAGGAAATCACCATCCCTGCCAGCAAGGTTGCCAAGTTCACCCCCGGCAAGGGCCTGAAGGACGCCATCAAGTAGTATTTCGCTCAGCGGATCCGGCGGCGTCCTCTTCTGGAGGACGCCGCTTTTTTTATGGTCCGCCGGGCTCTCCGGCAGCTTGCCCTTTGCGCTCCGGGCCCAAAAGTGCTATATGCTTCTGGCTGTTCTGACGGGCAGGCCCTGCGCCGTGGCCCGACAGCCCGCAGACGAAGCACCGCCCAAAGCCATGGGCCCTGTACGCAGGGTTGGCGCAGGAGGCGGCGCGGTCTGCTCCGCACGGAGGGGTGGCAGAGCGGTTGATTGCGGCGGTCTTGAAAACCGCTGAAGGTTCACGCCTTCCGGGGGTTCAAATCCCTCCCCCTCCGCCACGTGCTGACACAAGGGCGTTCTGCTTCCGGCAGGGCGCCCTTTTTTCATATCTCCCGGCCATGCCGGGAAAACTTTCTTGCCGAAGATGGCCGGACGGCCGCGGTGCTCGCGGCCCTTCCCGGCCAAGGAGACGCTATGGAACACAAGACCCTTGTGGATGCTGTGGTCACAGCCGAATGGGAAATGTTCAGCAACGTGCAGAACGTGGGCGGCAAGGCCTCCTGCCAGATGGATCCCAAGACCTTCCGCATCATGCGTTCCAGCCAGATGGACAACTGGGACGACGAACTGCTGGGCAGCTATCTGGAAGACCTGCTGAACGCCCGTCTGGAAGGGCGTAACCTGGTCACGGAAAAATACGCCCGCATGATGGAATCCACCTTCCCCGAGGAGTACGCCCAGCTGGCCGACAGCCTGCCGCCGCTGGACCCCGAAGCCATGGCCCAAGTGGACGACATCGTGGCCGCCCATGTATCCTGGAAGGAAGACCTCGACAGCCGCTTCCCCTCGCTGGCTGACAGGGGCCGCCCCCTGCGCAGCCGTGACGACCGTCCGGGCTGGGTCTCCATGGAGACCTACCTGCGCGCGGAACTGCGCACCTATTCCCCCAAGACCATCGCCCTCTATCATCGGGCCACCATGGAACGTCTGCGCAAGGGCGAAAGCGAAGCCGAACAGAACCTGCTCCATCAGGTGCGGCAGTACGGCTTCGAGGATATCGAGAGCGCGGAAAAGCATTTCAGCGCCCGTCGCTGAGGCCACCGACAGCGCCTGACGTCGCCCCGCCGGGAGCCGTCCCGACGATGCGCTTTCGGCAGGGGCACTGCCGCTCTTGAAAAGGCTGCGCCTTCAAAGCCCCGGGAGGAACAGGCTCCGGCCTCCCCCCTGGGGATGGGCATCTGCCCGGCGAACCTCTTGGACTTGCCGGGGCTCGCCATGAGGGCTGAAAATCAAAAGAGCCACCCGTATGGGTGGCTCTTTTGATTTGTATGACCGGTACAGAAACAGAGGCCGCAAAAACGAAAAGGGATGCTTCCGAAGAAGCATCCCTTTCCTCTCTTTTCGGGGAAAAAACGGACGGCGGCTAGGCGTTGGCAGCCTTGAGCATTTCTTCCACCATGGCAAGGCTGGTCGCGTTCCGGGCATCCATGCCGCACAGACCGCGCACAGCCAGCATCAGCAGGGTAATGGGCATGCGCACTTCAGCTTTGCCGCTATGGATGATGCAGGTCTGGTCCTGCACCTTCAGGCGATAAGCCCGGCGGCTGTGTTCTTCCGCCCCGGTGCGCATGATGTAGTAGATCTGGTCCTTGTTCTCCGTCACATACAGCTTCTGGCGGCACAGCACGCCATGCTCCTCGTCATACCAGGAACACTCGGAGGAAAGGCTTCCACGAAAGCGCATGTCCTCGCCATTATCGTGCTTGAGGCTGATATTTTCCAGCGTATCCTGCATGGCACCCTCCCCTTGAGCTGCAGCGTGACGGCAGCCACAGCGACAAAGCAGCAAGGCCAGCACGACACCGGCTGACCCTAGCATCGCAAGAAAAGCTTTGTCAATCCCGCCTCCCGACGGCTCCAGCCCGTCATTTGCGGGGATCGGGCAGCTCCATGCCCAGGAAGCGGGCATAGCAGCGGGCCACGGCCGATTCGGGATCCATGAGCCCCAGACTGGCCCCGGAAGGCGCGGGGACCTCTTCCTTCGGACGCCCGGCGGAGCGCTCCAGCACCGGGCTGGGCGCATCCAGATCCTGATGGTCCAGCATCAGGGAGACCTTCACCGCCGTGAAGAAGTCCTCCTGCAGGAACTCATTGACCCGGCGCACGATCTCCGGCCCCATATAATAGAGCTCCTGCAGCAGCACGGCGTCTTCGGCGCCGATAAGCAGCTTGTCGTCATGGTGGCCCAGCGGACGGGCCAATGGCGCCAGATCCGGCCCCAGCACGGCATCCCAGCTGCGCCACAAGCGGCTCAGCTTCGCCTGCTCCGGGGACGCGCCCAGAGAGATGAAGACCTTTTCCAGCACGCTCCCTGTCCGTGCCGGGCCGTGCCATTCCTCGAAGCGGGCCTCGTGCCCGGGTTCGGTGCTGCGCCGCCGCGTGATCCACGCCCGCGGGCGCGGGGCCTCCGCTGCGTCGGCCTGTGCCTTCTTTGCTGTCCGGCGTTTCCTCCCGCCCGTATCCGTCGGCGGCGGCAGCACGACCAGCGAGTCTTTGCGCCGTGCCGCCCGGTCTTCCTCCGCTTCCAGCCCGGCATCGAAACGGGCCTGCATGTCCGCGGCCCACTGCCGGAACGCGGCCTCGCGCCGCCCCATGCCTGTCCCGGAAGACGGTGCAGGACAAGGGGCCCCGGCCACAGGGGACGCTGCGGGCCGGGCAGTCCCGTTTGCCTCCCCTTCTGCGCGGTGTCCGGCAGATGCGGAAGAAACAGCCCCCGGTACGGGAGCAGGGCTTCCCTCCGGCATGCGCACATCTCCAAGGGGTACGGCTGGTGACGCTCCTCCCTTCTCTCCGGCCAGCGGTACGGAAGCGTTCCCGCTGCCGGCTACCGGCGCTGCTGTCGTGCCGCCCCCACGGCGACGCTTGGGTGAGCTTTTGCCCTCTGCAGGTGTGGCTTCGGGGACGGGGGCAACAGGAGCCGCCGCAGCAAAGGGGGCCGCCGTCCGGGCGGACGACGCTTCCCTATCCGGAGGAGCGGGAAAATCATCCCAGTCATCGTCCCCGGGCAGCACCACCAGACCGCCGCCCGATGACGACAGGCCGTATTCCGCAGCCAGACGATCCGCCTCGGCAGCCAGTGCCGCCGCATCCATGGGTCGTTCCGCAGGCTGTCGCTCCGGTACCGGCGCTGTGGTCGGACCGGCTTCCCCCGCGGATGCGGGAGTGGTTGCAACAGCCTTCTTGCGACCGCGCCCGCCGGAAGTGGAGGCACGCCCGGCACGGGAGACGGCTCTCCGCCCTGCGGCAGGCTGGGGCAGCCCCGCATCAGGCACAGCGGCCTCCGCATCAGCTGCATGCCGAACAGCGAAAGATCCCTCTGACGGTGGGGCCATCTGTGCGACAGCCTCGGCCACGGAAACCGGCCCGTCCTCGGCCACAGGTGCAGCCTTCGGACTGCCCGCACGACGACGTTTGGGGGAGCTTTTTGCCGCCGCAGGTGTGGCTTCGGGGGCGGGGGCAACAGGAGCCGCCGCAGCGAAGGGCGCCGCTGCCGGTACGGATTCAGGAAAAGCAACGGCCGGGACCGTCTCCGTACCACGGGCCGCCGTCCGGGCGGACGACGCTTCCCTATCCGGAGGAAGGGAAAAATCATCCCAGTCGTCGTCCCCGGGCAGCACCACCAGACCGCCGCCCGATGACGACAGACCGTATTCCGCAGCCAGACGATCCGCCTCGGCAGCCAGTGCCGCCGCATCCATGGGACGTTCCGCAGGCTGTTGCTCCGGTACCGGCGCTGTGGTCGGACCGGCTTCTCCTGCGGATGCGGGAGTGGTCGCAGCAGCCTTCTTGCGGTCGCGCCCGCCGGAAGTGGGGGCACGCCCGGCACGGGAGACGGCTCTCCGCCGTGCGCCGGAGTGAGGCTGATCCTCTCCCGGCACGGATGCTGCCGCCTCCACAGCGGACTGGCCAGCAGAAGACTTCACTACCGGTGGTGAGGCCTCCTGTGCGACAGACCCGAACGCGGGAGCCGGCTCGGTAGCGGGAACTGCCCCGGTATCGGTCACCGGCGCGGCCTTCGTGCCGCTCGCACGACGACGCCGTGCAGTCGTCTTTTTCGGAGGGATGGCAGGTTCCGGCGGTACCGCGGCCGCGGTCGTCTCGGCGGGCGGGATCACCGGAGGGATTTCCGGGAGCGCGGCTTTGGTGGCGGCAACGCCCTGCGATGCATCTTCCTGTGGGACGGCGTCCGCCGCTTCCCGGGGAGCCCTGTCCGGCGCAGATCTCTTTTTCCGCCCGCCGTTCCGCTCGCGGGAAGACGCCGAGCCTGCCGCCTGCCGTTCCTCAAGGCCATCCGCCGATGCCTTTTCGGCCGGCGGTTCTCCCTGCGTCGCCTTTTTCCCCTTCCCGGCCGTCTTTTCCGAGCGCGCCGGAGACGGCTCAAGACCACAGGCCTCCAGCAACGAGAGGGCCGTGGCTGTGATGACGGTCACCCGCTTGCGCGACAACCGTCTTTTTGTCTCCTCCCCGGCAGCGGAAGACCGGTCGGGGGCAGCATCGGAAGGCGAGGACATGGAACTCCTTGACTATATCCAGATAGGCTGATATTTGCATCAAGCAAATTTGATACATAGATCGCAGGCGCGCCCGGCGCGCCGTACAGGGGCACGCATGGCACTGGTATATTTCAAGGCACTTTCAGACGAGACCCGTCTGCGACTGGTGCATATCTTGCTGCATTACGAACTCTCGGTCAACGAGCTGGTGCGCATCCTCGGCATGGGGCAGTCCCGCGTCTCGCGCCACCTCAAGATCCTGACCGAAGCGGGCCTGCTGACCTCGCGCCGGGACGGCCTATGGGTCTTCTATGCCGCCACGCGCTGCGGCGAGGCCAGCGACTTTTTGCAGGCCATGGGGCCCTTTTTGCATACGGACACGGCCATGCGCGAGGATCTGGTCATGGCGGCCCAGATCCTGGAGGAACGCGCCCTCAAGACGCGCCAGTTCTTCAACGCCATCGCCGAGGACTGGGACGAGCTCAACCGCGAAGTGCTGGAAGATTTCGACCTGCCCGCCGCCGTGCTGGCCGCCGTGCCCGAGGGCTGCCGCGTGGCCGTGGACCTGGGCTGCGGCACCGGCGCGGTGCTGGAGCGCCTGCTGCCCGCCAGCCGGAGCCTCATCGGCGTGGACGGCTCGGCCCGCATGCTGGAGATGTGCCGCCGCCGTTTCAACCCCGTTGATCTGGCCAACGAGAACCGCATCTCCCTGCGCATCGGCGAGCTGGACCACCTGCCCCTGCGTGACCAGGAAGCGGACTTCGCCTGCATCAACCTTGTCCTGCACCACCTGTCCGATCCCGGCGAGGGCCTGCGCGAGATCCGCCGCAGCCTGACCACGGGCGGGCACCTGTTCGTGGCCGATTTCCTCCAGCACCACGACGAGACCATGCGCAGCCGCTACGGCGACCGCTGGCTGGGCTTCGACGAAGAGCGCCTGCAGGAACGCCTGCGCCAGGCCGGTTTCGAAGTCCTGTCCTGTACGCGGCAGGCCGTGGGCCGCGGCCTGTTTCTGCTGCTGGTGCAGGCACGCGCCTGTTAGGGATATTTTCGGGGGGAAGGCCCCCCGTGCCCCATCTTCCCCCAAACGTGCTCCATTCAAGGAAAGCCTGCCCCCGATGGGGAGCGGCGCACCTGTCCCGGGGGGATATGGCCCGGAAAAGGCACACAAGATTTCCCGCGCGGCCTTACCGAAGGCTGCGCACCATCCCCGAACAGGGGACAACGACCATGCCGCAGACCGCCCTTTTGTGGAGCGGCCCAACATACTTCCTCAAGGAGAATGGAACGATGACCAAAGCCCTGGACCTTTCCCTGGCCTACAAAGTGGCCGACATGGCCCTGGCCGATTTCGGCAAGAAGGAAATGCAGCTCTCCGAGCGCGAGATGCCCGGCCTCATGGAGTGCATCCGCAAGTACGGTGACCAGAAGCCCCTCAAGGGCCTGCGCGTGACCGGCTCCCTGCACATGACCATCCAGACCGCCATGCTCATCAAGACCCTGCACGCCCTGGGCGCGGACATCCGCTGGGCCTCGTGCAACATTTTCTCCACCCAGGACCACGCCGCTGCCGCCATCGCCGAGCAGGGCATGGCCAAGGTCTTCGCCTGGAAGGGCGAGAGCCTGGAAGATTACTGGTGGTGCACCGAAATGGCCCTGACCTGGCCCGACGGTTCGGGCCCCGACCTGATCGTGGACGACGGCGGCGACGCCACCCTGATGATCCACAAGGGCGTGGAAGTGGAAAACGATCCTTCCCTGCTGGAAAAGACCTACGACAACAAGGAATTCCAGATCATCATGGATCGTCTGGCCCTGCGCTACAAGGAAGATCCCAACCACTGGCATGAAGTGGCCGCCAAGGTGAAGGGCGTCTCCGAAGAGACCACCACCGGCGTGCACCGCCTCTACCAGCTGGAAGCCGAAGGCAAGCTGCTCTTCCCGGCCATCAACGTCAACGACTCCGTGACCAAGAGCAAGTTCGACAACCTCTACGGCTGCCGCGAATCCCTGGCCGACGGCATCAAGCG
>VOFD01001336.1_pt1 | contig 15625 bp, 19 predicted proteins | sample 5384101 | NCBI WGS metagenome assembly VOFD01 (sample SAMN12384723, study PRJNA508395) | human gut metagenome | isolation source: healthy gut C | host: Homo sapiens
TGTACTTCGTTCACATTATTTAGCTTCACGATGAAATTCTATGGTTTCATCATCCAAGCAGTGCATCATGATGACCCGCTACAAAGCATTTCAATCACATCTCGGCGGATGGCTTTCTTTTCGCAGATTATTCAGCCGGTGCTTACAGTACGGTTGCCGGTCAGAGGAAATGGTTTTTCTGCTTATTGGCGACATCCCATAGCGGTTATCCTTTTTTCATGCTGCGTAGGCCTCTGTGCATCGTAGAAAAAGCTCATCACTGATGAGTGAAATTTCACCAGGGATGCGGATGTCGCCGTACATGTAAATGCCGCGGTATCTATCGTTGTAATGGCAGAGGACATGGAGGAAGCTGCCTTTGTTTCCGCTTTCACGCCCTCTGGCGGTTCTGATTCCGCGGGCATTGAGGTCCAGCAGCTATACTGGCAAAAAGCTCCCCGGCGGCGACTCGTGAAAATCCTCCCAGACGGCTTTCATGACAACAAATTTCGGGCTTGCCGTCTGTTTGCCGATATTCTGCATCGGATAAAAGAGCAGAGAATAGACAGCAATCATTCCAGCCAAAGAAAGCGCAAGGTTTCGTATTGCATAAAGAAAGAAAACGTTTGACCGACGTTCTTCCGTCTGCGATATAACGACGGTAGGTAAGCAGTAATACAAAGAAAAATACGGTGCCGATCACGCATAAAAATACAGTCCGTGAATTTGAAAATACGATATACGCAATATTGAGCACGGCGCTGATTCCGATATAAATACGGAGAATCCGGTTTTTTGGCAATAAAAAGTGTATGCAAGCAGCATCAGCACTAAAAAGGAAGTAAAAAGCAGCAAAATTTGGATCGGAGAAGATACCAAACAGTCTGCCATCTACAATTCCCTGTCGCACGGTATTTCCAATAGGATTTAAAGTGCGGTACTGAATATCCAAAAGGTACTGGGCAAGGGAAATTGCACAGCAGATGTTCAAAGGATGCTCGATGCGACGGCAGTAAGTTGAATTGTAAAAAGAAAACTCCTTTTTTCTCTGTCATATGGTAATAACTGAAAAACAGAATGAGCTGGACCCCAAAGGTGATGACGCCAAGTACATTGTCAAAAAATTATAACTGCGATTTAGCAGTGTGGTAATACATAAAACCAGGGTAAAAGCCGCCCAGTAGGGCGAAAAAGGGAATTCATTTTCCATTTTTTAAATCCGGAGATCAGATAGACAAGTGCCAGACAGCCGCCGACACCAACAATCAGTTTATAAAGAATCCCGGCTAAGGGACCGACACAAAAACAGAAATAGGAATAATTCGCTGTGTCATACTATAAAGTGCATAAAATAAAATGTAGTAACGTGTGATTTGATTTGTGATTTTCATATTCATCCTCTCATAGTTCCTCTCAAAATCTTTTGACAAGATATTAGTATACGCTATCCCATTGATTTTTTTCAACTTTTTTTGTATAATAATGTATTAAAGGCAATCAAAGGCGGGAAAAGAACACGAAGTGTTCAAAATGCAAATGGGAGGGAGACCTGAATAGTTAATGGTGAACAAAAAACGGAGGAAAATATTCATGTTACCAATTCGTAAATATATTGAAAGTGGAAAGATGTCGCTGATCTATCGGTTTTTATTATTGATATGGGATGCAGTATGTATTAATCTATGTTCGTATGCGGCACTCTTTATCCGTTATGAGTTAAAATGGGATAAATTCATCAAAAGCGGAATGTCGATTGATTATCCGCATGGTTATATTACGACATTGCAGGAAATGATGATAGTAAATACACTTTTAACGTTAATTGTATTTACGCTTTTTCGTTTGTATAATAGTTTGTGGCGGTATGCAAGCCTGAGCGAAGTGATCAATATTGCATTGGCTTGCGGGATTTCTACGGTCATTCATTTTTTGACGGTGTTTGGAACTTACCGCAGACTGCCACGATCGTTTTTTTTTATTTATTTTATGCTCTTATTTTTTATGACTTTGACGGTGCGTTTTCGTATCGTATCATCCGATTCCTTTACAATGAAAATGTGCATGGTGTCGGTATGCGGAATACGATGGTCATCGGTGGTGGAGAAGCCGGAAATATGGTGATCAACGAGCTTAAAATGAGTAAAAACTGGACAGCAATATTTGCTGTGTGATTGACGACAATAAGTCCAAACAAAAAACACATTTATTAATGGAATTAAGGTGATTGGCGGAAGAGATAAAATTCTTGACGCCGCCAGTCATTATGAGATCAATGAGATTATTGTGGCGATGCCGAGTGCGTCGAAAAAAAGAAGTGAAGGAGATCCTTGAAATCTGTCAGCAGACGGGGGCAGATCTGAAAATTCTTCCGGGTGTATACCAGTTTGTAAATGGAGAAGCAGCTGTCGAAAAACTTCGTCCGGTTCAGATTGAAGACCTTCTGGGACGCGAGCCGGTAAAGACGGATCTGGATTCGATTACCGGATATGTGAAAGATAAAGTCGTTCTTGTCACCGGAGGAGGCGGTTCCATCGGTAGTGAGCTGTGCCGCCAGATTGCGGCCAATCAGCCAAAGATGCTTATCATATTTGATATCTATGAAAATAATGCGTACGATATTCAGCAGGAATTGAGACGACATTATCCGTATCTGCATCTGGAAGTGCTGATTGGATCCGTGCGTAATACCAGCCGTGTTGACCGGGTATTTGCCACATATCATCCGGACATTGTGTATCATGCGGCGGCGCATAAACATGTACCATTGATGGAGGACAGTCCGAATGAGGCTATTAAAAATAATGTGTTTGGTACGTACAAAGTGGCATTGGCTGCGGATAAATACGGTACGAGCAAGTTTGTGTTGATCTCGACCGATAAGGCTGTAAATCCTACCAATATCATGGGAGCCTCCAAAAGAATCTGTGAGATGATCGTACAGGGTCTCAGCCGTCAGTCCTCGACAGAATTTGTGGCAGTACGGTTTGGAAATGTGCTGGGAAGCAACGGAAGTGTAATTCCGTTATTTAAAAAACAGATTGAAGAGGGAGGACCGGTAACAGTCACCGATAAAAGAATTATTCGCTATTTTATGACCATTCCGGAGGCAGTATCGCTGGTCCTTCAGGCAGGTGCGTTTGCCAAAGGAGGAGAGATTTTTGTCCTGGATATGGGAGAGCCGGTAAAAATCGATGATCTTGCCAGAAACCTGATAAAATTGTCCGGATATGTGCCGGATGAGGACATTAAGATCGTGTATTCCGGACTTCGACCGGGAGAAAAACTGTATGAAGAACTCCTCATGGATGAAGAAGGTCTGACGCAGACAGAAAATGAATTGATTCATATCGGAAAACCATTGCAATTTGACGAAAATGAGTTTTTGATCGTCTTCAGATCTTATATGAAGAGGCGTACAGTGAAGTGCCGAATATGAAAGAAATCATTGCGGATATGGTACCGACTTATCAGTACCGCAGGAATAATGAAAAGAAAGACAAGAAAGTGATCGATAAAAAACTTTCGAGTTTTTATGAATACAGCCGTAAAAACCGAGGGAAAGAAGAGGGACGGAAATGATTAAAAAATGTTTACTTGGTATGATGCGTCTTTTGCCGCTGCGAAAAGCATTTGTGTTGGAAAGCCATCCGGATCTTTCGGACAATACGTATGCACTGTATGAAGAATTGCTGCGCCGTGGATATCACAAAAAATACAAATTGTACTGGATGAAGACATTTCCGGGAAAGCCGGACTGGAATCTGCCGGAAGGAGTTTCTTATTTTGAAAACCAGCCTTCAGGATTTTGTGAGACGATCCGGCGTGCATATATATTAAATACAAGCCGTTATATTATGGACTGTAATTCCTTTGTCAAAAGAGAAGAAAAGGGCAGGTCAGATTTCATCTTGGACATGGGATGCCGATCAAGATCGATCTGGAATACAGCAGAAAATTTGGAGAATGCGACCGTTATATGGTGCAGTCTCCATTTTGGTATGATATTTTTGAAACACAGATTCAAGTGCCGGAAGAAGTTTTATGCCCTCTGGGATATCCCCGCAATGACGTTCTCGTCCATTCGAAAGAAATTCCAAAATGGAACAAAGAAAAGGAAAAATATGGGAAAACGATTTTGTGGATGCCGACCTATCGGCAGCACCGGGCGCATGAGGATAAGGCATTGGAAAATACCTATCCGTACGGAATGCCGTGCGTCGAAACAAAAGAGCAGTTACAGCGGTTGGAAGAACAGCTGGCAGAACATAATATATTATTATTATTTCGTCCGCATCCGGTGCAGGATCTCAGCGTATTTCATAAAGAAGAACTTCCCCATATCCGGATTGCTGACGATGCTTTTTGGCATCGATGGAGTGCACGTTGTATGAACTTTTAGCACAGACGGATGCGCTCATCACGGATTATTCCTCTGTTTATTTTGACTATCTTCTGACGGACCGTCCGATCGCTCTTACCATTGCCGACAGGGAAGAATATTTTACCCGTTTTACGCTGGCATTTCCGGACTACAAGGAAGCAGTCAAAGGATTTTATATCGAAACATTTTCACAACTTTCTTCTTTTTTTAGCAGAAATTGCAAAAGGTGTTGACAGCACGCGGGAAGAGAGAATGCCGGTAAAAGAAAAATATCATACGAAAGATGCCGGAAATTCGGCGAAAGCAATTGTAGATCTGTTAGAAAAGGAGTATCGTCTAAAATAATTGTTGAGAATCATGTTGACAAATAAATAGAATATGTTATACTCTTAAATTATGAAAACTTAACACGGTTAAATAGTTGCCGGAATATCTTGCAAGGAGGATTATGATGTTATCAAAATTTAGTGTACGAAAACCCTATACGGTTCTCGTGGCAGTGGTGTTAGTAATTGTGCTTGGCATCCTGTCATTCAGCAACATGAGTACGGATCTTATGCCGGACATGGAATTTCCCTATGCCATCGTTATGACGACATATCCGGGAGCAAGCCCGGAAGAAATTGAGACGGCAGTGACAAAGCCGGTGGAACAGGCTATGGCAAGTATTACCAATATGAAACAGGTATCTTCCGTTTCAAATAGTAATATGTCGGTTGTTATCCTGGAATTTAATGAAAATACAGATATGAATTCCGCGACGATCGATATGCGTGAGAGCCTGGATACCGTTTCCGCACAGTGGGATGACAGCATCGGAAATCCGACGATTATGAAGATCAATCCGGACATGATGCCAATTATGGTGGCAGCACTTGACTACGATAATATGGATAGTGTCGGTGTTACGGAAAAGGCTGAAAATGATATTATACCGGAACTGGAAAGTGTAGAAGGTGTGGCATCTGTCAATGCTTCCGGTGAAGTAGACAAAAGATCGAAGTGATCGTTCAGGAAGACAAGATCAAAGAAATGAATCAGAAGGTTCAGGATGCGATTGATGGAAAATTGCAGGATGCTTCGGATAAGATAGAGAAAAATAAAAATAAGATCCGGGATGGAAAAGATACATTATCTGACAAACAGGATCAGGCAGCAGATAAGCTGGCAAAAAAGGAGAGGCAAAATTAAATCAGTCCTCAGAAAAGATGAAAAAGACGTTGGAGACGATCAATACCAATCTGAAGACCATCGAATCCAAAGAAAAAGAACTGAAAACAGCAGAAAAGCAGGTAAAGACCGGTCAGGCGCAGATCAGTACGCAGAAAGCAAGCCTTCAGGCGACGATCAAGATGCTGACTGCGACAAAAACTTTCTTACCCAGCTGCAAGCAAGTCTTTCCGCTTTGACAGAGCAGAAACAGGCTTTGGAAACCCAGATTGCAGCAGTAGGGGGAAACAGCGGAATTGAAGAGCCAGCTGGAGGCAGTCAATACGCAGTTTACCGTAATACAGCAGAAACTGACAGAGCAGGGAATGACGCAGGAGGATCTCCCGGGTAAGATCACGGAAGTGGAAAGCGGACTTTCGAAAGCCCAGGAAGGAATGCAGACGATCATAGCGCAGGAAAAGAAACTGGCTGCCAGCAAAAAGCAGTTAAAGAGCGGAAAGAAAAAGATTGCTGCCGGAAAAGCAAAACTTCTTGATGCGAAAGATAAACTGGAAAAAGGACAGATTTCTGTCGAGGAAGCAAAAATGAGATCAGCAAACAGAAAGTGCTGGTTGCCATTAAACTGAGGGTAGCAGAAGTTCAGGTAAATACCGGAGAAAGCAAACTCGACGAAGCCGAAAAGCAGTTAAAAGACAGTAAAAGACGACCAAAGAAGGGGCAGATCTCAAAAAGATCATTACCAAATCGATGGTTGAGAATATATTAAAAGCAGAAAACTTTGATATGCCGGCTGGTTATATTACAGACAATGAAGCTTCTTATCTTGTCAAAGTCGGTGAAAAGTAGAAAGCCAAAAGGATATCGAAAATCTGGTGATCTGCGATATGGGATTTGATGATCTCGATCCAATCCGGCTTTCGGATGTGGCAGATATTGCAATAACGGATAATTCCAAAGATGTGTACACGATGGTAAATGGAAATCCGGCAGTTGCGCTTACGATGGAAAAGGCGACCGGATATTCTACCGGAGATGTTACCAAACGTCTGGAAAGCCGTTTAGACCAGCTTGAAAAAGACAATGAGGGACTACATACTACGGTTCTTATGAACCAGGGATTGTACATCGATCTTGTTGTTGATTCCGTAGTGGATAACCTGTTATATGGAGCATTGTTCTCCATCATCATCTTACTGCTGTTCTTAAAGGATCTGCGGCCGACATTTATCGTCGCCTGCTCAATCCCACTCAGTGTTGTGGCAGCAGTTGTATTGATGTATTTCAGCGGTGTGACCTTGAATGTAATTTCTTTGTCGGGACTTGCGCTCGGCGTCGGAATGTTAGTGGATAACTCCGTCGTTGTTATTGAAAATATATTCCGACTGCGAAATGAAGAAGGTTACAGCATTAAAGAAGCATCGGTCGAAGGCGCAAAGCAGGTCGGAGGAGCAATTCTTGCTTCTACCCTTACGACCATCTGTGTGTTTGCACCGATTGTATTTACCGAGGGAATTACGAGACAGTTATTTACAGATCTTGCCCTGACACTTGCGTACTCGCTGCTTGCCAGCCTTGTCGTTGCGCTGACACTGGTACCGGCGATGTCTCAGGGAATGCTTCGTAAGGTAAAAGATAATCCGAATAAATTGATCGTAAAGATTCAGAATGTGTATGGAAAAGTGCTTTCTGTGCTTCTTCATAAAAGATATTTGTTTTGCTTGGTGCCCTTGTACTGCTTGTGGTATTTGCCCTTTTGTCGGTATCAAGAGGAACAGCGTTTATGCCGGAGATGCGCAGTACGCAGATGACGGCGGCCATTTCCATTCCAAAAGACGACGATACGATGAGCAAGCAGGATCTTTATGAAAAAATCAAATGAGGTCATGGAACAATTTTTGAAAGTAGATGGCGTTGAGACTGTCGGTGCGATGTCCGGCGGTGGCGGTATGATGTCGATGATGTCCGGTGGTTCCGATTCGATCTCTGTGTATGTGCTTTTGAATGAAGACAATAAACGCTCCAATCAGGATATCAAAAAAGAAATGGAAGAAAAGTAAAAAATATTCCATGTGATGTGTCGATCGAGGCGTCAGCGATGGATATGAGTTCCATGTTTGGTTCGGGTATCACGATGCGGATCAAAGGAAAAGATCTGGATAAAATCCAGAAGATTTCCGAAGATATTATGAAACAGTTAGAGGGTGTCGACGGAATTACAGAAATTACCAATGGTATGGAAGATGCAAGTCAGGAGTTCCGTATCACTGTGAAAAAAGATAAAGCGATGGAATATTCGCTGACGGTAGCCCAGGTGTTCCAGCAGATCAACGCACGTGTAAAAGAGGCATCTTCTGCGACAACATTGTCTACGGATACCGAAGACCTTGATGTGTATGTAAGTGATGAAAAAGATGAAAAACTCAAACGAAGTGACATTGAGAAGATGAAAATCGAGTATACCGATTCACAGACGCAGAAGATAAAGAAAGTAAAATTGTCAAAGATTGCGGACTTTAGTATGGCAGATACGCCATCTTCCATTAACCGAATTAACCAGACAAGATATATGACAGTATCTCTTACCCTGGGAGACGATTACAATGTCGGACTGGTAAGTAACGATGTGCATGCGGTGCTTGATAAATATGAGATGCCATCCGGATATGAACTGGAATTTACCGGAGAAGACGAAAACATCAATGAGTCCATTAAACAGGTGGCTTTGATGTTTATCGTCGGTGTCATTTTCATGTATTTGATCATGGTAGCCCAGTTCCAGTCCCTGCTGTCACCATTTATTATCCTGTTTACCATTCCACTTGCCTTTACCGGCGGATTTATGGGGCTTTGGATATCTGGAAGCGATGTCAGTGTAATCGCCATGATAGGTTTCGTTATGCTGGCCGGTATCATCGTAAACAATGGTATTGTGCTGGTAGACTATATCAATCAGCTGCGTGAACAGGGTATGACCAAATACGAGGCAATCGTCGAAGCCGGAAAAACCAGACTTCGTCCAATCCTCATGACGGCATTGACGACGATCCTCGGTCTGCTTCCAATGATCATAAGCAGCGACAGTGGTTCGGATATGATTCGTCCAATGTCCATCGTAACGATCGGCGGATTGATCTATGGTACGCTTCTGACACTCTTTGTGGTGCCATGTATCTATGCAATCCTGAATCGTAAAAAAGACCGTGCCGTGCATATGGAAATCGAAAAGAAATCCGAAAAATAGGTTGCAACAAAAATAGAAAAAAGAATATAATAAAAAGGTCATGATAAGAGTAAATTATCATGGCCTTTTTGAAGATTGGAGGATGGATGAAATGAACGCACCGATAGGAGTGTTTGACTCCGGTGTAGGCGGGCTGACGGTAGTAAAAGAAATCATGCGCCAGCTTCCTGCAGAGAGTCTGGTTTACTTTGGGGATATGGCGAGAGTGCCATATGGAAGTAAATCAAGTAAGCAGATCGTACGTTTTTTGCAGACCAAGCAGGTAAAGGCTATTGTGGTAGCATGTAATACGGCCAGCGCCCTTGCTTTTGGACGAGATCCGGGCGGATATTGATATCCCGATCATTGGGGTGGTTGAGCCGGGCGCAATTATGGCGGCCAATACGACACGAACCAATAACATCGGTATCATTGGAACGGAAAGTACGATCAAAAGTGGTGTTTACAGCAAATATCTTCACAAAGATCAATCCGGAGATCACAGTGGTAAGCAAAGGCGTGCCCGTTGTTTGTACCGCTCGTTGAAGAGGGACTTTGGGAAGACCGCGTGACGGAAGATATCGCGGGAAGATATCTGCATGAATTTAAAGAGTATGACATCGATTCACTGATTCTCGGCTGTACGCATTATCCGCTGTTAAAACGGACGATTGGCAGAGAAGTCGGAGAAAATGTAAAACTGGTAAATCCTGCCTATGAAACGGCAAAATCCCTGAAACTGCTTCTGGCAGAAAATAATCTGCTCAACACACTTGGCATAGAGGACGAAGAGCCGACATATGATTATTATGTCAGTGACGGCATGGAAAAGTTTATCTCCTTTGCGGATGATGTTCTTTCCTGTCACGTGAACTCGGCTGAGGTGGTGGATATTGAGGCATATTAAATATCATGCGACAAAGAGAAAAACGGCAGTAAAATGGATCACGGTGGTACTCGTCTTTCTGATCATTCCGTTGGAAACAAGATGGATCTTGACCGGAGCGATGGCGGCCAATAGTACCCCGCTGGAACAAAATCTGGAAGATTTCCGGTCGTTTGAACTTCCCACAGAGGAAGAAAAATGACAATTATAGGAAACTGGCATTGCGCCAGCTCTATTATGAACAGCGGAGAACTTTTTCGGAAAGTGCCTTGCTTTTTGCATGGCAGCTAGATAAAGAGATTCTTGCAGGCTGGGAAGATGCTTATGCAACGGTGCTCAGCGATCTGAAATGTTTCCCGGTAGGATACGATGGCACGTATGGAGAGACCGTATCCTATGAAAATTCCTGGAACCTGGCAAGAAATTATGGGGAAACCGAAGGCATGAAGGAGTAGACCTCATGACTTCGAACAATAAACCCGGATATTTTCCGGCGGTAAGTATCTGCGACGGAACCATTGAAAAGATGGGGTGGCTGGAACTTGGCGGCTACCGGATCGGAATACGGAGTACGCATGGAGCCTATCTGTACTATGCGCATCTTGATTCCTATCGCAAAGGACTTGCTGTTGGTGACACGGTAAAAGCCGGAGATATTCTCGGATATCTTGGAAATACCGGGTACGGAAAAGAAGGAACCAAAGGAAAATTCGATGTACATCTGCATTTTGGAATTTATGTGGACATCGAGGGGAAAGAGGTCAGCGTCAACCCTTATTATATATTGAAATGGCTCGAACAATAGAGAGAAAAGGATGGAATACAAGATGGAACAATGGAAGGGAACAAAATGTCAATCTGGATATATTAATAAGCAGAAAAATTTCAATTTGCGATGCTTATGCTGTATGTGCTGATCGGTGTCGGATTATTTCTGATTGGTCTTGCCGTGCATAAAACGCGGGCAAATTTATTTACGGTGTTGGGAATCCTGATGGTTCTTCCGGCAGCGAAACGCGTGATCGCACTGGTTCTTATGGTGCCTCGGAAATCCGTGGAAAGAGAGCGGTTTGAGAAAGTGCGGGCGGCATTGCCGGAAAGTGCGGCACTTTTGACGGATTATGTATTTACTTCGACAGAGAAAGTGATGTCATTGGATTTTGTGATCGTAATGAATAAAAAATGTATATGGCATTAAAGATGGAAAGAAAACAGACGATGCGTATGTGGAAAAATATCTTTCGGAGACAATATCTGCCGATGCGAGAGGATATAGGGTACAGCTTTTTGAGAATGATGAGGCATTTTTGAAAATGTTAAAACGAAGTGAGAGAAAAGAGGAAACGGCGGAAGAACGTTCACTTCAGGAAAAGGTAGTACATGACCTTACGATCATTGCCGTGTAACGAAGAAAGGTGTATTTTTTGTGCGACAGATAGAAATCAATGCAAATCAAAGCGGACAGAGATTTGACAAGTTTTTACAAAAGTATATGCGTGAGGCAACCAAAAGTTTTATTTATAAAATGCTTCGCAAAAAGAATATTACGCTAAACGGAAAGAAAGCGCAGGGAAATGAGAAACTGGAGCCCGGCGATAAAGTTGTTTTGTTTTTTTCAGAGGAAACACTTGAAAAATTTTGTGGCGGCCAACCACGGAAAAAAGAAGGGAAGAAAGCGGCTTTTTCCAATCTTGTATGAGGACGAGCAGATTTTGTGATCAATAAACCGGCGGGGATGTTATCCCAGAAAGCAAAACCGGAGGATGTGAGTCTCGTTGAACTTGTGCAGCAGTATGTCGGATGCGAACCGGGATTTTCTCCCGGGATCTGTAACCGCCTTGACCGCAATACAAGCGGCATTGTGGTGGCAGGAAAGACTCTTCCCGCCTTGCAGAAAATGTCAGAATTATTTCGTACACGAGAGGTGGAAAAATATTATCTCACGATCGTAAAAGGAGCAATGACGGAAAAAAGAAGTGGACGGCTATCTTTTTAAAAGATGCGAAAACCAATAAAGCAGTGGTGTATCGCGAAGAAAAGAAGGGCAGCAGTTATATCCGGACCGGGTATGAGCCGCTTGTCACGACGAGAGAAATGACGCTTTTGCGGGTTCATCTGATGACCGGAAAGCCACATCAGATCCGAAGCCATTTGAGCAGCCTCGGGCATCCGGTGCTGGGCGATGTCAAATATGGCGGTGCTCATCCGCAGATCAAGTACCAATTATTACATGCGTATGAATTACGATTTCCAAAACTTGGAAAACCGTTTGAGAAAATATCCGGAAAATGTTTTACGGCAACTATTCCGCAGATTTTTTACGGAACGACGATAAAACCGGAAATTACAGAACAATTAAAAACAATACAAAAATAGATTGCAGGAGGAAGAAAAGATGAAAAAAGCAGTAATGTTATTTGCCAATGGATATGAAGAAGTAGAGGCTTTGATGACTGTTGACCTATTAAAACGTGCCGGTGTGGATATCCGTCTGGTGTCAATCAACGACGACATGACAGTGACCGGTTCTCATGGAATTTCTGTTGCCATGGATACAAAATTATCAAGAATTCAGTTGAAAGAAGAAGATGCGATCATCATTCCGGGAGGAATGCCGGGAACGATGAATCTCGGTGTCGATGTCGCTGTGACCGGAGCGTTAAAACAGATGAACCGGGACGGAAAAATTGTTGCAGCGATCTGTGCAGCCCCATCGGTACTTGGAAAATGCGGCATTCTCGAAGGAAAGAAGGCAACCTGTTATCCGGGATTTGAGGACAAGCTGACCGGTGCAGAAATTGTAAACAAAGCGGTCGTAACCGATGGAAATGTCATTACCAGCAGAGGTCTGGGAACTCGATGGAGTTTGGATTCGAACTGATTAAAAAACTCATTTCTGAGGAAAAAGCCGAGGAAGTACGCGAACAGATTGTATTTATGTACGATTTGTTAAAATAAATAGGAAGAATCTTTAAAAAAAATTGTAAAATATGAAGGTTGCAAAATGGTCATGCCGATGTTATACTTTTGTATGTGGGTAACCACAAAAAAGATAAGGGGGAACTTCACTATGAGAAAGTTCATGAAAACGGCTATGGCCGGAACTTTATCTTTGGCAATGGTTTTGGGTGTGACAGGAGTTGCTGCACCGGAAGCTTCCCGCAGCTAAAGTTAAAGTGAAAAAGGTGGCAGTAACTTCTCCGTCAGGTAAAGTAGTTTATGTTGCCAAAGGAAAGAAAGTAAAACTGTCAACAACAGTAAAGGTATCTCCAAATAAGAGTGCCAACAAAAAAGTATCTTACAAATCTGCAAAACCGCAAGATTGCTACGGTAAACAGTAAAGGAATTGTAGTAAAACCCGGAAAGACCAAGATTACTGTTGTTTCTAAAAAGGCTAAGAACAAAAAAGCCAGCATCAAAGTGGTTGTAAAGAAAGCAGCAATCAAAAAAGGTAACATTGAATGTTAAGAGCGCAAACCTTTCCATCGGAGAGTCCAAACAGCTCAAAGCAAAAGCAGTTCCTACGAAGAATACAAGCACAAAGATTGCTTGGTCATCTTCAAACAAAAAAGTTGCCGTTGTTTCTTCGAAGGGTAAAGTAACAGGGAAAAGCTACCGGTACAGCTACTATTACTGCAAAAGCAGCAGATGGTTCCGGTAAAAAAGCAACATGTAAAGTAACGGTTAAAAATAATATTAATCTGATAGCTATGGATGTACAGAATGCACAGACAATTACCTTCTCACTCGATCGTGCGATGGCATTGAATGCATCTCAGGTACAAATCAGCAACAAATGGAATATTGATGGTGCTTACAACCGTCAGTTGAAGATTGATACCATGACAACTGCTGATAATAAGAATTATACTGTTGTTGTAAACAGCGACAACCGTATCAGCGAAAATTCTTATGTTAAAGTAACAATCCCTGTACTTCCGGGTTCTGTTAAATCCATGGAAAAGAAATACAGTGAAGCATTGTGTGCTTACACAGAAGATCAGATTTCTACATGGACAATAAATGAGTATGACTCAAAGAATTTCTATTTTGACTCAGACGATGGATATTCTACATATTCTATTACAGGACTTCCAGCAGGCCTTACTTCTGAAGTAAAAGGTAATGCGCTTGTTGTTAAGGGAACTCCTGCAGCTGCTGGTGTTTCCGTGGCAACAATGACAGCAAAAGATGAGCTGGGGAACACTTTGACAAAGACTATTACATTCCTCGTAGGTTCCAATACTCAGATCGTAGGTGCAGCTACACCGGTTTATACACTGGCAACTACCGCTGACAGTAATAATGTTTTCAAAAGCCCTACAGTAACAGGAGGTAGTGGAAATTACCGTTATACAATCGTAGGAGATACCGGTGCGGCAGCTAAGTTTGAAGATCCGGAAGATGACGGATCCTCTTATGATGGTGATATTGTAGCAAAAAGTTGTAGCAGCAGGTAACTATACCGTTACCCTTCATGTTGTAGACAGAGAAAATGCAGCTTTGGCATGTGATGTCCAGGTTGTTATCCATGTGGCACAGGGTGTGTCTATCGTAGGTATGGTAAAAGATGCAGTTGGAAATGCCATTCCGGGAGCTGAAATCGAATATACGAACAAGAACCGTGCAGATCGCTATTCTACCTATGCATCTGCTATGACAGATAAAGACGGTGCATATTCTGCAACTGTTTCTGCCGGTACATATGATATCGCAGCAAGTTATAATGATAACAGCAGCTATTCAGACAATGCAAAAGCAGTAAATTATCTTTACAAACAGGATTTGACCGTATCAAAATCCGGCTTTGATATTATGCTGCCACTTTATAAAGTTGCATTGGAAACTACAAATCAGAACACTTCGCTTTCCGGTGTGTCATGGTATGCAAATCATGAGAAACTTGGTTATGGCGCAAACCTTTATCTGAAGGCTGGCGTTTATAATCTTGAGTCTGACACGACAGGTTCTTCTTATGAAACTACAAGTACAGGAGAGTATACATGGTTTAATGGTGGTGCGATTACATACACTACAACATATATCGAGAAGAAATTTACAGCTTCTGTAAATGTAGCAAATGCACCTGTACAGGCTATCGCAAACGAAGCAGTTGTAGGACAGAAACAGGAATCTACTTATACAAATAAGTATTCTGCAGCTAAAGATACAACATATGTTGCAGAACTTGATACTACTTATTATTTAGATGAGACAAGTGCATCCGGAGAGTATTATAATGATTGCTATGGTGCATACAAGTTTGTTCCGTCAGAAGATGGCACATACAGCATCGATAGTAGTTCTTATGTATGTTTCTATGATGAAAATGGAACGAACCTTGGAAATGAAAAGGTTACATTGACAGCAGGTAAGACTTACATTGTTGGAGCAAATGATGAAGATAGCTATGCATCTTTCAAAATTAAAAAAGATGCGGTTGAAGTTCCGGCAGAATAATTGAAGCATTGTTGCTAAATCAGTAAGGAAATAAAAAAAAGTTCCTGATCGAAAATTTTCGATTCAGGGGCTTCTTTTTTGTGCTTTGTTATTGCCAAAAAATAGTTCTTTGGTATCATAGAAATGACATAACTATTCGTTACATTAATCTTGAATAGTTGCGATAATGATAAGAAAATTGGTGAGAATTAAAATGAAAGCAAAAGCATGGAAACATTTTTGTACCATAACAAGACATCGTCATCAGGTGATCCGGAACTGCTATCATGCAGGAATCTTATGGCAGGGATTACGGCATGATCTGTCAAAATACAGTCCGACAGAATTTATCCCGGGAGCAAAATATTATCAGGGGATCGAAGCCCGAATGCCGAAGAACGGAAGTAAACGGATATTCCGTCGCGTGGATGCATCATCAGGGAAGGAACAAGCATCATTTTGAGTATTGGCAGGATTATCATCCGCAGACCCGCCTCAAACAGCCGGTAAAAAATGCCGCTCCGTTATGTGAAAGAGATGTTCTGCGACC